>Ga0207505_100071_pt1 | contig 17217 bp, 12 predicted proteins | sample NitcycUWRROWE17A_FD_188207 | JGI IMG/M metagenome (GOLD analysis project Ga0207505, IMG submission 188207) | Soil microbial communities from Arlington Agricultural Research Station in Wisconsin, USA - Nitrogen cycling UWRJ-ROWE17-A (SPAdes) | ecosystem: Environmental > Terrestrial > Soil >... | reverse complement strand
AGCGCAAGAAGCCGCACTGCAATGTGGGCACGATTGGACACGTGGACCACGGCAAGACGTCGTTGACGGCGGCGATCACCAAGATTTTGGCGGAGAAGGGCCAGGCGCATTACACGGCCTACGACCAGATCGACAAGGCGCCGGAGGAGAAGGCGCGGGGGATTACGATTTCGACGGCGCATGTGGAATACGAGACCGACAAGCGGCACTACGCCCATGTCGACTGCCCGGGGCATGCCGACTACGTGAAGAACATGATCACCGGGGCGGCGCAGATGGACGGCGCGATTCTGGTGGTGTCGGCGGCCGACGGTCCGATGCCGCAGACGCGCGAGCATATTCTGTTGGCGCGCCAGGTGGGGGTGCCGGCGATCGTGGTGTATCTGAACAAGTGCGACATGGTGGACGACCCGGAGCTTTTGGATCTGGTGGAGCTGGAGGTTCGCGAGTTGCTGTCGAAGTACAACTTCCCCGGCGACAAGATCCCGATCGTCCGCGGCTCGGCGCTGATGGCGCTGGAGGACAAGAAGCCGGAGTTGGGCAAGGAGTCGATCCTGAAGCTGATGGACGCGGTGGACGCGAACATTCCGCAGCCTGACCGTCCGAAGGACAAGCCGTTTTTGATGCCGGTGGAGGACGTGTTCTCGATTTCGGGCCGCGGCACGGTGGTGACGGGTCGGATCGAGCGGGGCGTGATCAAGGTGGGCGAGGAAGTGGAGATCGTGGGCATCCGGCCGACGTCGAAGACGGTGGTGACGGGGGTGGAGATGTTCCGCAAGCTCCTCGACCAGGGCGAGGCGGGGGACAATGTGGGTTGTCTTCTGCGCGGGATCGAGCGCGAGGGGGTGGAGCGCGGTCAGGTGCTGGCCAAGCCCGGCTCGGTGAAGCCGCACACCAAGTTCACGGCGGAGGCCTACATCCTGACCAAGGAAGAGGGCGGCCGCCACACGCCGTTCTTCACCAACTATCGCCCGCAGTTTTACTTCCGCACCACCGACGTGACGGGGGTGGTCACGCTTCCCAGCGGCACCGAGATGGTGATGCCGGGGGACAACGTGTCGATGGAGGTGACGCTGATCGTGCCGATCGCGATGGAGGAGAAGCTGCGCTTCGCCATCCGCGAGGGCGGCAGGACCGTCGGCGCCGGCGTCGTCGCCAAGATCATCGAGTAGCGGCGCGATGCGCGTCACCACCAACGAGCTTGCCGGCTGATGCGGGGAATTACCGTTCGCTCCGGCAACGTCTTCGGAACGATCGGGGCCTCGCTGCAATCCCTCTTCGGCGGCAATATCTCCTTATATAGGGGATGCACGGGGCTCGCCGAACGGGCGCGCGAGGAGGCCTACGAGCTGATGGTCGAACACGCCCCAGGGAATGGGGGCGAATGCGATTCTCGCCATGCGCCATGACGCCAATGACATCGCGGCGGGCATTGCCGAAATTCTGGCCTATGGCACGGCGGCCGTGGCGCCGGCACGGTAACGAACCCGCGAAATCCGGGGTTTCGGGCTTGCATTGCCCCCCCGCATTCTGCAATAGAAGGCGCGCGGCGGGCCCCCGGGCCTTTTGGCCGCCGCATTCGCTTCCGGAGGAGTGTAGCTCAATTGGCTAGAGCACCGGTCTCCAAAACCGGGGGTTGGGGGTTCGAGTCCCTCCACTCCTGCCATGCGGCAGGCGGAGGGAACTGCAACACCCGGACCGTGGCGTGAAGTGAACCGGCCATCGTAGGCGGCAAGTTCGAACAAGCAAGACGCGGGGACGTTCCGACGTTCGGCTCGTTTCCGGGAAGACACCGTTTCGGAAAGATTTGGCGATGATGAGTCCGTTCGAATTCATACAGCAAGTCCGCGCCGAGGGCGCGAAGGTGACGTGGCCGTCGCGGCGCGAGACGCTGATCACGACCGCGATGGTTTTTGTATTCGCGATTATCGCCTCGCTCTTCTTTCTGCTCGCCGATCAGGTGATCCGCCACAGCATGAGCACGCTCCTGAGTTTTCTGCGCTAAAGGGAATTCGTTTTGGCAAAACGCTGGTACATCGTTCACGCCTACTCGAATTTCGAGAAGAAGGTGGCCGAATCGATCCGCGAGCAGGCGCAAGCCCGCGGCCTTGCCGATTTGTTCGACGAGATCCTCGTTCCCACCGAAAAAGTCATGGAGGTTCGCAAGGGAAAAAAGGTCGAGGCCGAGCGAAAGTTCTTCCCGGGCTACGTGCTCGTGAAGTGCGAGCTGACCGACGACGCCTATCACCTGATCAAGAACACGCCGAAGGTGACGGGCTTTCTCGGCGCCGACAAGAAGCCGATGCCGATTCCCGATTCGGAAGCCGTGCGCATCCTCAATCAGGTCGAGGAGGGCGTCGTGCGCAAGCCCTCGATCGTTTTCGAGATCGGCGAGCAGGTGCGGGTGTCGGATGGCCCCTTCGCCTCGTTCAGCGGCACGGTGGAGGAAGTGGATGAAGACCGCTCGCGGCTGAAGGTCGCCGTGAGCATTTTCGGCCGGGCGACGCCGGTCGAACTCGAGTTCAGCCAGGTCGAGAAGGGCTGAACATCCTTGTGGGAGGCGAGGGCGCGCTTTTAGCCGGGGCGCCCGGACCGGACCACGAAATCCCGAGCCGGCGGATGCCGGTTCGCTTGGGAGTGCAAGATGGCGAAGAAAGTTGCCGGTTTTTTGAAGTTGCAGGTGCCGGCGGCGGCCGCCAATCCGGCGCCGCCGATCGGCCCCGCGCTCGGTCAGCGCGGCCTCAACATCATGCAATTTTGCAAGGATTTCAACGCGCAGACGCAAAAGATGGAGAAGGGGATGCCAATTCCCGTCACCATCACCATATACCAGGACAAATCCTTCACCTTCGAACTAAGGACGCCGCCGGTTTCCTACTTTCTGAAGAAGGCGGCGAAGTTGCAAACGGCCTCGCGCACCCCGGGGCGCGAGCCGATCGGGTCGGTGTCGAAGGCGCAAGTCAAGGAAATCGCGCAGCAGAAGATGAAGGACTTGAACTGCGACACCATCGAAGCCGCGATGAGCATGATCGAGGGGTCCGCCCGCTCCATGGGCATTCAGGTGATGGAGTAGGCGATGCAGAAAAAAGCCGGAAAACGCATTCGTGCGGCGCGCGACCAAATCGAGCGGATGAAGCTCTATTCGATCGACGAGGCGGTGAAGCTCGTGAAGGAGCGCGCCAAGGCGAAGTTCGACGAGACGATCGAGGTGGCGATGAATTTGGGCGTCGATCCGCGCCAGACCGATCAAAACGTGCGCGGCGTCGTCAATCTGCCGAACGGCTCGGGCCGCTCGGCGCGCGTGGCGGTATTCGCGAAGGGCGCCAAGGCCGACGAAGCGAAGAAGGCGGGCGCCGACGTGGTCGGCGCCGAGGATCTCGCGGAGAAGGTAAGCGCGGGTCAGATCGATTTCGACCGCTGCATCGCGACGCCCGACATGATGCCGCTCGTGGGCCGTCTCGGCAAAGTGCTGGGACCGCGCGGGCTGATGCCGAACCCGAAAGTCGGCACCGTGACCAACGACCTCCCCGCCGCGATCAAGGCGCAAAAGGGAGGCGCGGTCGAGTTTCGCGTCGAGAAGGCCGGCATCGTTCAGGCCGGCATCGGCAAGGCCTCGTTCACCGCCGAGCAGCTGGCGCAGAACATCCGCGCGCTCGCCGACGCGGTGGCGAAGTCGAAGCCTTCGGGCGTCAAAGGCACCTTCATCAAGAAGGTGGCGATTTCCTCGACGATGGGCCCCGGCGTCCGCGTCGAGCCGTCGAGCCTCTTCGGAGGCTGAAAAGAATTCCGCGCGGGAGTTCGCTTCCGCGCGGGGAAGACCGAAGGAGCTTCGGTTCTTTCGGTCGTCCTGTCCGAGATTGCGGGCGCGCGATGAAAGTCGCGCTTAATCCGAAAGGGCCTGCATGAGACGGGGATGACCGGTTTTGGGCGCAAGCCCTTGATCGGTTCGAACCAGCACCGGCCGGCCGCTCCTCCTCGGAGGAAGGCCCACGGGGACAGGGCTTTGGAGCGTCGACCCGTTCCGCTGCCCGACGAGGCAGAAGACGGGCCGGCAAGGTGCAACCGGTGTTTTTCGGATCCGAAAAACGCCAACCGGAGAGAGAAAGTGGACCGAGCGGAGAAGCAGGAGATGGTCACGTCGCTGAACGGCGTTTTCAAGAACGCCGCCGCGGTCGTGGTCGCTCACTACTCAGGCCTCACCGTCGCTCAGATGTCGGTATTGCGCCGGCAGATGAAGAAGGGCGGGGCCGGAGTGAAGGTCGCGAAGAACCGCCTGGCGAAGAAAGCTCTCGAAGGCACGGACGTCGCCCATGTCGCGTCCCTTCTCAAGGGACCGACCGTGATCGCCTATTCCAGCGATCCGGTGACGGCGCCCAAGGTCGCAGTCGATTTCGCCAAGGGGAATGAAAAATTCATCATTCTCGGCGGCGCGATGGGCAAGACCTCGCTCGACCTGAGCGGCGTGAAGGCGCTAGCCGCCCTCCCGTCGCTCGATGAGTTGCGCGCGAAGATCGTCGGCCTGTTGCAGGCGCCGGCGACCAAGATCGCGCAGATCGTCGCCGCGCCCGCTTCCCAGCTCGCGCGCGTGGTCGGGGCCTACAGCCGAAAGAGTGAAGCCGCCTGAGGCGGTTCCGCAATCGATCAAAGGTTCGAACCGAGAGGAAAATGAAATGGCTGATCTGGCGAAGATCGTAGACGAGCTTTCGAAACTCACCGTGCTCGAAGCGGCCGAGCTTTCGAAGCTTCTGGAAGAGAAGTGGGGCGTGTCAGCAGCGGCCGCGGTTGCGGTCGCGGCGGCGCCCGGTGCCGCCGCCGCCGCGGTGGAGGAGAAAACCGAATTCACGGTCGTTCTCGCCGCTGTCGGCGACAAGAAGATCGAAGTGATCAAGGAAGTGCGTGCCTTGACCGGACTTGGCCTGAAAGAGGCCAAGGACCTCGTCGAGGGCGCACCGAAGACCGTCAAGGACGGCGTCTCCAAGGACGACGCCGCCAAGATGAAAGCGACCCTCGAAAAAGTGGGCGCCAAGGTTGAGCTGAAATAAGCGCGGGTTATTTCGGCGAAACCCGGACAAGCGAGGTGAAGTCGAGCGCGATCCGGGAGTGTTGAAGAAATAAGGGCGGCCTCGCGTCGAGGCCGCCCGGACTACCCGCCACGAGCGCGGGAACGGAATTTTAGGACGCCTGGCGCGTCCAACGGAGCGAAAACGAGATGGCGCAGACATTCACCGGCCGCAAGCGCGTTCGCAAGTTCTTCGGCAAGATCGCGGAAGTCGCCGAGATGCCCAACCTGATCGAGGTTCAGAAGGCGTCCTACGACCAGTTCCTGCAGATCCACGAGCCGAGCGGCGGGCGCCCCGACGAGGGCTTGCAGACCGTGTTCAAGTCGGTGTTTCCGATTTCCGATTTCGCCGGAAACTCGATGCTCGAATTCGTGAAATACGAATTCGAATTGCCGAAATACGACGTCGATGAGTGCCGCCAGCGCGGCATGACCTTCGCCGCGCCCCTCAAGGTGACGCTGCGGCTGATCGTGTTCGATGTGGACCCGGAGACGCAGGCGAAGTCGGTGAAGGACATCAAGGAGCAAGACGTCTACATGGGCGACATCCCGCTCATGACGATGAACGGCACCTTTATCGTGAACGGCACCGAGCGCGTGATCGTGTCGCAGATGCACCGCTCGCCCGGCGTCTTCTTCGACCACGACAAGGGCAAGACCCACTCCTCGGGCAAGCTCCTGTTCGCGGCGCGCATCATTCCCTATCGCGGCTCGTGGCTCGACATCGAGTTCGACGCCAAGGACATCGTGCACGCGCGCATCGATCGCCGGCGCAAGATTCCCGTCACCTCGCTGTTGCAAGCGCTCGGCATGAACGGCGAGGAAATCCTCAACACCTTCTATCAGCGCATCGTCTACAAGCGCGTGAAGGGCGGCGGCTGGCGCGTTCCCTACGATCCGCGGCGCATGCGCGGCATCAAGGCGATGACCGATCTTCGCAACGCCGATACCGACGAGGTCGTGATCGAGGCCGGCAAGAAGCTCACCGTGCGGCAGGCGCGCATGCTCGCCGAAAAAGGCCTGAAGGCGCTGAAGGTCGCGGACGAGGACCTTCCCGGCCAGTACATTGCCGAGGATCTCGTCAACGCCAAGACCGGCGAGATTTACGCCGAAGCGGGCCAGGAGATCGAAAAGAAGATCGTCGATACGCTGACCGAGGCCGGCTACAACGAAATTCCGGTGCTCGACATCGATCACATCCACACCGGCGCCTACATCCGCAACACGCTCGCCGTCGACAAGAACCTGCGGCGCGAGGATGCGCTGTTCGACATCTATCGCGTGATGCGCCCGGGCGAGCCGCCCACGGTCGACACCGCCGAGGCGATGTTTAATTCGCTGTTCTTCGACTCCGAGCGCTACGATCTTTCGGCGGTCGGCCGCGTGAAGATGAACATGCGGCTCGATCTCGACGCGCCCGACACCATGCGCGTCTTGCGCAAGGAAGACATCATCGCGGTGATCCGCGCGCTCGTCGAATTGCGCGACGGCCGCGGCGAGATCGACGACATCGACCATCTCGGCAACCGGCGCGTACGTTCGGTCGGCGAATTGATGGAGAACCAGTATCGCATCGGGTTGCTGCGCATGGAGCGCGCGATCAAGGAGCGGATGAGCTCGGTCGACATCGACACGGTGATGCCGCAGGACCTGATCAACGCCAAGCCCGCGGCGGCGGCGGTGCGCGAGTTCTTCGGCTCTTCGCAGCTCTCGCAGTTCATGGACCAGACCAATCCGTTGTCGGAGATCACGCACAAGCGGCGCCTGTCGGCGCTCGGCCCCGGCGGGTTGACGCGCGAGCGGGCGGGCTTCGAGGTGCGCGACGTGCATCCGACGCATTACGGCCGCATCTGTCCGATTGAGACGCCGGAAGGACCGAATATCGGGCTGATCAATTCGCTCGCCACCTTCGCGCGCATCAACAAGTACGGCTTCATCGAGACGCCTTATCGCAAGGTGAAGGACGGCCGCGTCACCGAGGAGGTCATTTATCTGTCCGCGATGGAGGAGGGCAAATACTACGTCGCGCAGGCGAACGCGGTGATCGACCACAAGGGCAAGTTCACCGAGGACCTGATCGTTTGCCGGCACGCCGGCGACGTCTTGATGATCACGCCCGACCGGGTCGATTTCATGGACGTCTCTCCCAAGCAGCTCGTGTCGGTCGCCGCGGCGCTCATTCCGTTCCTCGAGAACGACGACGCCAACCGCGCGCTCATGGGTTCGAACATGCAGCGCCAGGCGGTGCCGCTGGTGCAGGCGGAGGCGCCGCTCGTCGGTACCGGCATGGAGGACGTGGTCGCGCGCGATTCGGGCGCGGTCATCGCCGCGCGCCGCACCGGCGTCGTCGATCAGATCGACGGCACCCGTATCGTCATCCGCGCCACCGAGGAAAACGATCCGTCGAAATCGGGCGTCGACATCTACCGGCTGATGAAGTTCCAGCGCTCGAACCAGAACACCTGCATCAACCAGCGGCCGCTCGTGCGCGTGGGCGACCAGGTGAAGAAGGGCGACATCATCGCCGACGGTCCCTCGACCGAACTCGGCGAGTTGGCGCTCGGCCGCAACGTGCTCGTCGCCTTCATGCCGTGGCACGGCTACAACTTCGAGGATTCGATCCTGCTGTCGGAGCGGATCGTGAAGGACGACGTCTTCACCTCGATTCACATCGAGGAATTCGAGGTGATGGCGCGCGACACCAAGCTCGGTCCCGAGGAGATCACGCGCGACATTCCGAACGTCTCGGAAGAGGCGCTCAAAAACCTCGACGAGGCGGGCATCGTCTATATCGGCGCCGAAGTCCACGCCGGTGACATCCTGTGCGGCAAGATCACGCCGAAGGGCGAGAGCCCGATGACGCCGGAGGAAAAACTCCTGCGCGCGATCTTCGGCGAGAAGGCCGCGGACGTGCGCGACACTTCGTTGCGGGTGCCGCCGGGCGTGCAGGGCACGGTCGTCGAAGTGCGCGTGTTCAACCGCCACGGCGTCGACAAGGACGAGCGCGCGCTCGCAATCGAGCGCGAAGAAATCGAGCGTCTGGCGAAGGACCGCGACGACGAGCAGGCGATCCTCGACCGCAACGTCTATGGCCGGCTGGCCGAGATGCTGGAAGGCCGCCAGGGCATCGCGGGCCCGAAGGGCTTCAAGAAAGACCACAAGATCACGCGCGTGGTGCTCGACGAATATCCGCGCTCGCAGTGGTGGCAGTTCGCCTCGCCCAACGAGAAGCTGATGGGCGAGATCGAGCAGCTCCGCAAGCAATACGACGAATCGAAGAAGCGGCTCGAACAGCGCTTCCTCGACAAGGTCGAGAAGCTGCAGCGCGGCGACGAATTGCCGCCCGGCGTGATGAAGATGGTGAAGGTGTTCGTCGCGGTGAAGCGCAAGATTCAGCCCGGCGACAAAATGGCCGGCCGCCACGGCAACAAGGGCGTGGTGTCGAAGATCGTGCCGGCCGAGGACATGCCGTTCCTCGAGGACGGCACGCCCGTCGACGTCGTGCTCAATCCGCTCGGCGTGCCGAGCCGCATGAATGTCGGCCAAATCCTCGAAACCCATCTCGGTTGGGCCTGTCACGGCCTCGGCCAGATGGTCGGGAAGGCGGTCGATGCCTATATGGCGCGGAAGGACGTGAAGCCGCTCAAGGACATGCTGAAGAGCGTCTACGGCAAGGACGAGACCATCGCATCGCTCAACGACAGCGGCCTGGCCGAACTCGGCCAGAACCTGAAGCGCGGCGTGCCGATCGCAACGCCCGTCTTCGACGGCGCCAAGGAGGCCGATATCGAGCACATGCTCGACATGGCCGGCCTCAACAAGACCGGACAGGTGACGCTCTACGACGGGCGCTCCGGCGAGCCGTTCGATCGTCAGGTGACGGTCGGCTACATCTACATCATGAAGCTGCATCATTTGGTGGACGACAAGATCCACGCCCGCTCGATCGGCCCGTACTCGCTGGTCACCCAGCAGCCGCTCGGCGGCAAGGCGCAGTTCGGCGGCCAGCGTTTCGGCGAAATGGAGGTGTGGGCGCTCGAGGCCTATGGCTCGGCCTATACCTTGCAGGAAATGCTCACCGTCAAGTCGGACGACGTCGCCGGCCGTACCAAGGTCTACGAGGCGATCGTGCGCGGCGACGACACTTTCGAGGCGGGTATTCCGGAGTCGTTCAACGTGCTGGTGAAGGAAATGCGCTCGCTCGGTCTCAATGTCGAGCTCGTGAACACGAAGAAACCCGCGCAGTCGGGTTCGGATGAGAGCGTCGCAGCCGAATGAGATTTCGCGCGGGGGCGACCGCCGCCTCCGCGCGCGAAATTCGATCGAAATTCTTCCGGTGAGGATGCGAAGCGCGGACCGCATCCTTGATCCGGAAAGCAGGAGAAGATGATGAACCAGGAACTGACGAATATTTTCGGGCCCCAGCAGCCGGCGCAGGTCTTCGACCACATCCGGATCTCGATCGCTTCGCCCGAGAAGATTCTCTCGTGGTCCTACGGCGAGATCAAGAAGCCGGAGACGATCAACTACCGCACCTTCAAGCCGGAGCGGGACGGCCTTTTCTGCGCGCGCATCTTCGGCCCGATCAAGGATTACGAGTGCTTGTGCGGCAAGTACAAGCGCATGAAATACAAGGGCATCATCTGCGAGAAGTGCGGCGTCGAGGTGACGCTCTCGCGCGTGCGGCGCGAGCGCATGGGCCACATCGAGCTCGCCGCGCCCGTCGCGCACATCTGGTTCCTAAAGTCGCTTCCCTCGCGGATCGGGCTTCTGCTCGACATGACGCTGAAGGATCTCGAGCGCATTCTCTATTTCGAATACTACGTCGTGACCGAGCCGGGCCTGACGCCGTTGAAGGAGCGCCAGTTGCTCTCCGAAGAAGAATACATGAAGGCGCAGGAAGAGCTCGGCGAGGACAGCTTCACCGCCAAGATCGGCGCCGAGGCGATCCGCGAGCTGATGAAGGGCATCGACCTCAAGAAGATGCGCGACGACTTGCGCACCGAGATCAATACGACCGACTCGGACCTGAAGAAGAAAAAGGCGGGCAAGCGCCTGAAGCTGATCGAGGCCTTCCTCACCTCGGGCAATAAGCCCGACTGGATGATCATGACGGTGGTCCCGGTGATCCCGCCGGACTTGCGGCCGCTGGTGCCGCTCGACGGCGGACGTTTCGCCACCTCCGATCTCAACGATCTCTATCGCCGCGTGATCAACCGCAACAACCGCTTGAAGCGGCTGATCGAGCTCAAGGCGCCGGACATCATCATCCGCAATGAGAAGCGCATGCTGCAAGAGGCGGTCGACGCCTTGTTCGACAACGGCCGCCGCGGCCGCGTGATCACGGGCGCCAACAAGCGGCCGTTGAAGTCGCTGGCCGACATGCTCAAGGGCAAGCAGGGCCGCTTCCGCCAGAACTTGCTCGGCAAGCGCGTCGACTATTCCGGCCGCTCGGTGATCGTGGTCGGTCCCGAGCTCAAGCTGCACCAGTGCGGCCTGCCGAAGAAGATGGCGCTTGAACTGTTCAAGCCGTTCATCTACTCGCGGCTCGACGCCAAGGGTCTGTCGACGACCGTCAAGCAGGCGAAAAAGCTGGTTGAGAAGGAGAAGCCCGAGGTTTGGGACATTCTCGACGAGGTGATCCGCGAGCATCCGGTGCTGTTGAACCGCGCGCCGACGCTCCATCGTCTCGGCGTGCAGGCCTTCGAGCCGATCTTGATCGAGGGCAAGGCGATCCAGCTGCATCCGCTGGTTTGCGCCGCTTTCAACGCCGACTTCGACGGCGACCAGATGGCCGTGCACGTGCCGTTGTCGCTGGAGGCGCAACTCGAGGCGCGCGTCCTGATGATGAGCACGAACAACATCCTGCATCCGGCCAACGGATCGCCGATCATCGTGCCCTCGCAAGACATCGTGCTCGGACTCTATTACCTGTCGCTCGTGCACGACGAAGAGCCGGGCCAGGGCATGGCGTTCGGCAATATCGGCGAGGTCGAGCATGCGCTGGCGAACGGCGCCGTGACGTTGCACGCCAAGGTCAAGGGCCGCTTCGTCACGGTCGACGAAAAGGGCAAGAAGGTGTCGAAGATTTACGACACGACGCCCGGCCGCCTCCTGCTCGGCGAAATCCTGCCGAAGGACCACCGGATTTCCTTCGATCTCATCAACCGATTGATGACGAAGAAGGAAATCTCGCACATGATCGACACCGTCTACCGCCACTGCGGGCAGAAGGAGACGGTGATCTTCTGCGACCGCATCATGGCGCTCGGCTTCAATCACGCCTTCAAGGCCGGCATTTCCTTCGGCAAGGACGACATGGTGGTGCCGACCAAAAAGTGGGCGCTGGTCGACGAGACGCGCGGTCAGGTCAAGGAATTCGAGCAGCAGTACAACGACGGCCTCATCACCCAGGGCGAGAAGTACAACAAGGTGGTCGACGCCTGGTCGAAGTGCACCGACAAGATCGCCGAGGAGATGATGCGCGAAATCTCGGCGACCAAGAAGAACGCCTCGGGCCGCGAGGCATTCATGAACTCGATCTACATGATGTCGCACTCCGGCGCGCGCGGTTCGCCGGCGCAGATGAAGCAGCTCGCCGGCATGCGCGGGCCGATGGCCAAGCCCTCGGGTGAGATCATCGAAAGCCCGATCATCTCGAACTTCAAGGAAGGGCTCACGGTGCTCGAGTACTTCAACTCGACGCACGGCGCGCGTAAGGGCCTCGCCGATACCGCGCTCAAGACCGCGAACTCGGGCTATCTCACGCGCCGTCTCGTCGACGTCGCGCAGGATTGCATCGTCACCGAGGAGGATTGCGGGACGAAGGCGGGCATCCGCATGCGCGCCATCGTCGACGCCGGCCAGGTCGTCGCCTCGCTTGCAAGCCGCATTCTCGGCCGCACCGGGGTCGAAGACATTAACGACCCGACGAGCGGCAAGACCATCGTCAAGCGCGGTATTCTCTTGGAGGAGCCGCAGGTCGAGGCGATCGCGGCGGCGAACGTGCAGGAAGTGCGCATTCGCTCGGCGCTGACTTGCGAGACGATAAACGGCATCTGCCGCAAGTGCTACGGGCGCGATCTCGCCCGCGGCACGCCGGTCAATCTCGGCGAAGCGGTCGGGGTGATCGCGGCGCAATCGATCGGCGAGCCGGGCACCCAGCTCACCATGCGCACCTTCCATATCGGCGGCGCGGCGCAGATTGCCGAGCAGTCCTTCATCGAATCGAGCTTCGAGGGAACGATCAAGATCAGAAACCGCGAAGTGGTGAAGAACTCGAACGGCGAGAACATCGTGATGATCCGCAATCTGGCCATCCTGATCGTCGACCAGGACGGCACGGAGCGCGCCTCGCACCGTATTCCGTTTGGCGCGCGTCTGAAGGTGGACGACGGTGACAAGGTGCGCCGCGGTCAGCGAATGGCCGAGTGGGATCCGTACACGCGGCCGATCCTGACCGAGGCAAACGGCACCGTCGCCTTCGAGGACCTCGTGGAAGGCCAGTCCATGAGCGAGACGGTCGACGAGTCGACCGGCATCACCAAGCGTACGATCATCGACTGGCGGACCGCGGGCAAGGCGGCGCAGGATCTGCGTCCGTCGATCGTCATTCGCGGGGCGGAAGGCACGCTTGCCAAGCTCGCGAAGCTCCGGAAGACCTCGAGCGAAGTGCGTTACTCGCTTCCGGTCGACGCCATCCTTTCGGTCGAGCCGGGCGCCCGGGTGAAGGCGGGCGACGTGCTCGCGCGCATGTCCACCGAAAGCGCCAAGACCCGCGACATCACCGGCGGTTTGCCGCGCGTCGCGGAGCTGTTCGAGGCGCGCCGGCCGAAGGAGTCGGCGGTGATCGCCGAGATCAGCGGCACCATCCAGTTCGGCAAGGACTACAAGAACAAGTACCGCCTCTCGATCGTGCCGAACGATTCCAAGCAAGAGCCGGTCGAGTATTTGATTCCGAAGAACCGGCACGTCTACGTGCAGGAAGGCGACGTCGTCGAAAAGGGCGATTCGATCGTCGAAGGCAATCCCGCGCCGCACGATATCCTGGCGATCAAGGGCGTCGAGGAACTCGCCGCCTATCTCGTCAACGAAATCCAGGAGGTCTACCGGCTGCAGGGCGTCAGCATCAACGACAAGCACATCGAGGTGATCGTCCGGCAAATGCTGCAGAAGGTCGAGATCGACGAGCCGGGCGAGACGGAGCTGATCCAGGGCGAGCAGCTCGATAAGATCGAGTTCGACGAGATCAACGTCAAGATGAAGGAAGCCGGCAAGAAGGCGGCGACCGCGCACTCGGTGCTGCTCGGCATCACCAAGGCGTCGTTGCAGACGCGCTCGTTCATCTCCGCGGCCTCGTTCCAGGAGACGACGCGCGTGCTCACCGAAGCCGCGGTGCAGGGCAAGATCGATACGCTCGACGGCCTGAAGGAGAACGTGATCGTCGGCCGCCTGATCCCGGCGGGCACCGGCGCGATGATGTCGCGGCTGCGCTCGGTGGCGACGCATCGCGACGAACTGATCCTGAAGGAGCGCCAGAAGGAGGAGGCCGCCAAGGCGGCGGCCGGCACCGAGGCGCTGATCGAAGGACCGGCGGCGGCGGAATAAAGCGCTCCGCCATACGACCAAGAGAGGGGCCGCGCTGCGGCCCCTCTTTATTTTGCGGTGTTGCCCAGGCGCTTGGCCGTTCTTATCTGGCTGGCGGGTGATCAGCACATTCGAAATGCTGCCGGGATGGCGGAAAGCCCGCGTTTTTCGGCCCTTTCGGGGTTGACGGCGCGCGACCGGGAACGCTAAAACCCGCTCGCTATTGGGCAGGCGGTCGGTGCCGCCGTTCGATTGCGTCGCGCGATCGACCAAGGGCGCCGAGACGCTGCCTCTGACAGCCAGTTGTCAGATGTGTGTAAGGACCACGACGCTTTCCGGTGTCGGGGTCGTTTGTCACGGGAACAAGCGCCCTTCCGCGGGGATCGCGGGACGGCGCGCTTGGCGTTTGCGTTTTTCAATCGCCCGAGGCGGGCGAAGAACGAGGAAGAATAGAGGCCGATGCCGACCATCAACCAGCTGATCCGCAAGCCGCGAGTCGCGCCGCGCTACCGGAACAAGGTTCCGGCGCTGAAGGCCTCGCCGCAAAAACGCGGCGTGTGCACGCGCGTCTACACGACGACGCCGAAGAAGCCGAACTCGGCGCTGCGCAAGGTCGCCAAGGTCCGCCTCACCAACGGCTTCGAGGTGATCGGCTACATCCCGGGCGAGGGCCATAACCTGCAGGAACATTCCGTCGTGATGATCCGCGGCGGCCGCGTGAAGGACCTTCCGGGCGTGCGCTACCACATCCTGCGCGGCGTCCTCGACACCCAGGGCGTCAAGAACCGCAAGCAGCGCCGCTCGCTCTACGGCGCCAAGCGGCCGAAGTGAGGGGGAGCTAGCCGATGTCCCGCCGTCACCGCGCCGAGCGCCGCGAGATCCTTCCCGATCCGAAATTCGGCAACCTCAAGGTCAGCCGCTTCATGAATTCCGTCATGCGCCAGGGCAAGAAATCGGTCGCCGAGACGATCGTCTATGGCGCGCTGGAGACGATCGAGCAGAAGATCAAGCAGAATCCGGTCGCGGTCTTCGAACAGGCGCTCGACAACGTCATGCCGTCGGTCGAGGTGCGCTCGCGCCGCGTCGGCGGCGCCACCTATCAGGTGCCGGTCGAAGTGCGGCCGGAGCGCCGGCAGACGCTGGCGATCCGCTGGATCATCGACGCGGCGCATGAGCGCAACGAAAAAACGATGGTCGACAAGCTCTCCGGCGAGCTGCTCGACGCATCGAACAACCGGGGAAACGCCGTCAAGAAGCGCGAGGACACTCACCGCATGGCGGAGGCGAATCGCGCCTTCTCGCACTATCGCTGGTGAGCAGGCCGCCTGGAGAATTCGTTATGCCCCGCATGCACAAGATCGAGGACTACCGCAATTTCGGCATCATGGCGCACATCGATGCCGGCAAGACGACGACGACCGAGCGAATCCTCTATTACACCGGCAAGAGCCACAAGATCGGCGAGGTCCATGAGGGCGCTGCCACCATGGACTGGATGGAGCAGGAGCAGGAGCGCGGCATCACGATCACCTCGGCCGCGACCACCGCATACTGGAAGGAAAAGCGCCTCAACATCATCGACACGCCGGGCCACGTCGACTTCACGATCGAGGTCGAGCGCTCGCTCCGCGTGCTTGACGGCGCGGTGTGCGTTCTCGATTCCAATCAGGGCGTCGAGCCGCAGACCGAGACGGTGTGGCGCCAGGGCGACAAATACAAGGTTCCGCGCATCGTCTTCGCCAACAAGATGGACAAGACCGGCGCCGATTTCTTCCGCTGCCTCTCCGACATCGTCGAGCGCCTCGGCGCCAAGCCGGTTGCGATTCAGCTGCCGATCGGCGCCGAGAACCAGTTCCGCGGCATCATCGACCTCGTACGCATGAAGGGCGTGGTGTGGGACGACGAGTCGCTCGGCGCGAAATATCAGGATATCGACATTCCGGCGGAGCTTCTCGATCAGGCGAAGGAATATCGCGAGAAGATGGTCGAGGCCGCGGTCGAGCTCGATGACGCGGCAACGACCGCCTATCTCGAGGGCAAGCAGCCCGACGAGCCGACGCTGAAGAGCCTCATCCGCAAGGCGGTGATCACCGGCGCCTTCTTTCCGGTGCTTTGCGGCTCCGCCTTCAAGAACAAGGGCGTGCAGCCGCTGCTCGATGCCGTCGTCGATTACCTGCCGTCGCCGCTCGACGTGCCGCCGATCATGGGCATCGACGACAAGGGCGACGAAGTCGTGCGCAAGCCCGACGACAACGCGCCGATGTCGCTTCTTGCCTTCAAGATCATGGACGATCCCTTCGTCGGCACCATCACCTTCTGCCGCATCTATTCCGGCACGCTGAAGAGCGGCATGGCCGTCGTCAATTCGACGCGCGATCGTAAAGAGCGCGTCGGCCGCATGCTCCTGATGCACGCGAACAACCGCGAGGACATCAAGGAAGCCTATGCCGGCGACATCGTCGCGCTGGCGGGCCTGAAAGAGGTGCGCACCGGCGATACGCTGTGCGATCCGCAGAAGTCGGTAATCCTCGAGAAGATGGAATTCCCCGATCCCGTCATCGAGATCGCGATCGAGCCGAAATCGAAGGCCGATCAGGAGAAGCTCGGCGTCGCGCTCGCGAAGCTCGTGGCCGAGGATCCCTCGTTTCGCGTCCATACCGATCCGGAATCCGGGCAGACCATCATCAGGGGCATGGGCGAGCTGCATCTCGACATCAAGGTCGACATCCTCAAGCGCACCTACAAGGTCGATGCCAATATCGGCGCGCCGCAAGTCGCCTATCGCGAAAAGATCACCCAGCGCGTCGAGCACGACTACGTTCACAAGAAGCAGACCGGCGGCTCGGGTCAATACGCGGCGGTGACGCTTGTCGCCGAGCCGCTTCCGCCCGGCGGCGGCTTCGAATTCGAGGACGATATCGTCGGCGGCGCGGTGCCGAAGGAATACATCCCCGGCGTCGAGAAGGGCGTTGAATCCGTGCTCGGCACGGGCGTGATCGCGGGCTTTCCGATCGTCGACCTCAAGGTCACGCTGACCGACGGCAAATATCACGATGTCGATTCCTCGGCGCTCGCCTTCGAGATCGCGGCACGCATGTGCTTGCGCGAGGCGCTGCGGAGGGCGAAGCCCGTGCTCTTGGAGCCGATCATGAAGGTCGAGGTGGTGACGCCGGAGGACTATACCGGCTCCGTCATCGGCGACCTCAATTCGCGCCGCGGCCAGATTCAGGGCCAGGACAAGCGCGGCAATGCCAACGTGGTCAACGCGATGGTGCCGCTCGCCAACATGTTCTCCTACGTCAACAACCTGCGCTCCATGAGCCAGGGCCGGGCCACCTACACGATGCAATTCGATCACTACGAACCGGTACCGAGCAACCTCGCGCAAGAGATTCAGGCGAAATACGCTTAAGCCTTTTTTGCTTTCACAGAACGGAAATCGACGGAGACTGCCATGGCCAAGGCTAAATTTGAGCGCAAGAAGCCGCACTGCAATGTGGGCACGATTGGACACGTGGACCACGGCAAGACGTCGTTGACGGCGGCGATCACCAAGATTTTGGCGGAGAAGG
>Ga0207505_100070_pt1 | contig 17226 bp, 19 predicted proteins | sample NitcycUWRROWE17A_FD_188207 | JGI IMG/M metagenome (GOLD analysis project Ga0207505, IMG submission 188207) | Soil microbial communities from Arlington Agricultural Research Station in Wisconsin, USA - Nitrogen cycling UWRJ-ROWE17-A (SPAdes) | ecosystem: Environmental > Terrestrial > Soil >... | reverse complement strand
GGTCTTGACGAGGCGATTCGGAATCGGCCGCGCGCAAGCCTCACCCTCGGTGCAAGCCATCTTCGAAGCGCGGTAGACGAGCCAGTAGCCGTAGCCGAGACAAGCGATCGTCGCCGCGATGAAGTAAGGCTGATAAGGAGCAAGCCGCGTCAAATTGCCGATCCATGCTCCGCTCACGCCGACGCTGAATAGGACGAGCGGCACAATGCAGCACGATGACGCCGCAAGCGCGCCGACGATGCCGCCCACGGCCATCAGGCTTTGCCTGCTCCGGATACCTGCGGTGCGATGATCTTCCTTGCTTGTCATGGCGCTTACCGTGCATCCTGTAGTCACTACAGGAGCAAGGGTGTCCAGTCATGCGGCCGATCACAGCTTCGCGAGCGAAAGGGTTATCGATTGGTGAACTCTCCCGTCTCACCGGCGTGAACATCGAAACGATCCGCTATTACGAGAAGATCAGGATGCTTCCCGCCCCGCCGCGCAGCGGAGCCGGCCATCGGATCTATGGGTCGAAAGAGACGCGCGTTCTCGCTTTCATCCGGCGCGGGCGAGAGTTGGGTTTCAATCTCGACGAAGTCCGCGCCTTGCTCGATCTCGGTGGGCCTGAAAAGGCGTCATGTGCTGAGGTACGCGAGATCGCCAAACATCATCTCGAAGACATCCGTGCCAAACTCGCGGACTTGAAAAAGCTCGAACGCCTACTGGCAAAAACGGTGGCGCGATGCTCAGGCAAGACGGCGCCGGATTGCCCTGTGTTGGACATTCTCGATATCCGGCGGCCGACCTAGCGAGTTTGCCGTCGTCAGACTTGGGCCGCCATTTCTTTAATGTGTTGAAATGACTCGGAAAATTTGGTGGGCGCAGTAGGACTCGAACCTACGACCCGCTGATTAAGAGTCAGCTGCTCTACCAACTGAGCTATGCGCCCTAACCGATTGATATCAAGGGGTTAGATACATCCACCTTACACGCGTGGCACCGATTTGGCACCGGAGAAAGAATGCCGCCCCAAGCGGGAGCGGCACCCTGCTGCAGCGTATAGCGATCGATCCGGACTGCGGCAAGTTGTACCCGTTGGCCTCCACGCTGCGCTCAATGCGGAAGTGAAGCGCGATTTAACAAAGCGCCCGCCCAATGAGGCGGCCGGGTTTTTTATCAAACGTGACGCGCATCACAGACGGCCCGAGCCCTCTCGTCATAAAAGCAAGCTTGCGAACCCTCACAGGGGAGGCAGTGATGCAAAAGTCATACAAGAGGCGCCTTCATCCCGCCGCATGGATTAGCCCGCTGAGCCTGATCCCGCAGGAGTTTCCCACGATGATCCTCGTATTCGGCGTGGTGGCAAATTTCGCCTGGCTGGCGCTCGTGTTTTGGTTTCTATCCTATTGGATAGTCTGGCACTGAGCTTAGTGCCCGCGCTATTGGCGCAAACCTGGGATCGGCGGCATGCGGCTCGTGCTCTTGGTATTGGTATCCCTTCTCGTGCCCCCGGCTGCTTCGGCGGCGCAGAACAGCGGGCATGGCTCAGCAGGGGAAAGAGCGCATCTTTCCCAAGCGTGGGCTGATTACAGGCATAGCAAAGAGAAAAGGAAATTCGATTTTCGCGCTTGTCGTGAGAAAGCCACCAGCGAGAGGATTGCAGCGAATTTGCGCGCGAAATTTGTGCACGACTGCGTTCGAGAACGCCGCAAATCTGAGTCTGCTTCCGCTTTTGACCCAACGCGGATCAGCTAATTACGAAAAGCGGCGGTGCGCCGGGGCTGATCGACGACTCGCGAAGCCACGATGCGGGCTCTTGATGAACGAAAATTCATTTACCAACACAAACGCGCGATTACGCGCGGATTCTTCAAAACAAACCTTTTCCAATCGCGGACTTCGTACTTATCTCTTGAAACACACCGATCAAGGCGGACGCCGCACGGCTATGGCTATGTGAACGTCTGCAACCCGGCTGTGACTACGGCTACTATCACGACTACTATTAAGTAGCCGACGAATAAGAAATGGAGATAGCCATGAAAGCCCCCACGAAATTGATCGAAATCGGCACACTTGTCGCCATGATGCTCGCCGCATCCTTTCCGGCTGGCGCGGGGGTCCGCTGCGCAAAAACTGCCCTGCCGTGCGGCCCACGAATGCAAGATACGGCACAGGACCTAGCCGCACATGAAGTCAGGAATTATGCTTATCCGCAGGACCACTCGTGGGATGTGAGAAGTCAGGGCGCCAATGGCGGCGGCACTGTCGGCGGCAGGTAGCCGAAGCTCCTGCCATCACATCAGCATCCATCGAAGCATCGGCGATGCTGTTATTCCCGAAACGCCTCCTCGCGCGTTTTGCTGACCGAGGGGATGAGCACGATCACCAGCGCCAAGATGGCGGCGATGAGAAGGGCGGCGCTGATCGGGCGCTGGAAGAAGACCAGCGGATCCCCGCGCGACAACAGCATCGCGCGCCGCAGATATTCCTCCAGCATCTTTCCGATCACGAAGCCGAGGATGAGCGGCGCCGGCTCGCAGTCGAGCTTGACCAGCACGTAGCCGACGACGCCGAAAAAGGCCATGGTATAGGCGTCGAACGGGTTGTTGCTCACGCTGTAAACGCCGATGCAGCACACCGCCATGATCCCGGGAAACAGCACGTGGTAGGGCACGGTGAGAAATTTCACCCAGATTCCGATCAACGGCAGGTTGAGGATCAACAGCATCACGTTGCCCACCCACATCGAGGCGATGATGCCCCAGAACAGCTCCGGCTTCTCGGTGACGACGTTGGGGCCGGGCACGATGCCCTGAATGATCATGGCGCCGATCATCAGCGCCATCACCGGGTTCGACGGAATGCCGAGCGTCAGCATCGGAATGAACGAGGTCTGCGCGCCGGCATTGTTCGCCGACTCCGGGCCCGCGACGCCTTCGATGGCGCCCTTGCCGAAGCGTGTCGGATCCTTGGCGACGCGCTTTTCGAACGAATAGGCGGCGAAGGACGCGAGCATGGCGCCGCCGCCCGGCAAGATGCCGAGAAACGAACCCAGCGCCGTGCCGCGCAGGATCGGCGCGATGGTGGAGATGAATTCGGCGCGCGAAGGAATGAGGCCGATCACTTTTTGCACAAGCACGCTGCGCTCGTGTTCGTCCTCGAGGTTGCGGACGATCTCGCCGATGCCGAATAGCCCCATCACCAGCCCGACGAATTCGAGCCCGTCGGAGAGATCCGTCATGCCGAAGCTGAAGCGCGGCGTACCGGTGTAAAGGTCCTGCCCGATGGTGCCGAGCAGAAGGCCGAGCACGACCATGGCGATCGCCTTGAGCAGCGAGCCGTGCGCGAGCGACACGGCGGCGGCGAGGCCCAAGACCATCAGCGAGAAATATTCCGCCGGCCCGAAGCTCAGCGCCACCTGCGCGAGCGGCGGCGCGAAGCCGGCGATGAGAAACGTGGAAATGGTGCCGGCGAAGAACGAGCCTACCGCGGCGGTGAAGAGGGCAAAACCCGCCTTGCCCTGGCGCGCGAGCTGGTAGCCGTCGATCGCTGTCACCACCGACGAGGATTCGCCCGGCACGTTGATCAGGATCGCGGTGGTCGAGCCGCCATATTGCGCGCCGTAATAGATGCCGGCGAGCATGATGAGGGCGGAGACGGCCGGCAATTGAAAGGTGATCGGCAGCAACATCGCGATTGTGGCGATCGGCCCCAGCCCCGGCAGCACGCCGACGATGGTGCCGAGAAAAACGCCGATGAAGCAGTAGATCAGGTTCCACAACGACAGCGCCTGTCCGAAGCCGAGCGCAAGGTTCGAAAAGATGTCCATCGCGCCCTCTCAGTATCCGCCGACCCACGGCCCCAACAGCGCGATGGGCAGTTTCAGCCCCCAGATGAAGATGAGCCAGCCGAAAAACACGAGCACCGCCGTGTTCACGAGCGCGACCCACAGCTTGAAGTGCACGCTCGCGATCGTGGTGAAGAACACCGTCAGGCCGAGCGACAGGACGAAACCGAGGCCCCTCAGCGTCGCGCCGAAGAAGACGACCGGCAGCACGATATTGATCAGGCCGCGCCAAGCGAAACTTCGAATCGGTTCGCCCTCGATCAAAATGCCGTTCAACAGGATGACGGCGCCGAGAACGGCGAGAAGCCCGCAAAGCACCATGGGGAAATAGCCCGGCCCCATGCGAAAGGCGGTGCCGATCGGCAATTCCAGCAAGCCGTAGGCGAACACGGCGGCGGTCGCGATCAGCAGCGCGCCGCAAATGAAATCCTTCGAATTCTTCACGAAGCTCGGCATGTCCCCCTCCCCGCGGGTCTCGCGGACGATCGGTCTTCGAGCGTCGAAGGCCGGGGCCTTGTTGTCATGAGGGAAAACTCCGCGCCCGCCGGAGAATTCCGCTCGTTGCAACGCAAACCAGCATCGGCCGCCACAACCTTCAAGCCATCAAGCCGAGCCGGCGCGGGCCCCCGCCCGCCGCGACCCGGCTCAGTTCATCCCGAGCGCGTGCGGCAGCCACAGCGACATTTGCGGGATGTAGGTCACCATGACGAGGAAGACGAGCATGGTGGCGAGCCACGGCAATACGGCGACGGTGAGATCCGTAATCCCCATCTTGGCGATGCCGGAGGCGACATACAGATTGAGGCCGACCGGCGGGTGGCACATGCCGACCTCCATGTTCACGGTCATCAAGATCCCGAGATGGATCGGATCGATGCCGAGCCGCACCGCCACCGGAAACAGAATGGGTGCGGTGATCAGCACGATCGAGGACGGCTCCATCACATTGCCCGCGAGCAGCAATAAGAGATTGACGAACAGCAGGAACTCGATCCAGCCGATGCCGGTCGAGGTGACCCAGCTCGTCATCTGCTGCGGAATCTGCTCGCTCGTCATCAAATAGGAGAACAGCACCGCGTTGGTGATGATGTAGAGGATCATCGCGCTCATGTTGGCCGAAGCGAGCAGCACCTTCGGCACGTCGGAGAGCTTCATGTCGCGATAGACGAACACCGCGATCACGAACGCATAGACGGCGCTCATGGCGGCGGCCTCGGTCGGCGTGAAGGCGCCGCTATAGATGCCGCCGAGCACGAGCACGATCAGCAACAGTCCCCACACCGAATTGCGGAAGGTGCGGAAGCGCTCGCCCCAGCCGGCGCGCGGCATGCGCGGATAATCGTTCTTGTAGGCGCGATACCAGGTGGTCATGCCGAGCATGGTGGCGAGAACGAGCCCGGGGATGACGCCGGCGATGAACAATTGGCCGACCGAGGCGGAAAAGACGCGCTGGCCGGTCGGGCCGATCGCCACCGCGCCGCTCGTGGCGACGGAATAGATCACCATCACGATCGAGGGCGGAATGAGAATGCCGAGCGCGCCCGACGTGGTGATCACGCCGGCGCCGAAGCGTTTCGGAAATCCCTGCTCGACCATCGCCGGCAAAATGATCGAGCCGATCGCCACCACGGTCGCGGGCGAGGAGCCGGAGACGGCGGCGAACAAGGCACAGGCGACGACGCCCGCCAGCCCCAGCCCGCCGTACCAATGTCCCACCATCGCGCTGGCAAACGCGATCATGCGCTTCGCAACGCCGCCGTGGGTGAGGAAATTGCCGGCGAGGATGAAGAACGGGATTGCCATGATCTCGAAGTTCTCGATCCCGGTGAACAGCTTCAGCCCGACGGCTTCGATCGGCACCTGCGTCAGGGTGAAAAGAAACGTCAGCACCGTGAGGCCGAGCGCGATCGAGATCGGCATGCCGGTGAGCATCAGCGCGATCAGAAGGCCGAAGATGATGACGGCCTTCACCGCGCCATCTCCTTCGCCACTTGCGGACTTTCGATCACGCCTTCCACATGGCCGGGGTCATGACGCGGAAGCTCGCTCGTGCGCATGAAGGTCCAGGCCACCTGCAGGAAGCGGAAGCACATGAGATAGGAGCCGAGCGGAATGCACAGATAAACGAACCAGCTCGGCAGCTCCAAATCCGGCGAGGTTTGATCGGTGCCGTAGAGGCTGAGCACGAACTTCACGCCCATGGTGCCGACGACGAAGGTGAACAGCGCGCCCGACATCAGGCCGAACACGATCACCTGTTTTCGAGTCTTCGGCGGGAGCACGTTGACGAGCACGTCGACGCCGACATGGATGCCGGTGCGCACGCCATAGGCGGCACCGAACTTCGCCATCCACACAAACATGTAGATGCACAGTTCCTGCGCCCAGGAGAGATGGATCTGGCGCGCGTAGGGATAGAGGAACGAAACGCCGGTGGCGTAGCGGTGCACGACCGCGACGAAAATGATCAACGTCGCCGCCGCGATCAACGTCGCGATCAGCACCTCTTCGAGCCGGTCGATGAGGCGAAGAATTATGCGAAGCATCGCGATTGCGCGCGCCGGGTCTCGGCGTCCCATCCCACGAATTTCGAGCCCTTGCGCCGACGAAGCGAAAGGGCTCGCGTTGTATTTCTAGTTGGTGACCGCTTTGGATTCTTTTTGGAATTCGTCGATCACGTCCTGGCCGACGCGCGAGGCCATCTCCTGGTAGACCGGCTCGAGCGCCTTGCGCCAGGCGGCTTTCTGCTCGGCCGTGAGCTCGATGATCTCCGTCTTGCCGGATTTGCGCATCGCCTCCATCGCTTCGTCGTTCTCTTTCTGCGCGATGTCATTTGAATATGTCGTTGCTTCCGCCATCGCCTTTTCGAGTTGCGTGCGGATGTCGGCGGGCAGGCCCTCCCAGAACTTCTTGTTGGTGATCACGGCATAGCCGATGTAGCCGTGCGCGGAGTTGGTGGTGTATTTCTGCACCTCGTGCATCTTCTGCGAATATTCGTTCGAGGGCGTGTTCTCCGTGCCGTCGACGACGCCGGTCTGCAGCGCCTGGTAGACTTCCGAGAAGGCGAGCACCTGCGGGATGGCGCCGAGCGCGCGCATTTGCGCCTCCAGCACCTTCGAGGACTGAATGCGCATCTTCAGGCCCTGGAAATCCTGCGGCGTGCGCAGGGGCCTGTTCGCGCTCATCACCTTGAAGCCGTTATCCCAATAGGCGAGACCGGTGATGCCCTTGGTCTCGAGCTTGGCAAACAGGCGCTTGCCGAGCGCGCCGCCGGTTACCTTGCGCAGCGCCTCCTTGTCGGGAAGGATATAGGGAAGATCGAACACCTCGAATTCCTTGGCGCCGAGCGGGCCGAATTTGGCGAGCGAAGGCGCCAGCATTTGCACCGCGCCGAGCTGCAGGGCTTCGACCTCTTCCTTGTCCTTGAACAGCTGCGAGTTCGGGTAGACTTCGACCTTCACGCGCCCCTGGGTGTATTTTTCCGCGAGCTGCTTGAACCGCTCGCTGCCCTTGCCTTTCGGCGTGTCGGGCGAGACCACGTGGCTGAACTTGATGATGATCGGGTCTTCCGCCGAGACGGTGGCGGGCGCGAACGCGAGAGCGCAAAGCGCCGCCGCGAGAAGCAATTTACGCATGATCTTCTCCCTGCGAGTTCGGTTGTCCGTGGCACGCCAGTGCCGTAGCTAACTGCGAATTTGCGGTAGTATTTAGGTAGCAAATTCAGCCCGGAAATTCGAGACCACCCATGGGCAATCGGCCAAGTCCCTAGTAGGCTCTACCGTTTCCGGCATTGATTAGATCACGCCTCACGGTCGCATCTTAGCCATCAGACGACGCGTCCGTCCGCGTAGACGCAGCCGGCGCCTGCGTGTTTGCCGCATTGCGGCACGACCCGCTTTATCCCCCGTAGCGCTTAATCAGCCGCATCAGGATGCCGGGCTGACATTTTCCGTTGTGCAGAAAGCTCGCATGCGCCGCTTCCGCCAGGCACTGGTTGGCGTATTGCGTCTCCAATCCGTTCGCCGCGATGGCGCAGACGCGGACGCCGCCCTGGGTGCAGGGCGCGCTCGCCACGCATTTGCCGTTGTGCAACACGCGCGCGCCGGCGACCACGGCCCGACAGGCGCTGTTGAACTCGGCGCGCTTGCCGCCCTCGTCGACCGCGCAGACCGCGGGGCCCGCATCGGCGCAGCGCTCGGGGCACTTGTCGCGCAGCATCACCGCGGCGCCGTCCTTTTCCGCGACGCAGGCGTTGGTGTAGTTCTTGTTTTTGCCGTCCTTGCGCGCGCACGCCGTCAATTCCGCCGGCGGACATTTCACCCGATCGCAGGTGCCCTTGGCGATCACCGCCGCACCCGCCTGCCCGGCGGCGCAATCGTTGTTGAATGTGGTGAGCACGCCCTTCACCGTGCGGGCGCAGACCGGATCGTATTGCGTGGTGCAATAGACCGGCGGTCCGTTCTTGCGCTTGCCGTCGAGCTGCGCCTTGGCGACGGCGGGAAAGAGCAAGACGGCCGCGAGCGCGGCGATGATGATCGCGCGTAAACCCATGTGGGAATTCATCCGCAGTCCCCGCTTCCGTCTAATATAAAGCAAGGCACTATTTTTACCCTCCCCTTGATGGGGAGGGTCGACGGCGACGAACGAGAGTTCGGAGCCGTCGGGGTGGGGTGACTTTCATGCCACGACCCCCACCCCGGCACTCGCTTCGCTCGCGCCGACCCTCCCCACAAGGGGGAGGGTAAAGGCAGGCTTCAGCCGTAAGCCGTCTGCGGATTGATCGAGAGCCGCTTCAGCGCGAGCTTGTTCAGCGCGTTGACATAGGCCTTGGCGGAGGCGACCAGCGTGTCGGGATCGGCGCCGCGCGCCGTCACGCTCTTGCCGTCCTCTTCGAGCCGCACCGAGACCTCGGCCTGCGCGTCGGTGCCCTCGGTCACCGCCTGCACCTGGTAGAGCGCGAGCTTCGCCTTGTGCGGCACCAGTTGCTTGATCGCGTTGAAGGTCGCGTCCACCGGCCCGTTGCCGGAAGCCTGCGTGGTGTGATGCTTGCCGTCGATGTCCAAGACGAGCGTCGCCGATTGCGGGCCGATCGTGCCGGCGATCACCTGCAGGGAGACGATCTTGACGCGATCGTGAGCTTTTGCGATCTCGTCGTCGACCAGTGCCTCGATGTCCTCGTCATAGACGTGCTTCTTCTTGTCGGCGAGATCCTTGAAGCGGTTGAAGGCGTCCTGCAGCGCGTTGTCGCCGAGCTCGTAGCCGAGCTCCTTCAGCTTTTCGCGGAAGGCGTGGCGGCCGGAATGCTTGCCCATCACCAGCGACGTCTTCGACACGCCGACATCCTCGGGCATCATGATCTCGTAGGTCTGGGTGTGCTTGAGCATGCCGTCCTGATGGATTCCCGACTCGTGCGCGAACGCGTTGCGGCCGACGATCGCCTTGTTGTACTGCACCGGGAACGAGGTGACCGCGGAGACGAGCTTGGAGGCGCGCGTCAGCATCGTCGCGTCGACGCCGGTCCAATAGGGCAGTACGTCGCTTCGCACCCGCATCGCCATCACCACCTCTTCGAGCGAGGCGTTGCCCGCCCGCTCGCCGATGCCGTTGATGGTGCACTCGATCTGGCGCGCGCCGCCTTCGACGCCGGCGAGCGAGTTCGCCACCGCCATGCCGAGGTCGTCGTGGCAATGCACGGAAAACACCGCCTTGTCTGAATTCGGCACGCGCTCGCGCACCATCTTGATCAGGGCGGCGTATTCGGTCGGCGTCGTGTAGCCCACGGTATCGGGAATGTTGATGGTGGTGGCGCCGGCCTTGATCGCGGCCTCGACGCAGCGGCAGAGGAAATCGTGTTCGCTGCGCGTGCCGTCCTCCGACGACCACTCGACATCGTCCACGTGGTTTCGTGCGCGCGCGACCTGCGCGATCACCATCTCGTAGACCTCGTGCGGCTCCTTCTGCAGCTTCCACTTCATGTGCACGGGAGAGGTGGCGAGGAAGGTGTGAATGCGCGGGCGTCGCGCGTGCCGCACCGCCTCGGCGCAGCGATCGATGTCCTTCAGCGCCGCGCGCGAGAGCCCGGCGATCACCGCGCGCTTGGCGCGCTTGGCGATTTCCGCGACCGATTCGAAGTCGCCTTGCGAGGCGACCGGAAAGCCCGCCTCGATGATGTCGACGCCCATCTCGTCGAGGAGTTCGGCGACCTCGATTTTTTCCTCGAAGTTCATCGAGGCGCCGGGGCATTGCTCGCCGTCGCGCAACGTCGTGTCGAAGATGAGCACGCGGTTCTTGGAGCTCAACTCGCTGGTCTTGTCGTTCATGGGATTGTTCCTCTCCTCGCTTCGCGCCCTTTCTCGGGCACCCTGGGGTTCGGCCCTGCGTTCCCCTGAGTGCCAAGGCGCCAAGCGCCCGGCCGGCCCTCAGGGGCGGCGAAGGAGAAGAAGCCCGGCGAGAATGAGAGCGCGGCCCGCGATCGCCTCGGCGAGCGGGTTGGCAGCGCGGCCTTGGGAAATCTCGATCATGGCGGCGTCCGCGTGGCTCTCGAATCGGCCGCCAGTCTTCGCCTGAATGCTTAATTGAAGATAAAGACGGCGGCGCGAGGTGGTTCTAGCGGGGGGCGCCCGGCGAGGCAAGCCGGCGCTTAGGGCAGCACCCTTGCCCGAATTCCATCGAGATTTCCCTGTTCTCAAGCTAGCTTGGTAGAATCGTCGGATGGGGAATCGAATGCGGCGGACCTTATTCTTATCGGCATCATCGGCGCTTCTCGGGCTTTCGCTGGCCGCTTGCTCCGGCGGCGGCACGCTGCCCGCTTCCGAACCGGTCGCCGCCGCCCCCGGCGCGGCGGCGACGCGCGGGGCGCTGACCGGCCCGCCCGGCTGCACCAAGCCGATCGCGGAATACGAGGCGCTCGTCGATCGCGACGTGACCACCGGCTATCTCAGCCAAAGCGTCTACGACCGCATCAACACCGAGCTTGCCGCCGGCGCCCGCCCGGCCTGCGCCGCCGGCCGCGAGGCCGACGCGCGCACGCAGCTCGCGCGCGTGAAGACCGCGCACGGCTATCGCTAAAGCATGATCCCGAAAAAGCCTGCCCCGGACTTGATCCGGGGTGGAAACCGGTTTTCGGAAAGGATCATGCTTTAGCGATAGCATGATCTCGAAAAGATTTCCTTTTCGTCGACCTGAATCGCGGTCTTCACACGCCGGTAGTCAGAGGCCGTTCCCCGTCACGCGTTCCACTCGCTTTCGATGTAGGCGCGCACGAAATCCGGTATTTCCGGCACGAGATCGGCGGGTCCGCGCACGACCACGACATCCTCGAGCTCGGGATCCTGTTCGCCTGCGATGAAGGCTCGAATGCGGGCGGCGAGCGTATCGGACTCCTCGCGCAGGCGAAGCGGACGCATCAGCCCGATGCGCGCCCCGGCGAGCGCCGCGTACCAGCGCGCACCGGGCGACACCTCGCTCGCCAACAATCCGGTTTCCTCCGCCAATTCGCGCAGCACGCTTCCCATCAGATCGACCGCGCCGCCCGTACCCACGTCGCCGGGATCCGGCGTGCCGGCGGGAAAATAGATCTTGCCGGCATTGGCCGTGTGCCTCGCCATGCGGCCGAGAAGGAAGGCGCCGTCGGCCGCGCGCAAGGCGCCGGCGGAAAAACAGTTGCGCACCGAAGGATCGGGAAATCCGGCGTCGCGCCAGGCGAGGAAGCTCGCGAAGTCGGCTTCGAGATAGGCGCCGCGGAAGACCGCCGCCTCGATCGCGAAGCGATGCAGCAAGAGCACGCGCCCGTTCCACAGCGCCGGGCGCTTTTCGCGTGCCTGTTCGAAATGCCGCTCGATGAAAGCCCGGTTCGCCTCGGCCCACGGCCAGGGTTGCGGCTCGAAGCAGAGCTCGAGCCGCTCGAGCGCAACGACGCGAATGTCTGCGCCCTTCACGGCAGCGCTTCCGCCCGAAAGACGCGCGAAGGGCGGACGAGTTCCTCCTGCGCCGCCACCAGCAGAAGCTCGCGCGCGCCCGCTTCCTGCGTGCGTTTGAGCACGCCGAAGATCGCAGACGCCGCCCGCGACAGCGCGTCGGCGGTGGAGCCGCTTTGCAGCACATACAGAAAGAAAAGCGCGGCGATCGCGTCGCCGGCGCCGTTGACGTTGATATCGAGGAGCGGCGTGCGGACGCGAAAACGGCCATCGGGGCCGCAGGCGAGGAGATCGACCGCATCTTTCGGCGTGTCTTCCACGTGCAGGCTCGTCACCAGCACGGTCTTCGGCCCGATATCCTGCAGGGCGCCGCAGGCGCGCGCCGCCTCGCCGATCGTCTTGCTCGCGAGGCCGGAGAGATAATCGAGCTCGAACTGGTTGGGGGTGACGATGTCGGCGGTCGGCACCGCGCGGGCGCGCATGAATTCGGCGACGCCGGGCCGCACGAACACGCCGCGGCCGGCGTCGCCGATCACCGGATCGCAGCAATAGCGCGCCTTGCCGTTCGCCGCCTTGACCCGCTCCACCGCATCGAGGATCGCGCCGCCGATCTCGGCCGAGCCCAGATAGCCGGACAAGATGCCGTCGCAGGACGAAAGCACGCCGCGCTCCTCGATGCCCTGCAAGAGTTCGCCGATGAGGGAGGCGCCGAACACCTCGCCGCGAAAGGAGCCGTAGCCGGGGTGGTTGGAGAACTGCACGGTATGGATCGGCCAGACCTCGACGCCGAGCCGCTGCAGCGGAAACGTCGCCGCCGCGTTGCCGACATGGCCGTAGGCGACGTGCGATTGAATCGAGAGGATGTTCATTCGCGATCCGTGCGAGGCTTATAACGCCCGCGAATTACGCCGCAGATCCCCCCTGTTATGGCGTTACCTAAATACCATCGCGTCATGACGGCAGGCGGCAAGCAAAAGGGCGCCCCAAAGGACGCCCTGTTTCAAAGCTCGATGAAGCGGCCGGCGGACTATTTCTTCTCCGCCTTCTTCATGCGCTGCTGGATGTACCACACCAGCAGCATCAGGGCTGCGACCCCGAGCAGGGTGGCGCTCGGCACGGCATTTCCGAACGCGACGAGATTGTCATAGACGCCTTGGATGAAGCCCCCCGAGTTCGGTGCGAGCACGAGATGGATGAGAACGCTCAAGAGGACGACCAGAAACGCGACCTCGACGAACGTCCACAGATAGAGCCTGGCCTGGTCTAGATATTTGAACATGGCGACCCCCTGGGATGAACGGGTGGGAGGCGAACTCCCACCCGGTTTTGTTTCAGCGCGCCGACCGGCGGGCGAAGTTCATCCGCCCGAGACTAGCACGCGGCTCGAGGTCACGCGATCGAGCGTTTCGAGAACAGCCAGAGGATCAATCCGAGCGCGATCAGTCCGACGAGACCGTTCGAGCCGAGCTCTTTCACCACGGCGGTGATATTGGTGACAACCGATCCAAAGAACGGAACGTTGCCGCCAACCAGCAGCGCCGCGACGATGGCCAGTGCGAGCAGCATCAGGCCGATTTCGGTCAGCGCGGCGATCAGGTGTTTCAAACCCTTCAGTGCGTCCATAGTGCGGTTCTCCCATTGCAACGGCTTTTTCGACGCGACACGATTCGACGAATGTCTTAGTCCCGGTGTTAATTCAAGCGGCGCCCCGCGCCGCCGTGTTGCATAGCGAAATGAAAACGTTGCCGAATTCGCGATGCAAGATGGAAATGGCTGAAATACGGGCCTCGCCGCGGCGCCGATCGGGCCTGCCGCGGCCGCTTCTTGCCCGATCATCCACCGCTGAATTTTCCGCCCGCCCGCGTCCGGCGGCCGGAGCCGCTATTTACCCCGAATCAGGCGGCCTCCGCGCGAGCGGTAGCGCGATCCGCGCGCCCGGGCCTTGTCACCGCGCCGAACCAATCCTTAGTGCGTCGGTTTTGCGCCCGCCTGCTCGACGAATTTGTTGGTGTAGGTCTTCGAAAGGTCGATCTTGGCGTTGGCGACCTCCGGCGAGGACTGGCTGAACACGGCGAGCACCGCCTCGGCGCCCTTGGGGTCCATCGCGCCGGTGGTCGAATACATCGGGATCGTGTTCTTCAGCGCGGCGAGATAAAGCGCCTTGTCGGGGCCCACGAGATCGGCCGGCACCTTCGCCATGATTTCCTCCGGCGTATGCGAATGGATCCACTTCAGCGTGGCGACCATGGCGTTGGTCAGCGCCTGCGTCTCTTTTTCGTGCTTGGCGACCCAATCGCTGCGCGTATAAAGGGCGCCCCCCGGATACTCGCCGCCGAAGACGGCGAGCGTGTCCTTCGCCGTGCGCGTATCGCTGAGGATTTTCAGTTTCGCCTTGCCCGACAACAGCGTCGGCACGGGATCGAGCATCACGGCGGCGTCGATTGTGCCTTGTTCCATCGCCGCGACCGCGGAGGCCCCCAGGCCCACGCCGATCACCGCCACCGAATTCGGGTCGACCCCGGCCTTGGCGAGATGATATTTCAGGAAGAAGTCGGTCGAGGAGCCCGGCGCGCTGACGCCCACTTTCTTGCCGGCCAGATCCTTCAATGAATTGATTTCGCCGCTGTGCTTGGGGGAGACGCCGAGCACCATGCCGGGATAGCGGTCGTACACGACGAAGGCGGTCAGCGCCTGGTTCTTGGCGGCCAAATTCACGCAATGATCGTAGTACCCCGATACCACGTCGGCGCTGCCGCCGATTACCGCCTTCAGCGCGTCCGAGCCGCCCTTGAAGTCGACGAGTTCGATCTCGACGCCGGCCTTGTCGAATTCGCCGAGCGCGTTGGCGAGCACGGTCGGCAAGTAGCAGAGGCAGGAAGCGCCGCCGACGGCGAGCGTGACCTTCGGTTTGGCGCTCTCAGCCGCCGCCAACCCGCCGAACAGGACGAGGGCGACGAATGACGCAAACAACCGCCGAATGAGCGAGCGAGCCATGATTTCCTCCCGGGATCGTTTTGTCGTTGTCTTTCCTTACCCTCCCCTTGATGGGCAGGGTCGACGGCGACGAACGAAGTTTGGAGCCGCACCGAACTCGAGTTTACCCGAGTTCGGCTCTTTAGATAGTCGAAGTCGGATTTATCCGACTTCGACTGGTGGGGTGACAACATCGACCCCCACCCCGGCGCTCGCTTTGCTCGCGCCGACCCTCCCCGCAAGGGGGAGGGTAGAAAATTTGCCCGACGATAGACCAGCCGGCGCCGGGCCGCAAAGATCGCCTCAACTCTGCGTTTCCGCCGCCACCGGACGCCAGACCAGGAGCCGCCGCTCGACCAGCGTGACGACCGTGTCGATCAAAATCACGAATACGCCGAGCACGAACATGCCGGCGAACACGCCGGCGACGTCGAAAACGCCTTCCGCCTGCTGGATCAGATAGCCGAGTCCGGCCGCCGCGCCGAGATATTCGCCGACCACCGCGCCGACGACCGCGAAGCCGACCGCCGTGTGCAGCGAGGAGAACATCCACGACAGCGCCGAGGGCCAATAGACGTGGCGAAGCAGCTGGCGCTCGCTCATGCCGAGCATGCGGGCGTTCGCAAGCACCGTCGGGCTCACCTCCTTGACGCCCTGATAGACGTTGAAGAACACGATGAAGAAGACGAGCGTGACGCCGAGCGCGACCTTCGACCAGATGCCGAGCCCCAGCCACAGCGTGAAGATCGGCGCCAGCACCACGCGCGGCAGCGAATTGATCATCTTCACGTAAGGATCGAACACGGCGGCGATGAAGGGCTTCCGCGCGAACCAGAAGCCGATGAGCACGCCGGCGAACGAGCCGATCACGAAGGCAAGGAGCGCCTCGACCAGGGTAATCCACAGGTGCCGCCAGATCGTGCCCTCGCGGAACCAGCGCACGACGCGCGCCGCGACGTCGCCGGGCGTCGAGAAGAAAAAGGGATCGAGCCAATAGCGGTCGAAGAATGGGTAAGTGGCGAGGACGTGCCACAGTCCAAGGATCGCGGCGGCGACGAGGAGCTGCAGGACGATGAGCCGCACACGTCTCACGCCGCTTCCTCCGCCTGCGCGTAGGTCTTGCTGACTTCCTCTTTCAGCTTCATCCAGATTTCGCGATGGATTTCGTGGAAGGCGGGCTCGAGCCTCACGTCCGCCGTATCGCGCGGCCGCGGCAGCGAAATTCTCCAATCGCCGATGATGCGCGCGCTCGGGCCCGCCGACATCACCACCACCCGGTCGGACAGCGCGATCGCTTCCTCCAGATCATGGGTGACGAACAACACCGCTTTCTTGTCGGCGCTCCACAGATCGAGCAGGAGATTGCCCATGATCTGGCGCGTCTGCGCGTCGAGCGGCCCGAACGGCTCGTCCATCAACAGGATCTTCGGATCGCGGATCAGCACCTGCGCGAGCGCCACGCGCTTCTTCTGTCCGCCCGAGAGCATGTGCGGATAGCGGCCGGCGAAAGCGGAAAGGCCGACGCGGGCGAGCCAGGCCCGCGCCCGATCGCGCGCGCCGCGTCCCGTTTCGCCCGCCACTTCGAGCCCGATGGCGACGTTCTCGATCGCGGTCTTCCACGGAAACAGCGCGTCGGCCTGAAACAGATAGCCGGCGGCGGGGTTGAGGCCGGGAAGCGCGCGGCCGAACACTTCGATGCGGCCTTTACTGGGCGCGATCAACCCGGCGGCGAGGTTGAGCAGCGTGGTTTTTCCGCAGCCGGTGGGACCCACGATCGAAACGAACTCGCCGTCCTCGACGGTCAAATCGGCGCGCTCGACCGCCGGATAGCTGCCCCGCTCGAAGCGATAGCTAACGCCGATGCCGTCGAGCCGCATGGCGGGCGCGCTCTTCGCTGCGGCCATTCCATCGTTCGTAGACCGAGACGCGTCCATCTCCCTCACCGCTGGCTTTTCGGCTTTTCTCGATTGCACGGCGAAGCCTAGTGCCCCGAACCCGAAGTTCGCAAACACCGTGCCGCCAGCGTGGTTACGAACTTCGGGTTCAAAGGAGCACTCGAATCATAAACGTGGGTGGCCTCCCGAAGCTGCCATCGGCATCAGGGGCCGGTCACATGCCTACCACGTTCAGTAAATGTGCCGGATTGCCGGCTGCTCCTTTTCGTTTTGAAATTGAGCGCTGTTACTGGAACCAACGATCTGCGACTTTCGTTGTAAAGGTGCGCCTGCGGGCCGCCTTCGAAATCACGGCCCCTTGCGGGCAATGGAGGTTTTGATGACGACGCACAGCGATCATCCCACCACAAACACTGAGGATGCCGCATTCGATGCAACCATGAAAATAACCGGAGTGGTTATCGTGTTGCTTGTGATTGCTGGCATGGCGGTGTGGTATATTTCATAGTCGCGCCACGCGCGAAGCTGGATCGAGGCCGCCTCCGCTGGCGGCCTCTTTCGTCATGCGAACCGTAGGTGCGATGTCGGCTTGTGGCACTTAGCTGCCATT
>Ga0207505_100069_pt1 | contig 17501 bp, 16 predicted proteins | sample NitcycUWRROWE17A_FD_188207 | JGI IMG/M metagenome (GOLD analysis project Ga0207505, IMG submission 188207) | Soil microbial communities from Arlington Agricultural Research Station in Wisconsin, USA - Nitrogen cycling UWRJ-ROWE17-A (SPAdes) | ecosystem: Environmental > Terrestrial > Soil >... | reverse complement strand
GTCGAAGCACGCCGACATCGGCATTTCGCTGCCCGGCACCGGGGAAGCGCCGACGGCGCCGGTGTTCGTCGAGGGCAAGAAGGTGGCGACGCTGCGCGGCGCCACGCTCACCGCCGACTTCAAGCGCATGGTCGAGGATTACGTCGCGCGCCGCTTCGCCGCCGCCCGCCCCGACGCCGCCGAATAGTCTCAGCCGGCGGCCTGGCTTGCGAGGGTTCCAAGCTCCCTTGCGGCTTGCGCGGGCCAAGCGCGATCTTCGCCGCCTTCCTGCCGGCCGGCATCGCACTTTGGTCGCAGCGCCCTTCCGCCTTCCTTCAACGCACTTGAATCATTGCGATATTTTCATTTTTGCCGGCGTAAAAAAATTTCGCCTGGCCTCAAATCGGACGGAACCGAATGGCCAAATCCGCGTTAGCCGATTTGCGGTAATCCCCCAAAAAGCGGGGAGATGGGCCAGGAGCGGACGACGGTCCGACTGGTCCGAGAGAGGGGTCCCCCGATGGCCTATAGGCGCAGCTTTTTCATAGCCGGACGCGTACCGGCCGCGGCCCCCATTCAATCTTTGCTAATCGGGCCGGCGACGCTTGGGCGTCCCGGCCAACGGCGCCATCAGGCCCAAGATCGCCAGGTTCGCCGAGCCGGCCAAGGGGAAAATCATGTCACGCAGCGCTGAAAAGACCGACGAAGTAGAGGCCGGCCCATTGCCGGCCGGGGTGGTCGCCGCGCCGGCCGGGGTGGTAGCCGCCCATTCGATGAACGGCCAGGGCGCGATCAATCAAAGCGCGCTGTTGCATGCCCTGCAGGCGATGAAAATCGGCGATTTCTCCGTGCGTTTGCCGAGCGACGGCGTCGGGATCGACGGGAAAATTGCCGACACATTTAACGAGATCGTGGCCGCCAATCAGCGGATGTCCAAGCAAATCGAGCGGGTCGGGCAAGTGGTCGGCCGCGAGGGAAAAACGCGCCAGCGCGTAAAATTCGGCCTCACCAGCGGGGCCTGGGGTGAAATGGAGACGTCGGTCAACACGTTGATCGACGACCTTTTGTGGCCGACGACGCAGGTCACCCGCGCGATCACGGCGGTCGCGCAAGGCGAACTGCTGGAGACCGTTCCGCTCGACGTCGATGGCCGCCCCTTGAAGGGCGAGTTCCTGCGCTCGGCCCGAATCGTCAACACCATGATCACGCAGCTCCGTGTGTTCACCTCGGAGGTGACGCGCGTCGCGCGCGAGGTCGGCACCGAAGGCAAGCTCGGCGGGCAGGCGCAAGTGCCGGAAGTGACCGGCGTGTGGAAGGATCTCACCGAAAGCGTGAACCTGATGGCGAGCAATCTCACCGCCCAGGTTCGCAATATCGCCGAAGTCACGATCGCCGTGGCGAGCGGCGATCTTTCGAAGAAAATCACCGTCGACGTGCGCGGCGAAATTCTGCAGCTCAAGGAAGCCATCAATACGATGGTGGACCAGCTGCGCTCGTTCGCCGCCGAAGTGACGCGCGTCGCGCGCGAAGTCGGCACCGAAGGACGGCTCGGCGGCCAGGCGGTGGTGCCCGGTGTCGCCGGCACCTGGAAGGACCTCACCGACAACGTCAATCTCTTGGCGGCGAACCTCACCACCCAAGTGCGCAACATCGCCGACGTGACCACGGCCGTCGCGCGCGGGGATTTGTCGCGCAAAATCACCGTCGACGTGCGCGGTGAAATTCTGCAATTGAAAGACACCATCAATACGATGGTCGACCAGCTCAACTCGTTCGCTTCGGAAGTGACGCGCGTTGCGCGCGAGGTCGGCACCGAAGGCAAGCTCGGCGGACAGGCGCAGGTGCCCGGCGTCGCCGGCACCTGGAAGGATTTGACCGACAGCGTGAACTTCATGGCCGGCAACCTGACCGCGCAAGTTCGCAACATCGCCGAGGTGGCCACCGCCATCGCCGGCGGCGACCTTTCCAAGAAGATCACCGTCAATGTCAGCGGCGAAATTCTGAAGCTGAAGGAAACCGTCAACACGATGGTCGATCGGCTCAATGCCTTCGCCGGCGAAGTGACGCGCGTCGCGCGCGAGGTGGGCACCGAAGGACGGCTCGGCGGCCAGGCCAACGTGCACGGCGTCGCCGGGACCTGGAAGGATCTCACCGACAGCGTCAACTCGATGGCCAGCAACCTGACCGCTCAGGTGCGCAACATCGCCGAGGTATCGACCGCGATCGCCAACGGCGACCTTTCGCGCAAAATCACCGTCGAGGTGAAAGGCGAGATTCTGGAGCTGAAAGACACCATCAACACGATGGTCGATCAGCTCAATGCCTTCGCCGGCGAGGTGACGCGCGTCGCGCGCGAGGTCGGCACCGACGGCCGGCTCGGCGGGCAAGCCGCCGTGCCTGGAGTTGCCGGAACGTGGAAGGACCTCACCGACAACGTCAATCTGCTGGCCGGCAACCTGACCACCCAAGTTCGAAACATCGCCGAGGTGACGACGGCGGTCGCCAACGGCGATCTGTCGCGCAAGATCACCGTCGACGTCAAAGGCGAAATTCTCGAATTGAAGAACACCATCAACACCATGGTGGATCAGCTCAACGCCTTTGCCGGCGAAGTCACGCGGGTCGCGCGCGAGGTCGGCACCGAAGGCAAGCTCGGCGGGCAGGCGCAAGTGCCCGGCGTCGCCGGCACCTGGAAAGATTTGACCGACAGCGTGAACTTCATGGCCGGCAATCTGACCGCGCAAGTGCGCAACATCGCGGAAGTGGCGACCGCGATCGCGAGCGGCGATCTTTCCAAGAAAATCACCGTCGACGTGCGCGGTGAAATTCTGTTCCTGAAGGAAACGCTCAATACGATGGTCGAGCAACTTCGCTCGTTTGCGGGCGAAGTGACGCGGGTCGCGCGCGAAGTCGGCACCGAAGGGCGATTGGGCGGCCAGGCCAACGTGCCCGGGGTTGCCGGAACCTGGAAGGACCTCACCGACAACGTCAACTTCATGGCGAGCAATCTCACGGCGCAGGTACGAAATATCGCCGAGGTGACGACGGCGGTCGCGCGCGGCGATCTTTCGCGCAAGATCACCGTTGACGTCAAAGGCGAAATTCTCGAATTGAAGAACACCATCAATACGATGGTGGATCAGCTCAATGCGTTTGCCGGCGAAGTCACGCGCGTCGCGCGCGAAGTCGGCACCGAAGGCAAGCTCGGCGGGCAGGCCGAGGTGCAGGGTGTCGCCGGCACCTGGAAGGACCTCACCGACACCGTCAACGTCATGGCCGCCAATCTCACCGAGCAGGTGCGCGGCATCGTCAAGGTCGTGACCGCGGTGGCCGACGGCGACCTGAAGCAGAACCTCGCCGTCAAGTCGAAGGGCGAGGTGGCGGCGCTGGCGGAAACCATCAATAACATGACCGGCACGCTCGCGACCTTCGCCGATCAAGTGACGAGCGTGGCGCGCGAAGTCGGCGTGGAGGGACGCCTCGGCGGCCAGGCAAACGTGCCGGGCGCCGCCGGCACGTGGAAAGACCTCACCGGCAACGTCAATCTGCTTGCGGCCAATCTGACAACGCAAGTGCGCGCGATCGCGGAAGTCGCGACCGCCGTGACCAAAGGCGATTTGACGCGGTCCGTTCAGGTCAATGCGCGCGGCGAGGTGGCGGAGCTCAAGGACAACATCAATACGATGATCGACAATCTCCGCCTCACCACCGATCGCAACACCGAACAGGACTGGCTCAAGACGAATCTCGCCAAATTCACCAACATGCTGCAGGGGCAGCGCGACCTGACGGCGGTCGGGCGTCTGCTGCTCTCCGAGTTGACGCCGCTCGTGAACGCGCAACTGGGTGCGATTTATCAAATCGAAAACGAAGACAGCGGGACATTGCGGCTGCTGTCGGTCTATGCCGACGATCCGATCCACGGGCATCCGAAGACCTTCCGCGTCGGCGAAGGCTTGATCGGCCAGTGCGCGCTGGAGAAGCGCCGCGTGCTGATCACCGAAATGCCCACCTCGGCGACGCCGATCGGCTCTTCGTTGTTCAAAAGCGTGCCCAAGAATGTGATCGTTTTGCCGGTGCTGTTCGAGAGCCAAGTGAAGGCCGTCATCGAACTCGCCTCACTGACCGCGTTTACGACACTGCAAGTCACCTTTCTCGATCAGCTCACCACCAATATCGGCATCGTGCTCAATTCCATCGAAGCGACGATGCAGACGGAAGGGTTGCTGACACAATCGCAGCAACTCGCCGCCGAATTGCAGACGCAACAAAAAGAGTTGCAACAGACCAACGAGCAGCTCGAGCAAAAAGCGCAGCAGCTCGCCGAACGCAACGTCGAGGTGGAGCGCAAGAACCAAGAAATCGAGCAGGCGCGGCGCGCGCTGGAAGAAAAGGCGAGCGAACTCGCGCTGACTTCGAAATACAAGTCCGAATTCCTGGCCAACATGTCGCATGAATTGCGGACACCGCTCAACAGCATTCTGATTCTCGGCCAGCAACTCGGCGACAACCCCGATGGCAACCTCACGCCGAAACAAATCGAGTTCGCGCGCACCATTCATGGCGCGGGCACGGATCTTCTCAATCTCATTACCGACATCCTCGACCTCTCGAAGATCGAGTCCGGCACCGTCACGGTGGAGGCGGAGGAGGTGCTCCTCAACAATCTTCTCGAAGCGACCGCGCGGCCTTTCCGGCACGAGGCGGACACCAAGCAGCTCTCCTTCGACGTCGCCGTGGATTCGCATCTGGGACGCAGCATTACGACCGACGCCAAACGGCTGCAGCAAGTGTTGAAGAATCTCCTGTCGAACGCGTTCAAATTCACCGACCATGGCGGCGTGCATTTGAGCGTATCGGCAGCCGTCGGCGGCTGGACGCACGATCATCCGGTGCTCAGCCGCGCACCCGCGGTGATTACCTTCGAGGTATCGGACTCCGGTATCGGCATCCCGTTCGAAAAGCAGCGAATGATTTTCGAGGCGTTTCAGCAGGCGGATGCAAGCACCAGCCGCAAGTACGGCGGTACCGGACTGGGTCTTGCGATCAGTCGCGAATTGGCCGGCCTCTTGGGCGGAGAGATTCAACTCCGCAGCACGCCCGGCAAGGGCAGTACCTTCACACTCTACCTGCCGGCGAAATATGTCGGCCCCTCGATCGCCTCGCGTGCGTCGAGCGATAATCGCGCAGGACAAGTCACGCAAGCAGCGCCGGCGCTATCGGCGGCGGTTGCCGATCGGCCGGTGGAGCAAATCCCGGACGATCGCCTGGACATCGAACCCGGCGACTCGATCCTGTTGATCGTCGAAGACGATCCTCACTACGCGCGCATCATCAAGGATCTCGCCCGCGACCAAGGGTTCAAGGTCCTGGTGGCCGCACGCGGTGCCGATGCGCTCGAACTGGCCAAGCAGTTTCAGCCGACTGCGGTATCGTTGGACGTGTTTCTGCCCGACATGCTCGGTTGGACGGTGTTAAGCCAGCTGAAGCAAAGCCCGCTGACGAGACATATTCCTGTTCAAATCGTCACGCTCGACGAGGACCGTCAGAACGCCTTGGCGCGCGGCGCATTCGCCTTCGTCAACAAGCCGACCACCACGGAAGGCGTGGAGGCCGCGCTGGACCGCATCAAGAGATACGCGGAACCGCGGCGCAAACGCCTTCTTGTCGTCGAGGACAATCCGGCGGAGCAGATGAGCATTACCGAATTGCTCGGCTCCGACGACATCGAAATCATCAACGCCGGGACCGGCGCCGGGGCACTGCAGGAATTGCGCGCGCAGCCTTGCGACTGCGTCGTCTTGGATCTGCGACTGCCCGATATGTCCGGATTCGAAGTGTTGGAATACATCCGGGCGGACGAGACGCTATCGGACGTTCCGGTTGTGGTCTTTACCGGGCGCGAGTTATCGGCCGAGGAAGACGCCCAGCTCCACACCATGGCCCGCAGCATCGTCGTTAAGGGCGTGGAATCGCCGGAGCGTCTGTTGGATGAGACCGCCCTGTTTCTGCATCGCGTCGTGACCGACCTGCCCAAAGAAAAGCAGCGCATGCTGGAACGCCTCACCAGTTCGGATGAGGATCTGGTCGGCCGCACGGCATTGCTGGTCGACGACGATGCACGAAATATTTTTGCGCTCAGCAGCGTGCTCGAGCGGCGCGGCATGCGCGTGTTGACCGCCACGACCGGGGCCGAGGCCATCACGCTCATTGAATCGACGCCGGAGCTCGCCATCGTGCTGATGGATATCATGATGCCGCAGATGGACGGCTACCAGACGATCGGCGCCATCCGCGCGCAGTCCAAATTCCGCCGCCTGCCGATCATCGCGCTGACGGCGAAGGCCATGAAGGGCGATCGCGAAAAATGCCTCGAAGCGGGGGCATCGGACTATCTGGCAAAGCCGGTGAACACGGAGCAGCTATTGTCGGCATTGCGCATATGGCTGCACCGTTGAGCGGGAAAGCGTCGATGACCAAGCCGGAAAAGGTCAACATCCTCCTGGTCGACGACCAGCCGGCAAAATTGCTGAGTTACGAGGCGATTCTGCACGATCTCGGCGAAAATCTGCTGCAGGCTACGTCGGGACGCGAAGCGCTCGAGCATCTCCTCAAATCGGAGATAGCGGTCGTTCTTGTCGACGTGTGCATGCCCGATCTCGACGGATTTCAGCTTGCCGCGATGATTCGCGAGCACCCGCGCTTCCAAAAAACGGCGATGATTTTTATCTCCGCCATTTACTTGAGCGAGATGGATAGGCTGCGTGGATATGAAATGGGCGCCGTGGATTATGTTCCGGTGCCCGTCGTTCCGGAGGTATTGCGGGCGAAGGTGAGGGTCTTTGCCGACCTCTACCGCAAGACCCGGGAACTGGAGCGGCTCAATGCCGAGCTTGAACAACGGGTCACGACCCGCACCGTCGAACTCGAGACCTCAACCGCCCAATTGCTCAAGAGCGAGCAGCGCCGAACGCTTGCCATCGCCGCCGGCAGGATGGGGTCTTGGGACTGGGATCGAACAAGTGGCGAATGTCTGTGGGACGAAGGACAATGCCGCATATTTGGCGTCGATCCCCGGAATTTCGTTCCATCGCCGGAAAACACGCGCTCGCTCATCCACCCCGATGATTGGTCGGTTTTGGAGGTGGGACTCGACCGGGTGCTTAGGCAGGGCGACGCGGTTCAGTCGGAGTTCCGCGTTGTGCGCCCGACCGGTCAAGTCCGCTGGTGCATCGGCAGCGCCGCGGCGACCACCGATTCGGCGGGGCGTGTGCTGCGCATCAGCGGCGTGACCGTCGATATCACCGATCGCAAAGAAGCCGAAGAGCGTCAGGTTTTATTGGCGCGCGAGGTGGATCACCGAGCCAGGAACGCGCTGGCGCTTGTCCAATCCATCATTCGGCTTACCAAGTCCGATAATATCGAACACTATAGGGGCGCCGTGGAAGGAAGGATCAAAGCGCTGTCGGTGGCGCACGCGATTCTTTCCGAAACTCGCTGGGAAGGCGCCGATCTTCGCGGGCTCGTCGATGAAGAGCTCGCTCCCTACAAAACGGGGCATGAAAGAATCGTGGTCAAGGGACCCGATGTGGTGCTCAGACCCTCGGCGGCGCAAACATTGGCGCTGACAATGCATGAACTCACGACCAACGCCGCAAAATACGGCGCGTTATCCTCGTCGTCCGGCCGCATCGAATTGTCTTGGGAAATTCAAGATGAAAATCTGGTCGTGCATTGGCGTGAGATCGGCGGACCGGCGATACGAGCCGCCCTCTATAAGGGATTTGGGACAAGGATCGTTGTCGAAAGCATCGAGCGGCAGCTCGGCGGCAAAGTCACTTACGATTGGGCGGCCGACGGCCTTCACTGCATTCTTTCCGTTCCCAGCGACAAAATAAAACGCGAAGGATCGGCAAGATCGACACCCAAACCGATTAACGGCCGCACGGATGGGGCGCCGCGCGCCATCGGCAACAATCGCATTATGGTCGTGGAAGACGAGTCTTTGGTGGCGTTGGCGTTGACCGATTATTTAAGCGACCTCGGTTTTTCGATTGTCGGTCCGTTCGCCAGGCTTGCGGACGCAAAACACGCATTGACGCAAGGCCAGGTCGATGCGGCCATTCTGGACGTTAATCTGGAAGGCGTGCCGATCTATCCGCTTGCTGAAATTCTGGTTGAACGGGAGACGCCGTTTGTATTTGTCACCGGTTACGGCGCGGAGAGCATCGAGCCGCGATTCAAACATGTGCCGATCCTGCAAAAGCCGATCGAGGAAGAAGCCTTGAAGCGCCTGTTCGTGGTGAATGAAGGAGCCATGTTCGGCAATTGTCTTGGCGGCGTCCAAGTCGAGGACAGAGTGAACCCGGCAACGGCGGCGGACGCCGGCAGCTTGTCGGTATAGGATCAACCAAGGTAGTGGCGGGTGATTTCATCGCGGCGCGGGTCATCGCTCGCACCCGACTGTCACCGCTTCCGCGGATACGCGCCACGCGATTGAAATCCAGCGATGATTAACCGGTGCCAGGGGCGGAATCGAGCTTGGAATGTAAGATTCTGAACTTGTTGATAATATTCTGAAACCCTAATCCTCGTAGTCCCAGATGTAGCCTCACAAAGTTCGATTCCGCGCGTGCACTTATTTGTGCGCATGTCCAGCTATGTGAAGTGCGCTGACGATAAAAGGCTGCGTCAATGTCTGCTTCGACGCTCGTTATCTGCAGTAGGGAGATTCCATGACCACCCGAATGTTGTGGCGGCCAGTCGGCTCGCGTCCGCAAAATGCATCAACGCCGACAGGAGCAGCGGGATTGGCGGCGTCTTGAGGAATTTGCTTGGACTGAACTTCCGTCGATGGCGACGGCGCCCCATAAATAACGGAAAGAGTAGCGGCTGATGCTGAAATGATAATGGGACCGAGTATGTTCATTGATTTTTTGCTCCGCCGCCAATGAACAACGGGTTCGATCAACTTTGGTTCCGTCAAAAACGCAGCTACGGCTATTCCGAGCCAACATACGGCTACAGTATGGAGCGCCCAGATCGTCGTTACCGCACCGCCTCCCCTGAATATCGCTATCGGGCGGAGCCAGTGGAACAAGGCGATTACATTGAGGCTCCGAGCTACGGATATTGGCAAGACCGGCGGCACATCAATCGGCAAACGGGCGAGAACTAAGCCTCGCGCCTTCCCCAAAAGCCCGGCATTCCAGCCGGGCTTTTTTGTTGATCGAAGTCGATATTGAAGCTCCCAAGATCCGTGGGTGTGTACAAAACTGACCACATTGCCCGGCCGGCGATTGGGAACCAACCGGCTGCACTTGGGTTGTATAGGCACGCCGTCCAGTAGGAATTTTTTCAATCCGAAAAATTCGGAAAGGTAGAAGACATGACCTCAATGGCAGCAAAGCTCGCTTTGGTAATCGCCGCCGCCGGAGGCCTCAGCGTTGCGGTACTCTCGCCCGCATCTGTGGAAGCCGGTGTCATCCGTGGGCATCCGGCGCTCGCCGCTCCGGCCGGAAACTCGGACGTCGTGCGCGTTGTTTGTGACCGTCGCTTATCGAATCTCTGGAGTTGCAACGACGACGTGGCCGTTCTGGATCGCCGCGACGAGCGGCTCCGGGAGCGCCGTGATGTGCGAATCCCGGATCGCCGTGATGCGCGAAGCCGGGACCGTTACGCCTATCACCCCTGCGATCACTCCTATGAGACCGCAAGAGACGGCTCGCGCTGCGGCAACCGCGCCGCCGATAGGAAGCCCGGTGGAAGATAGGCCATTCGCATATCCCCCGCCGCCAAACTACGCTGTCCCCCTCGATACCGTCGTATGGATCAACTTGAAGTCCGGCATCCATCATTTCGACGGCGAGAAGGATTACGGAACGACAAAACGCGGCTCCTATATGTGTGAGAAGGACAGGGGCCGCCGGTGTCCGCATTGCAAAGAATGAGAAGCATCCTTGAATGATCCGTCACGCCTCTAGAATCGAAAAACCCAGGAGAAAACAATCATGTCGCTCGGAACCATCCTCGTTATCCTCCTCATCATCTTTCTGCTGGGCGGCTTCAGCGGCCAATTCGGCGGTTACGGTTACGGCTTCGGTCACGGAGGCGTCGGTGTCATCGGCGCCATCTTGATCATCATTGTCGTTCTCATGCTGCTTGGACGGCTGTGATTGCGTATCGCTGGAAACGCTCGCTTGCTGCCTACGGTTAAAAAATCTGCCGTACGGAGAATTTTCAATTCAATGGATGGAGATTAAGTCATGGCAATGCTGAAAGTCATCGAGGTCTTGGCGCAATCGACGAAGAGCTGGGAGGATGCGGCGCAAGTTGCCGTAGCCAACGCATCGAAGTCCGTTCGCAACATCAAATCGATTTATATCAAAAATATGGAAGCGTCCGTGTCGAACGGAAAGATCGAAAATTATCGCATGAACGCCAAGATATCATTCGTCCTTGACGATTGATCGCCAGCATTCCCGGCGCGCAGCAAAATACAGGGCCCGGCCGCCAAGCCGGACCCTAATCCGTTGGGAGTGCCCGAATGATTTCAGTAGGCCTCTTAGAGATCCTAACGCTTAGACTTTCCCGTAGCCTTTGCCGCACTCACTCCGAAGTCGCTCGACTTCGACCCAAAAGGTACAGAACTAATCCCTTCCACTGTGAGCCCGCGTTTCATTAGCTCACGCACCGCGGCCGCCCGACTAGGCATACGACGCTTGAAGCGAAAATCGTCAATGAGTGTGAGTTCTTCCGGCGAGAGCATTAGTTGGAGTCGCTCGCCCCGGCTTCCATTTACATCCGTCATGGCAGCCTCCGCTAGCCCGATGGGTACTCTATTGAGCTAGTTACTCAATACGTGTCAGGTTAGCTACCTCTAACTTTTGCGTCAACTTAGGTAATTGAGATTCACCATGTGGGCCCACATTCGCAGCATGCGCGCCTTTTGCAGCCGCTTAAGTCAGTGCATTTAAATGATAAATTGGCCCATGGCTCTAGCCATGTCAGCTGCGACGTGCATAGTCAGCGGCATGAAGACGCGCAGCAAAATTTCAAAGGAAGACGAAATACGGCCGGCGGCGGGCGACGGCTGGATTGGCCCGCTGTGTGAACTATGCGGAGGCAAAACCCGCCTAACCGGCATAGAGCCGCATCCGCAGGATGACCATACGGATTTGCGGTCCTACGAGTGCTTGATGTGCGGCCATCCGGTCGCAGTTGAAGTGCCGCTGATGGGGGCTAAATAGTTCCCTCGGACGGTAAGGAAGCTCACCTTTATTGGCCGATTCGCAATGGCCGCTTAGGACAAGAAGCAAATATCTCCTAGTGACTGTTCCGCGAGAGCACGATGGGAAAAAAGCAGAAAATTCCGTTCGATCCGAAAGAGTTTCTCTCGAAAGTAGGTCGCGGAAGGGCCGTATCCGATTATCCAAAGAATCAAATTGTCTACTCGCAGGGCGCTCCTGCCGATTCCGTTTTCTACATTCAGAAAGGCGAGGTGAAGATCACCGTGCTCTCCGAGCAGGGGAAGGAGGCCGTGGTCGCCCTTCAGGGGCCCGGTGATTTCTTCGGCGAAGGATGCCTGGCCGGACAGGTGCGGCGCCTGGCGACGGTCAGGACGATGACCGCATGCGTGATTGCGCGAATAGAAAAGACGGACATCAACCGCGTGATCCATCGAGAGCCGGCGTTTGCCGATCTATTTATCTCGCACCTGTTGGCCCGGAACGTCCGCGTGGAGGCGGATCTGGTCGATCAATTGTTCAATTCGAGCGAGAAGCGTCTGGCCCGGATCCTTCTGCTGATGGCAAATTTTGGCAAGGAAGGTCTGCCGGAACCGGTCATAGCGAAAATCAGCCAGGAAACGCTGGCCGAGATGATCGGCACGACCCGATCGCGCGTCAGTTTTTTCATGAATAAATTTCGAAAACTGGGTCTTATTACTTACAACGGCAAAATCGAAGTGCACCCCGCTTTGTTAAACGTGGTTCTGCATGAGAAGCCGGAAATCAGAAGCAATGTGTAAAGACGCGAAACATGAGCTGTCAATTTTATACAGACTCGGCGTTGCTAGGGATCTATTATTTGCAGGTTCGCCTGTTTTTCCCCGGCACATTTCATTTTTTTGAATTCCGCACTGGGTCAAAAGCGAACATTATCGAATTGCTTCGCGATATCCGCCTCGTGCCACTCGCGGACTCATGCGGCGCAGCAGACCGCAGGTCTATTCGATCACCTCGTCGGCGCGCAACTGACAATCCCCGCCCAGCTCTCGCTGGACGGGATCGTCTAGACCGGGAAACATAGGATGCTTCAGCCGCGCTTAGAGCCGGCGGTGACCTCGTCTTTGTGGGCGGCGAAGGCTGCCAGGACTTCGCCCTTCTCGCGCGTCGGGACCTTGAAGAAGTCCAGGGTCCGCCCGAGTTCCGCCGCGACCTCATCGAATTCCGCGGGAGAGATTCGGAGATTCCGGTGTGCCTCCTCAAGGCCGAGCGGCGTCGTGCCGGGCTTGGTGGCCTTGAACTGGAAGGGCCCACCCGAAACGTTGCAAACCCACAGGGTGCGCATGAATTTGAGGCCGGGCAGCCTTCCGAGGCTCTTGGTGTGCCATTCCTGCAGCTGCGGGTTCTTGGACTTCTGGCCGACGATGGGATTCTTTACGACGGCGTCGCTGAAGTGATCCACCACCGCCGCGATGGCGAAGACGCCGCCCAGCCGTTCGTACAGACTTTTATCAGTCGTGGTTTGCTTGGCTTGCGCGTACACGTTATCCGCCCCCGCCAATACAGTCACCGGGGCGGCGGTCAGCGCCAGCCCTGCGACCATGCTTCGTCTTGTGATAGAAGTTGAAACAGCGTGTGCCATCGTCATCTCCTTGGGAATGGCGGCAGGCTAGGTCCTTTTCGAGCATGGCGTCCGTTCAAAATTGACCACTTTGTCCGGCAACGGACTAATCAAAATCCATTGGATTTAGATCGGGGGCGCAGGAGTTAGCGGACAAGCCACGGCGTGGATTTCATACGTCAATGTAGGCGCATGAGAATCCCGAAGTCAGAAGAAACGAGTAAAGACGCGAAACATGAGCGGTCAATTTTATACAGACCCGGCGTTGCGAGGGATCTATTATTTGCGTGCTGGACGCCCCCCCGACACCCCCCAAGCCCAACGTCCGGTAGGCCCCGACTCTGATTGCACGAGCCGGGGCTTTTTGTTGGCAGAATAGGGCTCGAAACCGGCTAGCGCGTGTAGCGAAGGGTAGTCGCATCTTGAACAAGCAAACATCGATGCAGGATTGAACGTGGCTCCTATCGACGAAGGGATCGAGCTCGTACCGGCGGCGGCAGAGCCGGAGGAATTGCCGCTGCCCTCGGATCCGAAAGTCATATTCCTGGGCGGTCTATTCGTCCTGGCGCTGGTGGCGACAGCCTATGTCGCGAGCGAGATCGTACTGCCGCTGATCTTTGCCATCGTTCTCAACCTCCTGCTGCAACCGGCGTTGCGAATATTGGTACGCTTGCGCCTGCCGCGGATACTCGCGGCGCTATTGCTGATCCTGGCGCTGATCGGAGCGATCGTCGGCCTGGGTACCGCCATTTCAGGCCCCGCTCGCACCTGGGCAGCCAAGCTACCGGAGGGCATTCCGCGGCTGCAGGAGCGGCTGAGCTTCATGCGGGAACCCATCAATACCCTGCAACAGTTTTTGCAGCAGGTGGAAGAGTTTGGAGAAACGGGACAATCGCCGCCTAATGCGCCCGCCGCGGTGCGAGGCCCGACGCTTCTGACCAAGCTGTTCACGGGGACCCGGCACTTTGCCGCGGGCCTCTTCACGACGGTGCTGTTTCTCTTTTTCCTTCTGGTGTCCGGCAATATCTTCCTGCACCGCCTCGTCGAGATCCTGCCGCGCTTTCGGAACAAGCGCCAGATCGTCGAAATCTCGCAGCAAATCGAAAACGACATCTCCGCGTATCTGATCACGATCACGATCATGAACGCGGCGGTAGGTTCGGCCATGGCATTGGCGATGTGGCTCACGGGGGTGGGCGACCCGATTCTCTGGGGAACCGTGGCTTTTCTGCTGAATTATGTGCCGATCCTTGGCACTGCCTTGGGCGTGGTGATCTTTCTTCTCGCCGGCCTCTTGAGCATCGACACGCTGTGGCTGGCGCTTCTTCCCGCGGGGCTTTACGTCGGATTGCATTTGATCGAGGGCCAGACGCTGACGCCGATGCTGCTGGCCAAACGCTTCACCCTCAATCCTGTCCTGGTCATCATTTCTCTCGTCTTCTGGTTTTGGATGTGGGGTATTCCAGGCGGAATCCTTGCGGTGCCTATGCTCGCGATCGCCAAGATCGTTTGCGACCGCGTTCGGCCGCTGGCCGCCTTTGGGCACTTTCTGGAGGGTTGAATCGAAGAATCTGAAGAATTGTTGGAACCTTTCGCTCTATGCCGCGTTGTCACAGGAAATTATTCCTTTTGCCGAAGAGAGGATTCTCATGGCTACCACCGATGCAACCGCGAAATTCACCCGAGACGCCTCGGCCACGGTCGAGAGCCTGCAAGAAGGACTTTTCGCCATGCGTGACGATGTAGGCAAGCTCAGCCAGCAAGTTGTCGATCTTCTCTCCGCCAAGGGCGGCGACGCCTATAAGCGCGCGAAGAAAAATATCGACGCGACGGCGGGCGAAGCGACCGACGCCGTGCGCGACGTGCGCGACAATTTCGCCGGCGCCATCGACGAGTCGATTCAAGAACGCCCCTATGCGACGCTCGCGATCGCGCTCGGAATCGGTCTCGTGATCGGCGCCATGTGGCGGCGTTGAGCCCGGCACGCTCGCGCACTGGAGAAACGACGTGAAAGAACGCATTGACGCCGCCGTGCGAGCGATCGTCTATGGCAGCATAGCCGCCGCGGCCGGCATGGCCGCATTCCTGTTTCTTGCGATCGCCGCGTTTTTCTGGACGCAGCAGCATTACGATACGATTATCGCCTGCGGCGCCGTCGGCGGGCTCTTTCTGCTCGTCGCGCTGATCGCCCTCTTTGCGCTCGCAATTTCTCGCCGCCGCGCCGCCAAAGCCAAGCGCGAATCCGCCGCGAACGCGGTGCCCGCATGGCTCGCAGATCCCGCTATTTTGATCGCGGCGACCCAGGTCGTGCGCAGCATCGGAATCGGCCGGCTCCTATCGATCGTTGTTGCCGGCGCCACGGCGCTTGGCGCGGCAAGCCTCGTAGGCACGCGTTCCGCCGCGAATGGACGCAAGCCGCCGCCGAAAGAAACAAAACGCGCGGCCTGAGGGAACGATTAGCGGCTTCGCAGATTGACATCAGTCCAGCCCCCATCGGGATGGAAAACGCCAACCCTGGAGGGGAACATGCAAACCAAAACCGAACTCATTCAAGCGATCGCCGAGCGGCATTCGGAGAAGCTGACACGACAAGACGTGAAGGGCGTGCTCGAATCGCTTGCGAACGTCGGATACCAAGAGCTCAGAAAATCCGGGGAATTCGTGGTGCCCGGCTTTGCAAAGTTCATCGTGATCAAGAAGCCCGCCACCAAGGCCCACAAAGGCATCAATCCCTTCACCAAGGAGCCGATGACTTTCAAGGCAAAGCCGGCCCGAAAGGTGCTCAAAGCTCGTGCGGTAAAGGCCGCAAAGGATTGTCTGGCGTAGTATTGTGCTGGCGCCGGAAGATTGAGAAATGCAGAATTCCATGACCGAGCCCGGATTCAAGGTCAGAAAATTAAAGGATGGCTCTGCCTGTCAGGTCGTGATGGACCCTCAAGAACAAGCACCCGAACTTCTCATCGGAGATTTTCCGAATGAGGCGGAGGCTAAAGAGTGGATCAAAAAAGACTCGGCTGCATGGGTTGCGAGACGCAAAAAATAAGACTTGCCCCGCGCGGCTTCGCGGATCGACTTTTTCCGACCTAAACGGCAGGCGGCGCGATGTTTTGCGCGCAATCAATTTTCCGGCCGCGGGGGTTTTCCATTCAGACCTAACGGTCTCGGTGCGGAAAATGTACTTGCGCTTTTGTTGTGGTCGCTTCGCGCCTGCGTGAGTTTCTCTTCGAAGATGGGATGATTGATCGACACGGTCGTTCCGAGCGACCCGCTCACAACCTCGACCTGGGCATCGAGTTGTTGCGCGAGCGCTTTGATAATGGTCGTGCCGAGCCCGGTTTTTGCTTGCGCCAAGGCGCCGTCGGGTCTGCCAATCCCGTTGTCGATGACGGAAAGCTTCCAATTCGATCCGGTGACCTCATAGGCGACAGTTACCTGACCGTGCTTCGTATCTTGGGGGAACGCGTGTTTGAGCGCATTGATTACGAGTTCCGTGACGATCAAGCCGATACTCACGGCCTTACTGGAAGTTGTCCTGCCTTCTCCGATAAGCGCCTTCAGTGAGATTGCCCGATTGTCGCCGATGATCGATTGCGCGAGCGCCTCGCAAAGCTTCGAGAGATAAGGCCCGAGTTCGATGGGCCCTCCGGCGCCGGAGGCATGCAGATGTTGCTGCACGGACGCAACCGACATCACCCGCTTGTGGGCGTCTTGCAGATGCAGGCGCGTCTCTTCCGATTGCACCGTCCGCGCTTTCAGCAAAAGAATGCTCGCGATGATTTGCAGGCTATTGGCAACGCGATGCTGCATTTCCTCGAGCAGCACGTCCTTCTGCCGCAGGAGCTCGTCCTTTTCGCGCTCTAGGGTACGTTGCTCAGTGACGTCCTCGATGCCAAGCAGAATATTCGTGCGCGAACCTACCTCGTAGAACACTTTGCGAGCATTCAGAAGCATCGTGCGCCGCCCGACGCCTGGAAAGTCATGCTCGACTTCATAATTCTCCATCGCGCCGCGCTCGGGTATGATTTTTTCCAACAGCAAACGAAGCTTTGGGATGTCCCATTGACCGTCGCCCAAGGCGTAAAGCAGCCGGCCTTGGGTGTCGTCGCGGTTGACCTTGAATGTGTGATAGAAAGAGCGGCTCGCGGCGATCACGCGCATGTCATGGTCGAGCACGACGAGAGGCTCGCGAACCGTATCCACGATCGCCTGCGTAAGACCGGATGCGTCTTCGATGCCAGTGAAGCTTTGGACTTGAGCCAAGGTCGCTCCTTAAACCCCCCAGGTCAGAAATCTGAAAAACAGTTTCGGAAAGAAACCCCGACTTCTCCAGGAAGAGCCGGGGTTTTCTTGTCGCTTAACGCCGCATTTTTTTACGCGGTCACCAACGTCCGCCTCGCCGCACCAACCTCGCGACCACGAGCAGGATCACGGCGCCGATAGTGGCGGCAATGATCGCGGCGACGATCCCGGTCCCAAGATGAATGCCGAGGCTCGGAAACAACAAACTGGCGATGAAGGCGCCGACAATTCCGATGATAATGTCGCCAATCAAACCATAGCCTGTCCCTTGCACGATTTGGCCGGCAAGCCAGCCCGCGATCGCGCCAATCAACAATATGACAAGCAGACTTTCACCAGACATATTCATGACGGTTTCCTCCCGGTTGAAGCGAAAC
>Ga0207505_100068_pt1 | contig 17507 bp, 13 predicted proteins | sample NitcycUWRROWE17A_FD_188207 | JGI IMG/M metagenome (GOLD analysis project Ga0207505, IMG submission 188207) | Soil microbial communities from Arlington Agricultural Research Station in Wisconsin, USA - Nitrogen cycling UWRJ-ROWE17-A (SPAdes) | ecosystem: Environmental > Terrestrial > Soil >... | reverse complement strand
TAGCGCTCGCCGAGAGTGTCGGCGCGTTGGCGCCAGTCGCTTTCGCCCATTTTCGCCGAGGCCGCCGGGATCGAGCCGGTGACGTCGGCGCGATTCGCCGCGCAGCCGCCGAGTGCGGCGGCAAGCACCGCGGCGATTGCCAGCGAAGAAGGGCTGAGGAATTTCGATTTATCCGCGCGACGCTGATACGAGGCCATTTCACGCTCCAAGACTTCACGCTTCAAGACGCCGCTCGGAATTCCGGCCTCGCGGTAATAGACGATTAACCCTAATGTCTGGTTAAACGCGGATTCCGCGGCCTTCGCGCATTCCCGGACAATTCCGCCCGGGCGCAAGCGTCGGGCGCGACTTCGAAGGACCCTTGCTTTGAGCGCTTCCCTCCATTCCGCCTTCGTTCCCTCGGGCTCCGCTCCCGCCGCGAAACCGGTCTGGTGCGTCGACGCCGATTCGTGGTCGCGCGCACGCGCGACGCTGCCGCAGGCGGCGGCCGCCTTCGCCGAGGCCGGCGGCTTCGAGCCGAGGGCCGGGAACTTTCTCCTGCTTCCCGGCGAGGGCGGAATCGCCGGCGCCTTGTTCGCCTGCGACCCGCCTGCGGCTCGCCCGCGCGATCCGTTTCTGCCGGGCAGGCTCGCGACCCTTCTGCCCGGCGGAATTTGGCGTTTCGTCTCGCCGCCCGCCGACCCTCGACTCGCCGCGCTCGCTTTTGCGCTTCAAGGCTATCGCTTCTCGCGCTACCGCGCGGCGGAGGAAAAAGACCAGGCGCCCCGGCTCGAATTGCCGCACGGCGTCGACGGCGCCGCGCTTTCCCGCGTCGTCGAGGCCGTTTTTCTCGTGCGCGATCTCATCAATACGCCGGCGAACGATCTCGGCCCCGCCGAGATCGAGGAAGCCGTGCGCGGTCTTGCCAAACGTTTCGGTGCTTCCATCCGCTCGGTGGTGGGCGACGATTTGCTGAAGGAGAATTTTCCGCTCGTGCACGCGGTAGGCAAGGCATCGGCGCGGGCGCCGCGCCTGATCGATCTGCGTTGGGGCGAGGCCAAGCATCCCAAGGTCGCGCTCGTCGGCAAAGGCGTCGTGTTCGACACCGGCGGCCTCGACATCAAGCCGTCGTCGGCGATGCTGTTGATGAAAAAAGATATGGGCGGTGCCGCCTCCGCGCTCGGCCTTGCGGCGATGATCATGGACGCGAAGTTACCGGTGCATTTGCGCCTCATCATCCCCGCCGTCGAGAACGCCGTGTCCGGCAGCGCCTTCCGGCCGGGCGACGTTTTCAAGAGCCGCAAGGGCGCGACCGTCGAGATCGGCAACACCGACGCCGAGGGAAGGCTCATCCTCGCCGATGCGCTCGCGCTCGCCGACGAGGAAGCGCCGGATCTCATCGTCGATTTTTCGACGCTCACCGGCGCGGCGCGCGTGGCGCTCGGCCCTGAGCTGCCGGCGGCCTTCACCGACGATGACAAACTCGCCGCCGAGCTTGCCGGATTCGCCGCGCGCGAGGCCGACCCGTTCTGGCGCCTGCCGTTGTGGCGGCCGTATCAATCGATGCTCGATTCCAAGATCGCCGACATCAACAACGTCTCCGCGAGCGCTTTCGCCGGCGCGATCACGGCGGCGCTGTTTCTGTCGCGCTTCGTCGAGCGCGCGAAAAGCTGGCTGCATTTCGATCTGTTCGCCTGGAATCCGACCTCGAAGCCCGCGCGCCCCGAGGGCGGCGAGGCGCAGACAATCCGTGCGCTCTACGCGCTGTTGCGGGAGCGCTACCGCTGAGCGCTTGCGAACGCTTGGCGGGCGGAGAACAATACGCCTCCGTAACGAATTCGCGGAGGCTTTCCTGTCCTTCGAGTTGCGCGCCTCGCTGGCGCAGAAACTGTTGCACGATTTTGCCTTCGGTCTCGTGCACGACCGGGCGCCCGATCTTTCGCTGCGCCAGCTCGCGGTGCTGTTGACGGTCTATCTCGAAAGTCCCCCGCACACGGTGCGCGGGCTCGCGGCCAAGTTGAAGGTGACCAAGCCCGTGATTACCCGCGCGCTCGACACCATGGGACGGCATGAATTGCTCACGCGCCGCCGCGACCCGGCCGACCGCCGCAACGTGATCGTGCAGTGCACGCTCAAAGGCGCGCTCTATGTCGAGCGGCTCGGCGATTTGATCGCGGCCAAGACAAGGGACTTGCCGCGATGAGCGCCTTCGATCCGCGCACGACGCCGGCGCGGGCGGATCTCGCCGCGGCCCATCTCAGGGGCGAGGTGAAAGCCGCACGCTATGTCGAGGGCGCGGCGCGCGCCGTGTGGGACCCACAAGTCCCGCTGCAGACGGCGCCGCGGCCGGACGCTCGGGCCGCGAGCGAGGCGCTCTATGGCGAGCGCGTCACCGTTTACGAGACGACCGACGAAGGCTGGGCCTGGGGCCAACTCGAGGCCGACGGCTATGTCGGCTGGCTGCCGGCGCGCGCGCTTTGCGCTCCCGGCCCCGCCAGCACGCACCGGGTATCGGCGCTGCGCACGCTTGTCTTCGCTTCGCCTGATATCAAGCTGGCGCCGCTGATGGCGCTGCCGTTCAGAAGCCTGCTCGCGGTCACCCATTTCGACGGAGACTTCGCGGTGGTCGGCGGCCTCGGTTATCTGCCGGCGCGGCATCTGGCGCCGCTCGCCGCCATCGAGCCCGACTTTGTCGCGACCGCGCGGCGTTTCCGCGGCGCGCCTTATCTGTGGGGCGGGCGCACGAGCCTCGGCCTCGACTGTTCAGGGCTGGTGCAGATTTCGTTGCAGGCGGCCGGGATCGAATGTCCGCGCGACAGCGACATGCAGGCCAAACTCGGCGTCGAGATTGCATTTGCCGGCGACCTTGCGGCGCTCGCGCGCGGCGACTTGATCTGTTGGAAAGGCCATATCGGACTTGTCGCCGAAGGCGCCGCGCTCTTGCACGCGAACGCGTTTCACATGCAGACGGTGGAGGAGCCGCTCGCCGAAGCGATCGCGCGGATCAAGCAAAACGGCGCGGATGTGCTCGCGGTGCGGCGATTTGTTTAGGGCGTATCCGGTACTCGACCCATCTTTGCGCTCGCGCTACACAACTGAAGGATGAAAAGGCGCGGACCAAAAGTATCGATCCCCGATAAAGAAGTCGGGCGGCAAGCCGTTGAGTCTATGCGGGGCTACACTTATCAACTTTATGCATCCGCACAGGCATGGCTATCTCTAAGTAAGGACCAAACGCTTCTAATTGAAGTCGCCGAGGATTACGCTATCGCCGCAGTCAATGCCCTTAAAGCAGTACAGGTTAAGAATACGAAAGGATCAGTAACCCTCCGGACTCCTAGCGTGATCGCAGCAATCAATTGCTTATGGCGTTTTCAAAAGGCAAATCCGAAACTAGACGTCCAGTCAATCTACCTGACCACTTCGCAGATTGGACGCGAGCAGAAAGCACGCTTTCCGGGAGACGTTCCGGGCCTCTCATTTTGGCACGAGGCTGCCCATAAACAAATCGATCTGAGGGGCCTCCGTAATTTTCTCGCAGAGCTACCATTAGATGCAGAATTAAAGACTTGGATTGCGGCGGTGCCAGACGAGGAAATTAGAAGCCGACTACTAAATCGTATAAGCTGGGAGTGTGGAAGTCTCGCTCTGGCGCCTCTTGCTGAGTCGGTCACGAACACAATTATCACTTATTGCGAAAGTTACGCAGTAGCTCCAAGTGAGGCCTGTCGCGCACGAGATGCCATTTTAGTTGAATTGTTACAGATTGCCGCAACGCCTGGTGAAAGGCGCCTTAACCGCGCTCAATTATTAAAAATAATTGAGAATGCGACAATGGTCGCCGTTCCAACCGCAAGCATAAGATCCTGGACAAATCAACGGCAAGAGAACGCTTATCAACCACCGTTGCATTTACGAGAGCGAGAATCGGATAATGATCGTCTTTTTTTCTTTGGGTCTAAAGATAGGGTTCCATTTTTGGGGCGGCAAAAAGAATTTTCCGTTTTATCTGGATGGCTTGCAGAGAAAAATGATTTCTCTTGGACTCTTCTTACGGGTCCGGCGGGAGTCGGCAAGAGTCGACTAGCATTAGAGTTATGTTTGCATGCTAAAGAAAACGGTTGGCATGCCGGATTTCTAATAGGGGGGTCAGCGACTCCAAACGCAGCTCAATTTGCACGATTTAGGCCCGAGCGGCCGACACTGATCGTAATCGACTACATCTCGGAGGTTCCTGAGAAAGCCGGAGAGATCGTACGCGTGCTTATTGAGGCTTCTATTTTGAAGCTTATAGATCATCCGGTTCGATTGCTTTTGATTGAACGGAGCCTGCAGCAGTCAAGTTGGTGGCCGAGGTTTACCGAAGGTCACGCACAACTAATGAAAGGCTATTCGGCCCTCTTAGCCCATGATCGACGGTATCTAAACCTGCATGGTCTCGATGATAACGTACTGTGGAAAATCATTCAGCATGTCGCTGGTCGCGGGCACGATTCGGATCGAGAGAGAATAATCAACGCTCTTAAACAAATCGACGCCTCGGGTAGACCGCTGTTTGCTGCTCTTGCGGCAGACGCTCTTAGGAACGGAAGGAAGATTTGGCAGTTCAGTAAGATTGGACTCTTGAACGATATTTGGCAAAGAGAACAACGTCGCTGGAAATCATTGGCTAAAGACGAAAACACTCTCGTCGCACATGAGAACGCGGCTGCGCTGTCTACGATGGTGGGTGGGCTATACATACCCTGGGAGACTCCGCACATATCGAGCGAGCATTTCCCATTTACTCACAAACGTTATGTGCCCGAATTAATGGGAACGATATGCGGCTTAGATGAAATAGTAGATTTCATCCCGCCAATTACCCCAGACATTGTCGGAGAATGGTTCGTAATACAGCTTTTAAGGAAAAAGCATCCATTCGATGAACGTCCGGAGCAGCTAATGAGCGCGGCCGAGCTTAGAGCCGCGCTGTCGTCAAGTGACGCAGAACTATTCGGCGCGTTTAGATCGCGCGCCGCTGAGGACTTTCCGGAGGAAGTATCAAAAACGGACCTATTTCGCGCGCCTTCATATCTCTACGCTTCTCACGAGATAACAGAGTGGGCATTTAGTCTAGCTGACGCGATGAGGCATTCGTGCATCGATTATCGCACAGCGGGTGAGTTATTCTCCAAGCTATGCCAACTGAAAAAGGGCATTGAAGATCAAGATTTGTATCGGGCTCTGGCAAACGTATATTCGGACTACGCGAAAATGCTGGCCGATGAGGGACGTACTGAAACTGCGATTTCGTTGTGTTTCGAACTGCTGATTTTAGCGCAATCAAAAATCGACATTCCCGACTTAGGATGGGTTGCTAGTGATTTAGGGCATCGATTGGGGAATGATTGCTTGGCCATGGGCGATGTTGCGAGAGCTACCGAAGTATTTGAGAATCTTCTCGACCACGCGCATAAATTTCAAGCCATAGACAATGCAGAAAAAGAAGAAATTGCCGAGGATGCGGCTTCTTTGGGTTTGTCCATACGTAGGGAGCACATTCGCACGGGAAATGAGGAAGCAATTGGTACACTCAATGGGATTCTCTGGGGACATCGTTCTAATAAGAATGTAGCGCCAATAGATTTAGCAGGGCGTAGTGGCCTTGTAATGATGCAAAGTAGTGGTGACGGAGAGCTCGGTACGCCAGAGCAGATCTATGCAGAGCTTAAAGAAAGATCCCAAGCACGTTCGGATGTCCCAGAAATAGCCTTCTGGGCCGCGAACGTGGGCTACGGTATTATTCGAGACGCTAAGGATCATCGGCAATTTGTGGAAAATATCATTGATCTTTCTAAATGGCTTGAACCTCGGACCGATTGGCCGGATATGCCGGACGTTATCGATGATGCAGTCAAGAATAAGTGGATCACTGAGGACTTTCGATTGGGGAGGAAAGCAGTTGAGGCAATATACGAGCTATGGAGTTCCTCTTTAGAGGCGGTGTCTAGGCGCGCGGGCGACATAAACTCGGACAATCAGCTGCGATCAACTCGCGAAGATCTTGAAAGGGCGCTCGCCGTTCATGACCGCTCGTGGTGGGCACATAGGATGCGTCAACGCATCAAAGCCTGCGAAGAGGCCGCGCAAAAAAGACGCTCTAAATAACTCTTGATCGCGCTTGACCTTAGAAGCCGTGCTGCGAGCCAGGCTGGCTACGCAGTGGGCCCTAGTAGCCGAGCTTGCGGTCGACGACGTGTTCGAGCGCGAGCCCCCGCTCGAAGCGCTCGATCTGGTTGATGACGTTCTTCACCAATGCCCTTGGGTCGCTCGACGCTGCGTTGTGCGGCGTCACGTAGACTTTCGGGTGATCCCACATCGGGCTCGTTGGCGGCAGCGGCTCGTGCTCGAACACATCTAAGCTGGCAGCAGCCAGCGTGCCGTCGCCGAGCGCGCGCAGGATGTCGGCCTCGACCTGCAAGCCGCCGCGCCCGGCATTGATCAGCACCGGACCGCCGAGCGCGCCGTCGCGCGCGAGCCGCCGGAACAGATCGTAGCGCAAGATGCCGCGCGTTTCCGTCGTGAGCGGCAACAGGCAAACAAGAATATCGCTGCGGCCGAGGAAAGCGCCCATTCCCGCCTCGCCAGCGAAGGTTTCGATGCCGGGCATTGTTTTCGGCGAGCGGCTGAAGCCCGCGACTCGGAAGCCGAGCTGGCGAAGCATTTGCGCGGCGGCGGTGCCGAGCACGCCTACTCCCATGACGCCGACGCGCACTTGATCGGGCGGCACCTCGTACTGATCACGCCAGGCGCGCTCGCGCCGCTGCGCCTCATAGAGCTTCATCTTCCGCTGATGCAGGAGAACGTGCAGCGCGACATAGCCCGTCATCCGGCTGGTCAGATCCGGATCGACGATGCGGACGACCGGCGCGGCGGGGAGCGAACGGTCGCTCAACAAATGATCGACGCCGGCGCCGAGCGAAAAGATCGCCTTCAAGTTCGGAAAGCGCGCGAGCAGGCCGGCGGGCTGTTTCCACACGCAGGCGTAGTCGATCGCCGCCGGGTCGCCGATCTCCGGCCAGAGCCTCACTTCGCGCCCGTTCGCCTCGGCGTGGAAGCGCGCTAACCAGGCCTCCGGCTCCCAGTCGGTAATCGCGAGCAGAATGGCGGACATTTATTGTGCGACGGCGCCTTCCGCCGCGGTCTCGATCTCGAACGCCGCCTTGAAAAGGGCGCGCGTGTAGTCGGATCGCGGGCGCGCGAACAACTCGGCCGCCGGTCCCTGCTCGACGATTTTTCCGTCGCGCATCACCAGCATATTGCTCGCCAGCGCCGCCACCACTTTGAGATCGTGGCTGATGAACATGTAGGTGAGATCGTGCCGCCGCTGCAGGTCGCGCAGCAAGTCGACGATCTGCGCCTGGATCATCATGTCGAGCGCGCTCGTCGGCTCGTCCAAGACGACGAAGGAGGGCTCCAGCACCATGGCGCGCGCCACCGCCACGCGTTGGCGCTGGCCGCCCGAAAACTCGTGCGGGTAGCGGTGCCGCGTTTCGGGGTCGAGGCCGACGTCCTTCAGCGCCCCGATCACTTTCCCCTCGCGCTCGGCGGCGATAAGCCGCGGCTGGTGCACGCGTAAGCCCTCGCCGACGACTTCGGCGATCGACATGCGCGGCGACAGCGAGCCGTAAGGATCCTGAAAGACGATCTGCATGTCGCGCCGGAACGGGCGCAGCGCGCCGAAATTCAGCCCTGCAAGCGGCTTGCCGAGGAATACGATCGGCCCGTCGCTGGAAATCAGCCGCAACAGCGCGAGCCCGAGCGTCGTCTTGCCCGAGCCCGATTCGCCGACGACACCGAGCGTCTCGCCGCGCCGGATCGCAAGCGTTACCCCGTCGACCGCCTTGATGTGGCCGATGGTGCGCCGCAAGAAGCCGCGGCGGATCGGAAACCAGACGCGCAAATTGTCCGTCTTCATCACGACCGGCGCGTCGGGCCGCGCCGGCGCGGGCTCGCCCTTCGGCTCCGCCGCGATCAGCGCCTTGGTGTAGGGATGCTGCGGCCGCGCGAACAGCTCGGCGACGTCGCCGCGCTCGACGATCTCGCCCTCCTTCATCACGCACACGCGCTGGGCGATCTTGCGCACGATGCCGAGATCGTGGGTGATGAACAGCATCGCCATGTCGTATCGCGTTTGCAGATTTTTCAGGAGTCGCAGGATTTGCGCCTGCACGGTGACATCGAGAGCGGTGGTCGGCTCGTCGGCGATGAACAGGTCGGGCTCGTTCGCAAGCGCCAACGCGATCATCACGCGCTGGCGCTGGCCGCCGGAAAGCTGGTGCGGATAGGAAGCCAATCGCGATTGCGGATCGGGAATCCCGACTTCGGCGAGCAATTCGACGATGCGTCCGCGCGCCTGGGCCGCCGAAAGCCCGCGATGGATTTCGAGCACCTCGGCAATCTGCCGCTCGATCGTGTGCAGCGGGTTGAGCGAGGTCATCGGCTCCTGGAACACCATGGTGACGTCGTCGCCGCGCACCGCGCGGATCTCGCGCTCGGAAAGGGTGAGGAGATCGCGACCCTTGAACAGCACGCGGCCGGAGGGATGCGAGGCCGCCGGATAGGGCAGGAGCTTCAGGATCGAGAGCGCCGTCACCGATTTGCCGGAGCCGGACTCGCCGACGAGCGCCAGCGTTTCTCCCTTTTTGATGTTGAACGACACGCGGTCGGCGGCGAGCGTCTCGCGGCCGCCCTGACGGAAGGCGACCGACAAATTCTCGACCGAGAGCAGCGGCGTTATTTCGTTCATGCGAAGGTCTTTCGCGGGTCGAAGGCGTCGCGCACCGCTTCGCCGACGAAGATCAGGAGCGACAACAGGATCGCGACGGCAAAGAAGCCGGTAATTCCGAGCCATGGCGCCTGCACGTTGGCCTTGCCTTGCGAGAGCATCTCGCCGAGCGAAGGCGAGCCCGGCGGCAGGCCGAAGCCGAGGAAGTCGAGCGCGGTCAGTGTCATCACCGAGCTCGAGAGGATGAACGGAAGATAGGTGAGGGTCGCCACCATCGCGTTCGGCAACAGGTGGCGGAACATCAAGACGATGTTGGAAACGCCGAGCGCGCGCGCAGCGAGCACGTATTCGAAATTGCGCGCGCGCAGGAACTCGGCGCGCACGAGGCCGACGAGCGAGACCCAGGAGAACAGGAGCAGCAGGCCCAAAAGCACGAAAAACCCCGGCACCAGCACGGAAGAGATGATGAGCAAGAGATAGAGCGAAGGCACCGAGGTCCAGATTTCGATGAAGCGCTGAAACAGGAGATCGGTCCAGCCGCCGAAATAGCCCTGCACCGCGCCGGCGGCGACGCCGATCGCGGACGAAATCACGGTGAGCGCGAGCCCGAACAGCACCGAGACGCGGAATCCGTAGATCAGCCGCGCCGCCACGTCGCGGCCCTGGTCATCGGTGCCGAGCCAGTTTTTTTCGAGCGCGGCGCAGCCGGCGACGCCCTTCTTGGCGGCGACATCGCGGCATTGATCCTCGGACAGCATCCAGGTCGGCGGCGAGGGCGCGGGCGTCGGCAGATCCAGATTATGCGTGGAATAGTTATAGTGGATAAGCGGGAACACCATGTAGCCGCCCTTCTCCGCGATCAATTTCGCGAGATACGGGTCGCGATAGTCGGCCTCGGTTTCGAAGTCGCCGCCGAATTTCGTCTCGGGATAGCGCACGAACACCGGGTAATACCAATGGCCCTCGTAGGAAACGACAAGCGGCTTGTCGTTGGCGATGAACTCGGCGAACAGGCTCAGCCCGAACAGCGCGAGGAAGATCCAGAACGACCACCAACCGCGCCGGTTGCGCTGGAAGTTTTGCCAGCGGCGTTTGTTGATCGGCGACAGCGCCGGCGCGCCGAGCCTCGGCGCCGCGATCACGCCCATCGGTTCGGGCGCGGCGACTTCCGGCGGCTTGGGGGTGGTCGCGACGTCCATCACGCCTCCCGCGTCTCGAAATCGATGCGCGGGTCGACCCAGGTATAAGTGAGGTCGGAAATCAGGTTCACCACGAGCCCGACGAGGGAAAAGATGTAGAGCGTCGCGAACACCACCGGGTAGTCGCGGTTCAAGACGCTCTCGAAGCCCAAGAGGCCGAGCCCGTCGAGCGAGAAGATCGTCTCGATCAGAAGCGAGCCGGTGAAGAAGGCGTGAATGAAGGCGCCGGGAAACCCGGCGATGATGATGAGCATGGCGTTGCGGAAGACGTGGCCGTAGAGCACGCGCCGCTCCGACAGGCCCTTCATGCGCGCGGTGATCACGTACTGCTTGCGGATCTCGTCGAGGAAGGAGTTCTTGGTCAACAGCGTCATCGTCGCGAAGGCGCCGAGCGCCATCGACACGATCGGCAAGGTCATGTGCCAGGCATAATCGAGAATCTTCTGCCACCACGGCAACAGCGCGAAATCGTCGGATGTGAGGCCGCGCAACGGAAAGATCGAATAGAACGAGCCGCCGGCGAACAGCACGATCAGGAGGATCGCGAACAAAAATCCCGGCACCGCGTAGCCGACGATGATCACCGTCGAAGACCACACGTCGAAGCGCGAGCCGTCGCGCATCGCCTTGCCGATGCCGAGCGGGATCGAAATGAGATAGGCGAGAAGCGTCATCCAGATTCCGAGCGAGATGGAAACCGGCATTTTTTCCCTGATGAGGTCGATCACCTTGGCGTCGCGGAAGTAGCTCTTGCCGAAATCGAAGCGGACGAAGTTCCACACCATCAGGAGAAAACGCTCGTGCGCCGGCTTGTCGAAGCCGAACTGGCGCTCGAGCTCCTTGATGAATTCGGGGTCGAGCCCCTGCGCGCCGCGGTATTTCGAGGCGACGGGATCAAACGCACCGCTCTGCCCGCCGCCGGGGCGGATGACGTCGGAGCCGCCGCCCGAGACGCGCGCGGTCGCCGACACGTCCTCGCCGGTGAGCTGGGCGATCACGCGCTCCACCGGCCCGCCCGGCGCGAACTGGATCACGACGAAGGAAACGAACAAGATCCCGAGCAAGGTAGGGATCATCAGGAGAAGCCGTCGCAGGATATAGGCGCCCATCGTTCACACCGTGCGGATGTTTGCCGGAGCGGTCAACCTTCGCCGTTTCCGCGGTTTATTGCGCTTCATCCGGCGCGTCCGGCTTTCGCCGGATCGCTCCACCAGCTTTCCGGGAAACCGCGGCCAAAGCGGGGCTTTTCCGCGGGCCGCGCGAACACGTCCCAATAGGCGAGCCAGTGAGTCGGCTTGTACCAGTGCGGCACCCAATAGCGGCCTGCGCGCAGCACGCGGTCGAGAGCGCGGCAGGCGGTGGTGAGCTCGGAGCGGCTCTTCGCCTCGACGATCTTCTCCACCAGCGCGTCGATGGCGAGGTCGGCGATGCCCGAGAGATTTTGCGTGCCCTTGGTGGCGGCGGCCTGCGCGGTGAAAAAGCCGCGCAGCGATTCTCCCGGCGTCGCGGAAAAGCTGAAGCGCTGGATGGTGATGTCGAAATCGAACTCGTCCTCGCGCGCTTTATATTGCACCGGATCGACCAGGCGCACGCTCGCCTCGATGCCGAGAATGCCGAGATTCTTGATGAATGGCGCGTGATGAGCCTGCAGCGCGGGCTCCTCGATCAGGAACTCGATCGCGATCTTTTCGCCCTTGGCGTTGACGCGGCGATTGTCCTTGATCTCGTAGCCCGCCGTACGCAGGAGCTCGCCGGCGCGGCGAAGCAGCGCGCGGTCCTGTCCCGAGCCGTCGGAAACGGGCGGCACGAACGGCTCGCCGAATACTTCATCGGGCACGCGGCCCCGGAACGGCTCAAGCAACGCGAGTTCCTCGGGCGAGGGCTTGCCTTGCGCCATCATGTCCGAATTCTGGAAATAGGAGTGCGTGCGGTCGTAGGAGCCGTACATCACGTTCTTGTTGGTCCACTCGAAATCGAAGGCGAGTCCGATCGCCTCACGTACGCGCGGATCCTTGAACTTTTCCCGCCGCGTGTTGATGAACCAGCCCTGCGCGCCGGAAGGCGTGAGATCGGCGAGCACTTCGCGCTTCACCCGACCCGCGCGCAGCGCCGGAAAATCGTAGCGCGTCGCCCAGATGCGCGAAGTGAACTCCTCGCGGAAGAGATAGCTGCCCGCGGTGAAGCCCTCGAAGGCGACGTCGCGGTCGCGGTAATATTCGTAGCGCACGGTGTCGAAATTGTTCTGGCCGCGGGCGACCGGGAGGCCCGCGCCCCACCAGTCTTTCACGCGTTCATATTCGATGAAGCGGCCGGCCTCGAAATGGCCGACGCGATAGGGGCCGGAGCCGAGCGGCACGTCAAGCGTCGAATCCTCGAAGTTCTTGGTCGAATAATAGGCGCGAGAAAAGATCGGCAGGCCGGCGACGAACAGCGGAATTTCCCGCCCGCGCCTGGGCGAGAATTTTACCGCGAGCGTCGCCTCGTCCTCGGCCGCGATCGATTCCACGTCGCGCATCAATTGCCGGATGATCGGATGGCCCTTCTCCTTGAGAACGCTGAAGGAGAAAGCCGCGTCCGCCGCGGCCAATTTGCTGCCGTCGTGAAAGCGCGCCTGGGGACGGATGATGAAACGGTAGGTCATGCCGTCGGCGGAAATTCTTACCGCGCGTGCCGCAAGCCCGTACATCGCGTCGGGCTCGTCGAGCGCGCGCACCATCAGGACGGCGAAGGTGAGCTCCATGCCCTGCGCGGCGTCGCCCTTCAGCACGTAGCCGTTCAGCGAGTTGAAGGTGAGAAAAGACTGGTTGTAGGCGCGGTAGGCGCCGACATGGGAAAAGCGGCCGCCTTTCGGTGCCTCCGGGTTTACGTAGTCGAAGCGGGAAAAGTCGGCCGGATATTTCAGGTCGCCGAAAGCGGAGATGCCGTGGATTTCTTTTTCCTCGGCCGCGACGGCCTCGCGCGGCAAGCAAGCGGCCGCCGCCGTCGATCCGCCCATCACCAGCAGGGAGCGCCGCGTGAGCCCGCGCGCCGCGCTCACTGCCTGACCCCGACCTTGGCGGCGCGCTCCTTGTCGTACCACCAGATTTCCGGAAAGCCGTAGGAGTAGGTGGGGAGTTTCTCCGGGCGCGCGAAGCGGTCCCAGCGCGCGGTGCGCGCGTACCCGACCGTCCAGCCAGGCACCACGTAGTGGTGCCACAGCAACACGCGGTCGAGCGCCTTGCTGGCGGCTAGCAATTCGTCGCGGTCCTTGGCGAAGATCACGCGATCGATCAGCGCATCGACGCCCGCATCCTTGATGCCGCCGTAGTTGCGCGAACCCTCGCGGTCGGCGGCTTCCGACCCGAAGAAATCGCGCTGCTCGTTGCCCGGCGACAGCGATTGGCCCCAGGCGGCGACGATGATGTCGAACTCGCGTGCGCGCGTGCGGTTGATGTATTGCGAGCTATCGACGACGCGCGAGGAAACCTCGATGCCGAGCCGCTCGAGCGCGGGCTTGTAGAAGAGGATGATGCGTTCGAAGGCGGGGCTGACGAGCAGGAAGTCGACCCTGAACGGCTCGCCGGTCTTGCCGTTGACGAGCTTGCCGTCGCGGATCTCGTAGCCGGCCTCGCGCAGGAGCCGCGCGGCCTGGCGAAGATTGGCGCGGCGCGCTTCTTCGCTGTTGGTGACGGGATTCTGAAACGGCGTGGTGAACACCTCGGCCGGAATCTTGTCGCGCACGGATTCGAGAATTTCGAGCTCCTGGCCCGCCGGCAGGCCGGAGGAAGCAAGCTCCGAGCCGGTGAAGTAGCTGTCGCAGCGCTGGTACTGGCCGTAGAACAGCGTCTTGTTCATTTCCTCGAAATCGAGCGCATAGCTGAAAGCGAGCCGCACGCGCGGATCCTTGAACTTGTCGCGGCGAAGATTGAAGACGAAGCCCTGCATCAGGCCGCGGGCGCGCTCGGGGAAAGTCTCGAGGACTACCTTGCCCTCGCGCCGGGCGGGAAAATCGTAGGCAGTGGCCCAGTTCTTGGCGATCGCTTCGGAACGGAAGTCGTACTGGTCGGCCTTGAAGGCTTCGATTTCGACGGTGTCGTCGCGGTAATATTCGTAGCGGATCTCGTCGAAGTTATCGCGCCCCGCATTCACTGGCAGCTTGTCGCCCCAATAATCCTTCACCCGCTCATAGCCGATGGTGCGCCCCGGCACGAAGCTTTTGATCTTGTAGGCGCCGTTGCCGAGCGGTGCTTCTAACGTGCCGCTTGCAATGTCGCGCGGCTTGCCGGCGGCGTCCTTGCCGGCCCACCAGTGCTTCGGCAAGACGTTGATCTGGCCGACGATCTGCGGCAGCTCGCGGTTGCCGGGCCCGTCGAAGGTGAAGGTGATCTCGCGCTCGCCGCTCCGTTCGGCCTTGGTGACGTGGCGATAGTAGAAGGCCTGGTTCGGGTTCAGCTTCTTCAACTGCTCGAACGTCCACACCACGTCCTCGACCGTCACCGGCTTGCCATCGTGCCAGCGCGCCTCGGGTCTCAGCCGGTACGACACCCAGGAATAATCCGGCGGGTAGCGCACGGCTTCGGCGAGCAAGCCGTATTCGGTCGCCACTTCGTCGAGCGCGGGCGCCATCAGCGTGTCGTAAATGAGCGTGATGCCGGCGGCCGGCGTGCCGCGCGGGATGAGGAAATTGAACGAATCGAAAGTCCCGTCCTGACCGAGCCGCACCAGCCCGCCCTTCGGCGCATTCGGATTGACGTAATCGAAACGCTTGAAGTCGGCGGAATATTTCGGCGTGCCCAGCAGCGACAGCCCGTGGCGCCACTCCGGCGACTGCGCGCGCGCGGCGGCGAGCGAGGCGGCGAGCGCGATCGCGCCGATCGCAAGGACTTTCGACAGCCTCAAAATACACTCCGTCAGCGTCGGGATCGAAACTCGACGGCAATTATGACGCTTTTCCGTCGCCGCGCCACTTGCGGGGAGCGCTAACGGGAACGTGAAGCGGAACGAAGTTACTGCTTCGGCGCGGGCGCGGGGTTGGCGGGCTGGGCGTTCGGCGCCGGCGGCGCGTTCTTCGGCTCGCCCTTCGGCGCGGCGGTCTGGTTGCCTTGTTCCTTTGCAGCGGGACCTTGCTGATTGTTCGCGGGCGCCGGCGCAGGATTGGCGGGCTCGGCGTTCGGCGCCGCCGGTTGCCTCTCTTGCCCTTTGGCAGCGTTAGCCGGCTGTTCGCTCGCCGGCGCGGTCGGCAGCGGCGCCGGATTGTCCGCGAGCGTGTTGAGATAGGCGATGAGATCGGCGCGGTCGGAGCCCTTGGAGATTCCGGCGAAGGCCATCGAGGTGCCCGGCACCATCGCGCGCGGGCTCACGAGATAGGTGTTGAGTTCCTGGATCGTCCACTTGCCGCCCTTGCCCTTCATCGCGGCGGAGTAGGCAAAGCCCTCGTGCGTAGCGCGGTCGCGGTTGACGATGCCGTAAAGATTGGGGCCGACCTTGTTGGGGCCGCCCTTGGTGAAGTCGTGACAGGCGAGGCATTTCTTGGCGACGCTCGCGCCCTTCTCGGGGCTTGCCTTCGCCAGCAACTGCTCGATCGGCTCTTCTTGCACCGCCGCCGCGCCGCCGCCGGCCGCGGGCTGTTCGCTGACCGTGATGTCGTAGCCCGGTTTTTCCGGCTTCTTGGGGGAGAAGATTGCGCCGGAAAAAATGTTCAGCGCGAGGGTCAGGAGTAGCGTGCCGAGCACCGCTCCCAAAATCTTGTTGATCTCGAAACTGTCGGCCATTCGCCGGAGGCTCCCCCGCCGCCATAAAGACGGGGAGCCGCTCGCGCGCTCCCCTCTTTCGCGGAATTGCTAACGCTTTGCGCGGTGCGATGCAACCCGTATAACCCCCGCGCCCGCTGCTACTTTCTGCCAGTTTCGGGCAAGGGAAATGCCGCGATGGCCGCTCTCCAAACCCTCTCCGACATTGTCGTGCTCGTGCCCGCGCGCTTGAACGCGACGCGGCTGCCCGGCAAGCCGCTCGCCGACATCGCCGGCCTGCCGATGATCGTGCAGGTGATTCGGCGCGCCGAGGAAGCAGGCGTCGGCGCGGTGTGGGCGGCGACCGACGCGCCGGAGGTCGTCGGCGCGGTGGAGGCGGCGGGCGGCCAGGCGGTGATGACGCGCGCCGACCATCAATCCGGCTCCGACCGCATTTTCGAGGCGCTTCTCAAGATCGACCCCGCGGGCCGCGCGAAAATCATCGTCAACGTGCAGGGCGATTTGCCGACCATCGAGCCGCAATCGATCCGCGCCGCGCTGGTTCCGCTGGTCGATCCGGCGGTGGACATCGCCACCATCGCCGCCGTCATCACCGAAGCGAGCGAGCGCACCGATCCGAACGTCGTCAAGCTCGTCGGCAGCGAGACCGCGCCGGGACGCCTGCGCGCGCTTTACTTCACCCGCGCCACCGCGCCCACCGGCGAGGGGCCGCTTTACCATCACATCGGACTTTACGCCTACCGCCGCGCGGCGCTGGAGAAGTTCGTGAAGCTCAAACCCTCACCGCTCGAAAAGCGCGAGCGGCTCGAGCAGTTGCGCGCGCTCGAAGCCGGCATGCGCATCGAGGCCGCGATCGTTGACGCCGTTCCGCTCGGCGTCGATACTCCCGCCGATCTCGAAAAAGCGCGTGCGATCTTGCAGGCGCGGCGGCCGGCCGCCGGAAATCCACGATGACCAAAAAGAAAAACACCATCGTCTTCCAGGGCGAGCCCGGCGCGAACTCGCACATCGCCTGTCGCGAGGCCTATCCCAATTACGAAGCGCGGCCCTGCGCCACCTTCGAGGACTGCTTCGCCGCGGTCTCGGCGGGCGAGGCGGAACTCGCGATGATTCCGGTCGAAAACTCGGTCGCCGGACGCGTCGCCGACATTCACCATCTGATGCCGACCTCGGGGCTCAACATCGTCGCCGAGTATTTTCTTCCGGTCAGCCATCAGCTGTTGGGCGTCAAGGGCGCGAAGCTTTCGGACCTGAAAACGGTGCAGAGCCACATCATGGCGCTCGGCCAGTGCCGCAACGCGATCAAGAAGCTCGGCCTGAAGCCCGTGATCGGCGGCGATACCGCGGGCGCCGCGCATCATGTGGCGGAAGCGGGCGACAACAGCCAAGCCGCCATCGCCTCGAAGCTCGCCGCAGAAATCTACGGCCTCGACATTCTTTCCGCCGACATCGAGGACGAGACGCACAACACCACGCGCTTCATCGTGTTGTCGCGCGAGCCGAAATGGGCGGCGAAAGGCGACGGCCCGACGGTGACGACCTTCGTCTTTCGCGTGCGCAACGTGCCGGCCGCGCTCTACAAGGCGCTCGGCGGCTTCGCCACCAACGGCGTCAACATGACGAAGCTCGAATCCTACCAGCTCGAGGGCAAGTTCTTCGCCACCCAATTCTATTCCGACGTCGAGGGCCACCCCGAGGACCGGCTCGTCAAGCTCGCGCTCGAGGAGCTCGCTTTTTTCTCGCGCGAGATGAAGATCCTCGGCGTCTATCCGGCGCATCCCTACCGGCTCGCCATCGCCGAGAAGCAGAACTGAATCGACTGCTCGCGCG
>Ga0207505_100066_pt1 | contig 17687 bp, 19 predicted proteins | sample NitcycUWRROWE17A_FD_188207 | JGI IMG/M metagenome (GOLD analysis project Ga0207505, IMG submission 188207) | Soil microbial communities from Arlington Agricultural Research Station in Wisconsin, USA - Nitrogen cycling UWRJ-ROWE17-A (SPAdes) | ecosystem: Environmental > Terrestrial > Soil >... | reverse complement strand
GTCTCATCACTCAGCCTCCGCCGCGTCGCCGAAGCGGACGATCTTGACCGTGAGCGGCTGCCCCACAGAGCCTCGTTCATGGTTGGAGCGCGCGACCGTGAACAGCCACTGCCGTGCGGCAATGCGAATCTTGGCGCGTTCCAGATTCTCCCGGGTGGGCTGCCAGCCCTTGCCGGGAATTTTCCGCCAGTCATTCGTGTGGTCGTCGGCAATGTCGAGGATTTCGTCGGCAAGCGCCTCATAGCCGATCGCGCGTGCGCTGGCATAGGCGGCGGCAAACCCGTCGACATCTTTCCTCGCCCAATTGAACACCGTGCAGGCCGCGGGCATGCCGGGATCGGCGGCGATCGAATTGAGCGAGCGGCCGCTCGCCAGCCGCCGGCAGATCTCCTCGGCGAGCTCCTTCGTATAGAGCGTGCGGGGGTCGTGCTTGTGCTGCGGGCGTGGACACCGCGCAAAAAGGCCGTGCTGGTCCTGCTTGATCCAGGAGCGCAGCGTCGATCGCGGCGGCATTTCCGGATCGCGGGCAATCGCCCTCAGCGAGGCGCCGGCTGCTAGCCGCCGGCAGATCCTCTGCGCTAGGTCTTTCGAGTAACGCATCCGCGCGCGACGGACGATGCGGCCGGCGATTGCCGGCCTTCGAAGTTCGCGCGGCGCGGCCGCATCCTGGCTTGTGTCTCGTGCCATGGGACGATCAAGAAGACACAGATCGCCGTAACAAGTCGAGCTCTCGTCATCGTCATTGCCGGGCTTGACCCGGCAATCCACGTCTTAGCAGCAAAGTAAGGCGTGGATGCCCCGGCACGAGGTTTACCCTTGGGCCGGCCAGAGGCCGGACCCGAGGGCCGGGCATGACGAGAAAAGGGCATTGAACAGAGCGGCGAACGCAACATTGCCACGCCGCGCCAATTCGCGCGAGGCTTGGTATGAAGTCGCCGTGCCCGAATCCCCCGCCCATTCCCCGCATGCAAGTTCCAAAGGCGCGCCTTCGCCACACGCGCGCCAGTGGTACGCGCGCGGGCTATTCGCCGGCTTCACCTCGGTGCAAGGCTTCGTCTTGTTCGCCTCCTATATCGGCTTCGGCGGGCTGTGCGCCGGCATCGGATTTCCGCTGGGCGCGGCGGTGTTCTCGTCCTTTCTGGTGCTGGCGCTGCCGTCGCAGCTGCTCCTGGTCGGCGGCTTCGCCGCGGGCAGCGGGGCGCTGGTGATCGCGCTTGCCGTATTGCTATCCGCGGCGCGGCTGTTGCCGACGGTGGTGACGCTGTTGCCCTATTTGCGCGGGCGCGGCCGCCTCCCGGTGCAGCTCTTCGCCGCGCATTTCGTGGCGGTGAGCATTTGGGTCGAGAGCCGGCGGCACCTGCCGCCGCTCGCGCCGGCCGCGCGGCTGCCGTTCTATTTCGGGCTGGTGACGGTCTTCAACCTGGGTTGCGTCGCCGCCACCCTCATCGGCTACCTGCTCGCGGGCGAACTGCCGCGCGCGCTGGCCATCGGACTCACATTTCTCACGCCGATCTCGTTCCTGCTGGCGCTGACGCGCAATGCGCGCGACCGGGTCGATTACCTGTCGCTCGTCTTCGGGCTCGCGCTCGCGCCGCTGTTCGCGGCGTATGGCGGGCGGCTCGATCTGCTGTGGACCGGGCTCGCCGGCGGGGCGGCGGCGTGGCTCTTTCACCGCGCGCGAAATCGGGCGAGGGCGGCATGAACGCGCTCGTCGAAAGCGGACTTTGGCCCTATCTCCTCGTCATCGTGGCGGCGTATCTGCCGACCGATGTGTGGCGGTGGCTCGCGGTGATCTTCGCGCGCCGGCTCGATGAAGACAGCGAACTGATGATTTTCGTGCGCGCCGTGGCAACCGCGCTGGTCGCGGGCGTGATCGCCCGGCTCGTGCTGTTTCCGACCGGTGATCTCGTGACGATCCCGCTCGCCATCCGCATCGGCGCGGTCGCCGGAGGGTTTGTGGTCTACTTCCTCGCTCGGCGCTCGATGCTGATCGGCGTGCTCGCCGGCGAGGCGATCATGGTCGCGGGGGCGTATTTCACGGCGGGCTGAGTAACTCCCTCTCCCCGGTCGAAGTCGGATTCATCCGACTTCGACCAGTTAAAGCGCCGAACTCGGGTGAACCCGAGTTCGGGCGGGGAGAGGGTTGGGGTGAGGGGGTCGGATGATCGAAATTCACTCTCCCCCTCACCCGGTTCTCGCCTTCGGCTCGAACCGACCTCTCCCCCAAGGGGAGAGGTGGTCCTGGTTCGATGCGCTACTTCCCCTCGAGCGCCGCCTTCAGCTTCTTCGCGTGTTCCTCGAGCACCTCCGGCTTTTCCTTCTCGCTCGCCGGGGGCTTCATGGCGACGCCGGTGTTGCGCGGAATGACGTGGACGTGCAGGTGAAAGATGACCTGGCCGCCGGCCGGCTCGTTGAATTGCTGCAGCGTGACGCCGTCGGCGCCGAACACCTTCATGCTCGCTTGCGCCACCTTCTGCGCGATCTTCATCACGTGGGCGAGGTCGTCGGGGGAGGCGTCGAGCAGATTGCGCGCGCCTTTCTTGGGGATCACCAGCGTGTGCCCCGGCGCCCGCGGCATGATGTCGAGGAAGGCGATCGCCTTGTCGTCCTCGTAAACCTTGTAGGAGGGGATATCGCCCTTGACGATCTTGGCGAAGATGTTGTCCGGCTCGTAGGGCATGTGCGGCTCCCGTTTTCCTTTCGATATAGGAGAGCGGCGGGGCTGTCACGCCGCTCAAAAATCGGCTTCCTCGCTGCGGAACGGCAGCGCCGCGGAAAGCTCCTCGGCTTCCGCCGCCACGTAGGCCCGCTCGTTCTGCAGATAGTCGGCGACCGCGCGGCGAAACGAGGGGTGGGCGATGTAATGCGCGGAGTGGGTGGCGACCGGGCGGTAGCCGCGCGGGATCTTGTGGGCGCCCTGCGCGCCCGCCTCGACCACCTTCAGGCCTTGCTCGATGGCGTATTCGATCGCCTGGTAGTAGCAGACCTCGAAATGCAGGAACGGCCGGTGCTCGATCGCGCCCCAATAGCGGCCGTAGATCGTGCGGCGGCCGAGGAAATTGAGCGCGCCGGCGATGAAGCGGCCGGCGCGCCTGGCCATTATCAGCACGATGCGCGCGCGCATCTTCTCGCCGACGATCGAGAAGAAGGCGCGGCTGAGGTAGGGCGTGCCCCATTTGCGCGAGCCCGTGTCCATGTAGAAGGCGAAAAAGGCATCCCAGGCGCTTTCCGTTAGATCGGAGCCGGTGAGGCGCAAAATTTCGACGCCGCGCAAAGCCTCGCGCCGCTCACGCTTGATCATCTTGCGCCGGCGCGCGGAGAGCGCGGAGAGGAAATCGTCGAAGGTCGTGTAGCCCTCGTTCAGCCAGTGAAATTGGCGGTCGTTGCGGGCGAGGAAGCCGAGGCCGGTGAGATAGTTCCACTCCGGCTCGGTCGGAAAGGTGACGTGCAGGGAGGAGGCGCGCTCGCGCTTGACGAGTTCGAGGGCGCCGGCGACCAGCGCTTCGCGCGCCGCGGACGCCGAAGGGCCGCGGCGCACCAGGAGGCGAGGGCCGGTCACCGGCGTGAAGGGCACCGCGACCTGAAGCTTGGGATAGTAATCTCCGCCCGCGCGCTCGAAGGCGTCGGCCCAGCCGTGGTCGAACACATACTCGCCGCGCGAATGGCTCTTGAGATAGGCGGGCATGGCGGCGAGCGCCGCGCCGGTTTCGTCCTCGACCAGGAGATGGCGGCCGAGCCAGCCGGTGCGCGCGCTGGCGGCGCCGGATTCCTCGAGCGAGGACAAAAAAGCGTGAATTATGAACGGGTTATCTTCGGCTGCTTGAGATTTTGATTCAGCTCGTTGAGATTTTAGTTCCGTTTCGGCGGGATTTTCGAGTCGGCCGAATTCCTTCGCGCCGGAACTTCGCGTTTCCCCGACCGGCACGCCGCGCGCGCAGGCATCCCACGTCTCCGCCGGGATCGACCGGATCGAAGGCTCGACGCGAACGCGGAAAGACGGGCCGTTCATGCCTCTAGTCTAGAGCACTATCGCTTCCGATTGAATCAACGCGCGGCTCCAACATTTTGCCGGCGCATGATCTTTTCCGAAAACCGGGTGCCACCCCGGATCGAGTCCGGGGCAGGCTTTTTCGGGATCATGCGTTTTTGCGGGAGCATGATCTTTTCCGAAAACCGGGTGCCACTTTTCGGGATCATGCGTTTTTGCGGGAGCATGATCTTTTCCGAAAACCGGGTGCCACCCCGGATCAAGTCCGGGGCAGGCTTTTTCGGGATCATGCTCTTTTGCTGGCGCATGATCTTTTCCGAAAACCGGGTGCCACTTTTCGGGATCATGCGCTAAGGCCGGAAGTCCTCGAAGATCATCTGGTCGGCCCAGCGCGCCGTGCGCGCCCGGTCGGCCGCAGTGCGCACGGTCCAGGTCAACAGCGGCATGCCGAGCAGGTAGCGCGCGAATAGCGGCGCCATTGCGGGCAAGTCGCGCACCCGATAGGCGACGAAATGCGGCCGGGTCTGGCCGATATGGGTGAGGTTGCCGAGCGCGAATTTCTGCCGCGGGCTGAAGCGCCAGTCGGGATCGTTGTAGTGGCGTTCGGCGACGATGCCGCGCGGAAGCGCGGGAGCGCAGAGCCGCAGCGCCCGCACCAGCCAGGGATCGAAGCTCACCAGGGCGAAAGGACCGCTATAGCTCGCCAGCAAAGCGGCCGCGCGCTCGGCGATACGGGTATCGCCGTCCCAGCGGCTCTTCAGCTCGATCAGAAGCGGCGTGCGGGCGGCGACGCGGGCGAGAAATTCCTTGAGCGCGGGAATCCGTCCCCCTGAATCGCGATAGGCGATGTGCTTTAGGTCCCCGAACGTGCGCGCGCGCAACGGCCCGGCCGCCACCGTGAGACGCTCGAGGGTGTCGTCGTGAAACACCACCAGCTCGCCGTCGGCGGTGAGCTGGATGTCGCATTCGATCGCGTAGTTCGCCGACACCGCGGCGTCGGCGGCCTCGAGCGTATTTTCGACGATCGCGCCGCCGTGCAATCCGCGATGCGCGATCGGCCGCGCGGTCAGCCATTGAAGCGGCGGCATTTTGTGTCAATCGACCTCGAACAGAGCCTCGACTTCAACCGAGGCATCGAACGGAAGTTCCGCGACGCCGACCGTGGTGCGGGCGTGGCGGCCGGCATCGCCGAGGACCTCGACCATGAGATCGGAGGCGCCGTTCATCACCTTCGGGAGATCGCCGAAAGCGGGCGTTGCGTTGATGAATCCGCCGAGCCGCACGCAGCGCTTGATGCGGTCGAGGTCGCCGAGCGCGGCCTTGGCCTGGGCGAGGAGATTGATCGCGCAGATCCGGGCGGCGGCCTGGCCGCGCTCGATCGAAGTCTCGGCGCCGAGCTTGCCCTTGATCGCCTCGCCGCCGGGCGCGGCCGAAACTTGGCCCGAGCAGAACAGCAGACTTCCGCTGCGCACCGTCGGCACGTAGTTGGCGACGGGGGCGGGCGGCGCGGGGAGGGTGATTCCCAGTTCGGCGAGCTTCTTGTCGATTTTCCCGGCCATCTCCGCCTCCTCACGCTTTCGCCCGAATTGCCGGGTCCTTTTCGCCAATCGGGACGCTTCGCGCAAGCCGATGCCGTTGTCGCTTGGCTCGGCGCGAACTATGTTGAGCGAAAGTCATATCGAACGGACGCAGGATTTTGCATGACGAAGTTGAAGCTGATGGCGGTCGCGATCGCCGCCGGATCGCTGTTCTCCGCGCTCGCCGCCCCTGCGCAGGCCGAGCGAATTCCGCTGGCCGCGCATCGGGCGATCTACGAACTCGGGCTCGACCCCGGCAAGGCCTCGACGCGGGTCGATACGGCGCGCGGGCGGATCGCTTTCGAAATGACCGGCAACGCCTGTGAAGGCTATTCGGTCTCGCTCCGGCAAGTCACCGAGCTCGACACCGGCGAGGGCAAGCAGACGACGAGCGACTTGCGCAGCACCACCTGGGAGGACGGCCAGGCCAAATCGTTCCGTTTCAAGAACCAGAATTTCGTCAATCGCGAATTGCACGACGACGTGGACGGCACCGCCGACAAGGCCGCAGACGGGGGGCTGTCGGTGAAGCTTGCCAAGCCGAAGACGCCGCCGCTCAAACTCGGCGGCCCCGTTCTGCTGCCGACCGAGCAGCTGACGAAAATCCTCGATACCGGAGAAGCGGGCGAGCATCTTCTCGCCGCCAAGGTCTATGACGGCTCGCCCGACGGGAAGAAGGTCTATGAAACGCTATCGGTGATCGGCGGCGCGATCGCGAGCCAGCCCAACGATCTCGAGGAGGCGGTGCGCGCGGCGCCGCTCACTTCGATCAAGCGCTATCCGGTGACGGTGAGCTATTTCGATCCGGGCGAGGGGACCGGCGAGCGCACACCCGCCTATACGCTCACCTTCGAGCTTTACGAGAACGGCGTCAGCCGCGCGCTCAAGCTCGACTACGGCAATTTCGCGCTGAAGGGCGATCTGAAGAGCATCGAGTTTCTGAAAACGACGCCGTGCAAGAAGTGAGTGCGCCGCTCGCGCGGCAAAGTTATTTCCGCGGGCCGCGGGCGCCATTCGGCTCGCATTCGGAATTAGCGATCCGGCGCCGCAGCGGCGAGCGCATCGCGCGCGCGGCCGACGAGTTTCGGCTCGATCCCGGCGATCGCGGCGAAATCAACGAGATCGCGCTCGTGCGACAGAATGAAATCGAGCACCGCGGGCAGAAACGCGGGATCGCGCGCGGCCTTGCGCAGATTCTCGGGACCGAGCCCGCTTTCGGCGAGAAAGCGCCCGAGCCGCGCCCCGTCGCCGGCGATGTAGGCGAGCGCTTGGGTGGCGATCGCCGCGGCTTCGTCCGGCGGAAGCTTGTGGCTTTTCGAGTTCTGCGGTTGCATTTGCCTTTCCGTAACGAATAGCAAATACCGTACCATGGTACGGCACGCTTGCCGATTCTGTCAGCGCTGCGGAACGCTTGCAGGCTCCGACTCCCGCATTGCGACAGAGAATATTAAACCGGTGGCGTTAGTTCATGAGTCTCGGGTCTCGCTCGCGCCTGGATCGCGCGGAAGAAGCCGAAGCTCGAACGGATAGCCCGTCGCGTTGCGCGCGGGACGGCGAGACGGGAGTGGGTGCGATGCCGAAGACGGTGCTGATCGTGGAGGACAACGAGCTCAATATGAAGCTCTTCCACGACCTGTTGCAGGCGAATGGATTCAACACCATCGAAACCCGCAACGGAATCGAAGCGCTTGATCTCGCGCGCAAACACAAGCCGGATCTCATTTTGATGGATATCCAGTTGCCCGAGGTGTCGGGCCTCGAAGTCACCAAGTGGATCAAGGAAGACGACGAGCTGAAGTCGATCCCAGTGGTGGCAGTGACCGCCTTCGCCATGAAGGGCGACGAGGAACGGATCCGCCAGGGCGGCTGCGAGGCGTATCTGTCGAAGCCGATTTCGGTCGCCAAATTTCTCGAGACGGTGCGGCATTTCGTGAAGGATTGAGGAATGAGTGCGCGTATCCTCGTCGTCGACGACGTGCCGGCGAACCTCAAGCTGTTGGAGGTGCGGCTGGCGGCGGAGTATTTCGAGGTGATCCTCGCCTCGAACGGCGCGCAGGCGCTCGAAATTTGCGCGCGCGGCCAATGCGACATCGTCCTCCTCGACGTCATGATGCCGGACATGGACGGCTTCGAGGTCGCGCGCCGGATCAAGTCGAACCCCGCCACCCACCACATTCCGGTCATCATGGTGACCGCGCTCGACCAGCCCGCCGACCGCGTGAAGGGGCTGGAAGCAGGCGCCGACGATTTTCTCACCAAGCCGGTCGACGACGTTGCGCTGGTCGCGCGCGTGCGCTCGCTGGCGCGGCTGAAGATGGCGACCGACGAGATGCGGATGCGAGTCGCGACCTCGCGCCAGATCGGCGTATCCGATCCCGCCGTCGAAGCGATCAACGACCAGGGCCTGAACGGGCGCGTGCTTGTGGTCGAGGATCATGCGGTGACGGCCGAGCGCATCGCGGCGGCGCTTTCGCGCCAGCACACGGTGGCGATCGCGGCGGACCCGCAGGAGGCGCTGTTCCGCGCCGCGGAGGGCAAGTTCGATCTCCTCATGGTGAGCATCGACCTCAAGCATTACGACGGACTGCGCCTCGTCGGGCAGATCCGCTCGCTCGAGCGCACGCGCTACATGCCGATCCTGTTGATCGCCGACACCGATCAGAAGGCGCGGCTCCTGCGCGGCCTTGATCTTGGCGCCAACGATTATCTCCTGCGCTCCGCGGACAAGAACGAGATGGTCGCGCGCGTGCGCACGCAGGTGCGCCGCCGCCGCTTCACCGAGCGGCTGCGCGACAACGTGCAGCAATCGATGGAGCTTGCCGTCACCGACGCGCTCACCGGCCTTTACAACCGCCGCTATATGGAAAGCCACGCCGACTCGCTCGTCGAACGCGCGGCGGCGCGCGGCAAGCCGCTGTCGGTGCTGATGGTCGACATCGATCACTTCAAGACGATCAACGACACCTACGGCCACAATGCCGGCGACGACGTGCTGCGCGAATTTTCCGACCGTTTGCGGAGCTGCATCCGCGGCATCGACCTTGCCTGCCGCCACGGCGGGGAGGAGTTCGTGGTCGTGATGCCCGACACCGACCTCGGCGTCGCGAACAAGGTCGCCGAGCGCATCCGCCGTAGGATCGCCGGGGAGCCGTTCCCGATCGAGCGAGGGAGCCGCAGCGTCGAGGTCACGATTTCGGTGGGCTTGGCCGGCCGCATCGGGCCGCAGGATAGCTGCGCCCTGATCATGAAGCGGGCGGATTCCGCGCTTTATCGGGCCAAACGCAATGGCCGCAACCGGGTGGTGTCGGACGCCGCCTGATCGCCCGTCCGGGCTCCGGTAAGGTTAGCGCTAAAGGTAACCGCGCAAGATCACCTTGCGCGGGACCCCAGAATCGTTGGATTCAATCCAACCATCGGCTAGCGTCCAGCCCTGGGGCCGAGGCGTGGGACGTATTTCCGACAATCCATCCGGCCCCTCGAGCTAACCCTACGGAGTGCTCAGGTCCGCCGCATCTCCTGGGTCCGTGGGGTTCGGCCGGCGGGAGAGTGGCGAGAATGGCCTCTTCAGCCGCTCACCGCCGGCCACCTTCGTTGCGGAATCGATCGGGCGCCCGCCGGGCGCCCGTTCTGTTCGCGAAACACCGCGATTATTTGATCTTGCTCTCGCGAAAATCGACGTGCTTGCGCGCGATCGGGTCGTACTTCTTCTTCGTAAGCTTCTCGGTCATCGTGCGCGAATTTTTCTTGGTGACGTAATAGAAGCCGGTGTCGGCGCTCGACACGAGCTTGATCTTCAGGGTCACTGCCTTGGCCATGGTCGCAAACCTCGCGAATTCGGGGGCAAGCTAGCCATCGAGCGATGATTGTCAAGGAATCGTTCAGGCAAGCTCGTCGCGGTGAAACTTGCCGTTCTTCGAATAGAAGAACGGAATCGAGGCCTCTTTCGAAAAGCCCGCCTGCAGCCGGTTCTCCAGCTCCTCCAGGATCACCTTGGTGATGGCGGGAATCTTCTCCCTGCGCGCGTCGGCGAGCGCGAGCCACTTCAATTCGACGAATTCGGAATCGGGCCCGGCGGCGCCCGGCAATTCGACCGCGACGTGGCTGCGATCGGCGGCAAAGAAGCGGGTGTCGAAACGGCGCGGCCGGCCGGGCGGCGTGATCGCGCGGGCGATGAAGACGAGCGCGCCGATATCGGGATGCACGCCGGCCTCGCGAAACGGCTGCCAGGCGGGCGAGGGCACCTCGAGCGGGCTCGCGTCGCGGCGGCCGATGAGGAGACCCGTCTCCTCGCAGGTCTCGCGGATGGCGGCGAGGGCAAGCCCACGGGCGCGCGTCGCGTTGATTTTCGGCGAGCCCAGCAACAGGCGGCGCGCGCTTACCGGATCGAGGCTGCCGGCCGCCTTCATGCGGCCGTCGATCGCGTCGTAGCTGCCGCCGGGGAACACGAACATGCCCGGCATGAAGGCGTGACCATCGTGGCGCTTGCCGAACAAGACGCGCGGCGCGCGCTCGGCGCGGTCGAGCAGGATCAGCGTGGCGGCGTCGCGCGGCCGCCGATAGGGCGCCTTCGCTTTGGCCGCGCTGCGCGCGAGATATTTCGTCAGCTCGTTGAATTCGGTCATGTCGTTTTCCGTGCGCTCGTTCGTCTACCGCCCGATTTCCTTATGGCCCGAGGCTGTTGGGCTCGCGCGCCGCGTCAGAACCCGGATCGAATCCGTGCATGCGATAGGCCCACTGCAGGGCGACGATCGCGCCTTTGACCGGTTGCAGGAGCAGCAGCGCGAGCGCGACGGTGGCGGGCAGCCAGAAGGCGAATTGAATCCAGTAGGCCGGTCTATAGGCCAACTCGATGGCGAGCGCCAACGGCACGACGATGTGGCCGACGATCAGGATGACGAAGTAGGCGGGGGCATCATCGGCGCGGTGATGGTGCAACATTTCGCCGCAGATCGGGCAATGATTTGCGACCTTGAGGTAGGCGCAAAATATCCGTCCGCGCCCGCAATTCGGACAACGGCCGAGGAGGCCGCGCGCGAGCGCGGGCCAAAGGACACGGCGCGCGAGAGGATCGCCCTTCATGCTCATCGTTTCCGCCGATGCCGTTGCGGATGCTTTTTCCGCGGCTGTTGCGCCCGTTGCGGAGGACGATGGCGCTCGGCGCGGCCACGCCTGATGTCATAGCGCCCTTCCGAAAGGATTTCGAATCTTAACGCGCCGGCGATCGGAATCGCCTCGACGAGTTTCACCTCGATCTTGTCGCCGAGCCGGTACGACTCGCCGCTCTTATCGCCAATCAGCGCGTGATGCTTTTCCTCGTAGCGGAAGAACTCGCTGCCGATGGTGCGCGCCGGCACGAAACCGTCGGCGCCGGTTTCGTCGAGTTTGACGAACAGGCCGGCGCGCGTCACGCCCGAGACGTGACCGCGGAAGACGGCGCCGACGCGATCGGCGAGGTGGTGCGCGATCAGCCGGTCGACGGTCTCGCGCTCGGCCGCCATGGCACGGCGCTCGGCGGCGGAAACGCGGGCGCCGGTTTCGGCGAGACCTTCGGGGGCGAGATCCGGCAAACCGCCTTCGCCGAGCTTCAGCGCGCGGATCAGCGCGCGGTGCACGATCAAGTCGGCGTAGCGGCGGATCGGCGAGGTGAAATGCGCGTAGCGGCGAAGCTGCAGACCGAAATGGCCGTAATTCTTCGCCTCGTATTCGGCCTGCGCTTGGCTTCGCAGCACGACCTCGTGCACCAGCCGCTCGATGTCGTGTCCTTTGACGCGGGTGAGCACGCGGTTGAAATCAGAAGGGCGCAGCACGTTTCCCTTCGAAAGATGCAGGTCGAGGGTAGCGAGAAATTCGCGCAGCGCCGAGAGCTTTTCGAGCGCGGGTGCGTCGTGCACGCGATAGAGCAGGGGAACGCGGCGCTCCTCGCAGGTCTCGGCGGCGGCGACGTTGGCGAGGATCATGAACTCCTCGATCAGGCGCTGCGTCTCGATGCGATCGGGCACGATCACGCGATCGAGCGTGCCGTCGGGCTTCAGGATCAATTTCCGCTCGGGAATGTCGAGGGCGAGCGGCTCGCGCGCGTCGCGCGCCTTCGCCAGCGCCAGATACGCGGCGTGGAGCGGCTTCAGCACGCGATCGAGAAGCGGCGCGGTGGTCGCGTCGGTGCGGCCGTCGAGGGCCGCCTGCGCCTGGGCGTAGTGGAGCTTCGCCGCCGAGCGCATCATCACGCGGTGAAAGGAATGGCGGCGCTTGCGGCCGTCGGCGCCGATCACCATGCGCACGGCGAGCGCCGGCCGGTCCTCGTGCGGGCGAAGCGAACAGAGATCGTTGGAAATCCGCTCGGGCAGCATCGGCACCACGCGGTCGGGAAAATAGACCGAGTTGCCGCGCTCGATCGCCTCGCGGTCGAGCGCCGAGCCCGGCCGGACGTAGTGGGCGACGTCGGCGATCGCCACGGTCAGCACGAAGCCGCCGGCATTGGCGGGATCATCATCGGGGGCGGCGAACACCGCGTCGTCGTGGTCCTTGGCGTCGGGCGGGTCGATGGTGACGAGCGGTAACTGACGCCAGTCCTCGCGGCCCGCGAGCGGGGCGGGACGGGCGGCCTCGGCCTCGGCGAGCGCCGGCGGGGCGAACACGTTGGGGATGCCGTGGGCGTAGATCGCGATCAGGCTCACCGCGCGCTCGGATTTCAGCGAGCCGAGCCGCTCGCGCACGCGCGCCTGCGGCAGACCCTGGGCGCGCTGCGGCAGCAGATCGGCGCTGACGAGATCGCCGTCGGCGGCGCCGCCTTCCGCACCGCGCGCGATCGAGATTTCGCGCCCGAGGCTTTTCTTGCTCACCGGCACCAGCCGGCCGCTGCCGTCGGGCAGCGGGCGGTAGATGCCGAGGACGCGCACCGGCGCCTTTTCGAGGAGCTTGATGACACGGCCTTCGTGGCGAATGCCGGGCTCGTCGATGTCGCGGATGCGCAGGAGCGCGCGGTCGCCGACGCCGGGGGCGGGGCCGTGTCGCGGCTGCCGCCCGAAGGCGAGGCGGATCTTGGGCGCCTCGCCGTGTTCGATCTCGTCCCATTCGGCGGGCTCGGCGATGAGCTCGCCGTCGCGGTCGCGACCGGTGATCTCGCCGACGACGATCTCGGACAGCCTTCCCGCGAGTTGAAAACGGCGACTGCTGCGGTCGATTTTGCCTTCGTCGCGCAGCCCGCGCATCAGTTGGTTGAGCTCCGCCCTGCCGGCCGCGTCGAGCCGGAAGGCGCGCACGATCTCGCGCTTCGACACGCGGCCACCACGCTCCTCGATGAAGGCGAGCAATTGCTCGCGGACCGGAGCCGCGGAGCTTTTCGGTTTTTTGGATTTTTGGGGCACTAAGATTTCCGTCGTCGCAACGTAAGCATTTGGGGTCGGGTTTTCAACGTGACGCTAGGCCAGCTCGCGAAAACGGTAGCGGTCGCGAATTTCGAAATTGAAGAATTGGCCCGGCGAGGGAGCTGCTAGAAACGCGCGATAAAGCTCCTCGGGAACATCGAAGTAGACATATTCACGCCCGCTCGAAAACGTCACGAACAACGTGCGTCGCGCCGTGCTGTAATCGACGCGCTGGATCGCCGATGAATCGACGGCGGGCATGGCGAGCCTCCATGGGCGCTCGCACGGATAACGCCCGCCAAGGCGAAGAGTTCTCGTCCATTCTGGAAGGCGGCGTTCTCAATCCCGGGCGTGATCGGGCTTCGGCGCCGGGGCCGCATCGTCGGCAGGCGCAGTATCGGGTGAATTGGCCGCAGCCGCGATCTTTTTCTTTCGCGCGCGCGGCTTCTTCTCGCCGGGTTCCTTGCCGGCGTCCTTCGGGGCGGCTTTTTTCTTCGCGGCCTTCTTCGGCTTGCCGTTGCCGCCTTTCGCCGCCTTGGCGTCGATGAGGGCGATCGCCTGCTCGAGCGTCACGGTCGCAGGATCGACTTCGGAGGGAAGCGTCGCATTGACCTTATTGTGCGAGACGTAGGGGCCGTAGCGCCCCTCGTGCTGCGTGACCGGTCCGCCGCCGGGGTGCTCGCCGAGCACCTTGCCGCGCGGCTTGCCGCGCCGGCCCTTCGACCCGCGCGCCGCTTTTTCCGCCAGCAGCGTGACCGCGCGGTTGAGGCCGACATGCATCACGTGGTCGTCGTCTTCCAGATTGGCGTAGGTCGACTCGTGCTTCACATACGGGCCGTAACGGCCGACGCCGGCGATGATCATTTCGCCGGACTCCGGGTGCTTGCCGACGTCGCGCGGCAGCGACAACAGGCCGAGCGCGAATTTGAGATCGACCGCGTCGAGATCGGTGCCCTTCGGCAGTCCCGCGCGCTTCGGCTTCTCGCCTTCTTTGGCTTCGCCGAGCTGCACATAAGGGCCGAAGCGGCCGCCGCGCAGCGTCACTTCGAGGCCCGAGTCGGGATCGGTGCCGAGCACCTTGGTGCCGTTGACGCCGCTCGCGTCGGAGGCGAGTGGACGGGTGTAGCGGCAGTCGGGATAATTCGAGCAGCCGACGAAGGCGCCGAACTTGCCGGTCTTCAAGCCCAGCCGGCCGTTGCCGCATTGCGGGCAGAGGCGCGGATCGCTGCCGTCCTCGCGCGGCGGGAAAATGTGCGGCGCGAGTATCTCGTCGAGCGCGTCGAGCACCTGCGAGATGCGCACGTCCTTGATCTCGTCGACGGCGGCGATGAAGTCGCGCCAGAAGTCGCGCAGCACCTGTTTCCAATCGAGGTCGTGATTGGCGATCTCGTCGAGCTTTTCCTCGAGGTCGGCGGTGAAGTCGTATTCGACGTAGCGCGCGAAGAATGCCTCGAGGAAGGCGATGACGACGCGGCCCTTGTCCTCGGGCACGAGCCGCTTCTTGTCGATGCGCACGTAGCCGCGGTCGCGCAGCACCTGCAGCGTCGAGGCGTAGGTCGAGGGGCGGCCGATGCCGAGCTCCTCCATGCGCTTGACGAGGGAGGCCTCGGAAAAGCGCGGCGGCGGCTCGGTGAAATGCTGGTCGGTCTTGATCTCGCGCCGCTCGAGATTCTCGTTTGCCGCCATCGCCGGCAGGCGGTTCGCGTCCTCGTCCTCGGTGGCGTCGTCCTGGCCTTCCTGGTAGGCGGCGAGGAAGCCGTCGAACTTCACCACCGTGCCGTTGGCGCGCATGTCGAGCGCGCGCGCCCCGGCCGCGGCCTTGATGTCGACGGTGGTGCGCTCCAACTCCGCCGATTCCATCTGGCTCGCGACGGTACGGACCCAGATCAATTCGTAGAGTTTAGCCTGGTCGGGCTCGAGGTAGCGCGCGACGTCGCGCGGGCGGCGGGTGAGATCGGTCGGGCGGATCGCCTCGTGCGCTTCCTGCGCGTGCTTCGCCTTGTTCTTGTAGACGCGCGGGGATTCGGGAACGTAAGTGGCGCCGAAATCTTGCTCGATCACGCCGCGCGCGGCGGAAATCGCGCTCGCGTCCAGTTCGATGCCGTCGGTGCGCATATAGGTGATGAGACCGACGGTGTCGCCGCCGATATCGGTGCCCTCGTAGAGGCGTTGCGCAAGCCGCATGGTGATCGACGGCGCGAAGCCGAGCTTGCGGCTCGCCTCTTGCTGCAGCGTCGAGGTGGAAAAGGGGGCGTAGGGATTGCGTTTGGCGGGCTTCGCCTCGACCGAAGCGACGGTGAATTGCGCGGCATCGAGGGCTTTTTTGAAATCGGCGGCTTCCTCGCCGGTGCCGACATCGAGGCGGGTGATCTTGCGGCCGTCGGCGCCGACGAGACGCGCTTCGAACTCCTCACCGCGCGGGGTCGCGAGCGTCGCCAGGATCGACCAGAACTCCTTCGGCACGAAGGTTTCGATCTCGCGCTCGCGGTCGCACACGAGCCGCAGCGCCACCGATTGCACGCGGCCGGCCGAGCGCGAGCCGGGGAGCTTGCGCCACAGCACCGGCGAGAGCGTGAAGCCGACGAGATAGTCGAGTGCGCGGCGGGCGAGATAGGCGTCGACCAACGCCGCATCGATCTCGCGCGGATTCTGCATCGCCTCGGAGACCGCCTGCTTGGTGATGGCATTGAAGACGACGCGCTCGATCTTCTTGCCGGCAAGCGCGCCCTTTTCCTTGAGAATTTCCAAGACGTGCCAGGAAATCGCCTCGCCCTCGCGGTCGGGGTCGGTGGCGAGAATGAGCTTGTCCGCCTTCTTCATGGCGTGGGCGATTTCCGACAGGCGCTTTTGCGCCTTCGGGTCGACCTGCCAGATCATGTGGAAGTCCTGGTCGGGGGAAACCGAGCCGTCCTTGGGCGGCAGATCCCGCACGTGACCATAGGAGGCGAGCACCTCGTAGCCGGAGCCGAGGTATTTGTTGATGGTTTTCGCCTTGGCGGGCGATTCGACGACGACGACGTTCATCGGTGGATGGCGGGACTCCTAGAAACCCAAAATCGCGCGGGAACACCGCGCGATTGGCCGGAAGATGGGGAGGTCGGGGGTCCAAGTCAAATCGGGCCGCAAAAACCCCTGTGAAAACGGGCCTTTTTACTACAATCTCTGCGAGCATGCCGGCGACGGTACTACCGCTTTTTCAGGTGCGAGGACAAAGGCCGGAAGAGCCATTCCAGGCCGGGATCAAGCCGATCAAATCGCGCAAGAAACCAAGCAGCATCAGGCTTCGGACGCGACGGCATCGTCCGAGAATTTCACCGCCGAAATTGTCTCGATGACGCGGAAAATAAAAAACCCGATCGAGCAGTACAGCGAGGCTGCGGCGCTCGACTTTTTTCTCGATCTCGCGCGGGCCGCGGCGGAGAGGCGAACATCGCTAAAATGGAATTGAGTCGCGCCGCAGCGATTCGCTCAAAGGCGCGACACGAGACCGCCGTGCCGCTCGATTTTTCCCGCCAGCTCGAGCTCGAGGAGCGCGATCTGCACCGCACCCGGCGGCGCGCCGCTTTCGCGCACGAGATCGTCGATCGAGACCGGCGCCTGCCCGAGCAGCGCGACGATCTTCGCGCGCAATTGATCGTCGGCCTCCGGCGGCTCGATCTTCTCGTCCTCGCGCGGCATTTCGAGAACGGGGCGCGGCGGCCGGCCGAGGATCGGCGTCAACACCTCGACGACGTCGGCGGCCGAGGTCGTCAGCGTCGCGCCCTGCTTCAAGAGGCGATTGGTGCCGCCCGCGCGCGCGTCGAGCGGCGAGCCGGGCACGGCGAACACCTCGCGGCCCGCCTCCAGCGCGAGCCGCGCGGTGATCAACGAGCCGGAGCGCTCCGCCGCCTCCACCACCACGACGCCGAGCGCCATCCCGGCGATGATGCGGTTGCGGCGCGGGAAATCGCGCGCGCGCGGTTCCCATCCGAGCGGCATTTCGGAAACGGCCGCGCCCTTTTCGACGATCTCGTCGAGCAACTTGGCGTGCTCGGGCGGGTAGGGCTTATCGTGGCCGCCGGCGATCACGGCGATGGTACCGGTCGCGAGCGAGCCGCGATGGCTCGCGCTGTCGATGCCGCGCGCGAGGCCGGAGGCGATCACGAACCCGGCCTCGCCGAGATCGCGCGCCAAACTGCCCGCGAAACGCATGCCGGCGGCGGACGCGTTGCGCGAGCCGACCATCGCCACCGTGGCGTCGGCGAGCGCGACGATATTCCCGCGCACGGCGAGGAGCGGCGGCGCGTCGTCGGTCTCGCGCAGGCGGGCGGGATATTCCACCTCGCCCAGTCCGATGAACCGCACGCCGAGCTTGGCCGCCGCGGCGATTTCTTTCTCGGCCTCTTCGCGCGGGGGCACCTTGAGCGCGCCGCCGCCGCGATGGGCGAGATCGGGGAGCCGCGCGATGGCACGCGAAGCACCGCCGAACTGGTTGATCAAGGTGCGGAAGGTGCGCGGGCCGACGTTCTCGGTGCGGATCAAACGCAGCCAGTCGGCGCGCTGCTCGTCGGAAAGACGCACCGGCCGAAAGCGGTCGTTCATGCGCTGGCGCCGATCTTCGGCTCGGTGCCGGCGAGGAGCCGCTCGATGTTCGCCGTGTGCTTGATCCACAGGATCGCTGTCAACAGCACGAACAGAAGCGCCGCGCGCGTGCCGTGAAAGGCGAACATCGCGAACGGCGTCGCGAAGCTCGCAACTAGGCCCGCGAGCGAGGAGCGG
>Ga0207505_100065_pt1 | contig 18305 bp, 20 predicted proteins | sample NitcycUWRROWE17A_FD_188207 | JGI IMG/M metagenome (GOLD analysis project Ga0207505, IMG submission 188207) | Soil microbial communities from Arlington Agricultural Research Station in Wisconsin, USA - Nitrogen cycling UWRJ-ROWE17-A (SPAdes) | ecosystem: Environmental > Terrestrial > Soil >... | reverse complement strand
CCTCCGCGAGCGCGGCGGTGGCGAGGAGGGCGGCGGCGAGGGCGGCGAGAATCGTGCGCATCGGTTCCTCCTCACGCCGCGTTCAGCGTCAGCGTCTGCACGACGTTGTGATGATAGCCGGCGGGATTGAGGATCAGCTCGGTCACCTGCTTCTGGCCCTTCTTGTTCTCCGCGCGCACCGACACCTTATGGGCGCCGGCCGCGAGCGGCGGCGTCGTGAAGCTGAAGGGGCGGAAGGCGAAACGGCCGAGATCGGGGCCGAGCGTCGCCGGCTTCCAGCTGGCGCCGCCGTCGCTCGATGCCTCGACCTTGGCGATGCCGTCGCCGGCGTCCCAGGCGATGCCGGAAAGCGTCGCGGCGCTCCCCGCCTTTACTTGCGCGCCGTCGGCGTGGCTCGTGATCAGCGAGTTCACCACCATCTCGGTGATCGGGGTGTTCACGTCGCTATTCTGCGACGCGAAAACCTCCGTCGGAAACTTGTTGACCGGAATGCGATAGGCGACCTTCATCCAGAAACCGTCGAAGGGCTTCGTCACCGCATTGATCGAGATGACGTGCTTCACCCAATAGGTTCCGGTCCAGCCGGGGAGGATGATGCGGGCGGGGAAGCCGTTCCAGTGCGGCAAGGGCGCCCCGTTCATCTCGTAGGCGAGAAGCGTGTTTTCGTCGAGCGCCTTGGCGAGCGGAATGCTCTTCACGAAGTCTGGGGTCTTCTGCACGATGGCGTTGTCGGCGCCGTCGAACACGATCTCGATCGCCTCCTGCTTGAGGCCGACTTTATTCAGCACGTCCTTCAGCCGCGCGCCGCGCCAGCGCGCGCAGCCCATGGCGCCATAGCCCCATTCGACGCCCGCAACATGCGGCGAAAACAGGCCGCGCCGGTTGCCCGAGCACTGGCAGACGGCGGTGACCTCGTGGGCGGGCATGCGCTTGAGATCCGCAAGGCTGAGTTCGGCGGTGCCATTGGCGCCGTCGCCGCCGACCTTCACTTTCCAGGTCTTGGCATCGACCTCGGGAATGTCGGCAATGTGATAGCGAACGAAAAAGGCGTCGTTGGGCGTGATCCCGTTGCCGCCGAGAAGTTCGATCGGGGTCTCGTAATTCGGCGGACGGTAGCTGAGCTTGATCAGCGGCTTCTTGCCGGGCAGCGCGTCGAGCACCGCCGCCGCGCGCGTCCCCTCGGACAAGGCCGCTGGAAGTTTCAGGGCATCAGCCAGCGCTTTCGGAATTGCATAGCCGGAACCGGCGAGCGCCGCTCCGGCGCCGGCGGCCTTCAGCATGCCGCGCCGTGTCATGGTCATGTATTCCTCCCCTTCGGTCGCCGTTCTTGGGTGGCGCATGGTCGCCGCGGCGATCCATGGATATGGTTCACTCGCTTTCATCGCCCGTCAATGGAAATTCTATCGCGTTGGCGAATGTCCGCTCCGTGGAGAATAGCGGACATAGCGAATGGCGTTTTTATGAGTAAACGCTCTAGCTAGCCGCGCAAAAACTCCATGCTGGCGGTTTCGCGCATCACCGCCTCCGGCGTGCGGTAGCGCTCGGCCGAGCGGCGCTCGTCCTCGCTGCGGAAGCGCGCCTGCATGTAGGCGCCGAGGTGGCGGGCGCGCTCGATGATGCGCTTGCCGATTGCGATGCGCGCACGCTCGAAGGCTTGCACCGCGGCTTCCACCTCCGCGTTTGCTTCCAGCGCCGCGACCAGGGCGATCGCATCGGCGGCGGCCTTGGCGACGCCGGCGCCCACATGCGGGCGCGCGACGAAGGCGGCATCGCCGAGGATCGCCGTGCGGCCGAACGCCATCTTCGGCGATTCGAGGTCGTAGATCGGCTGCAAGAAGGGCTGCGGGGTGAGCGCCACCATTTCCTGAAATTGCGGCGCCAACACCCGCGCCGAGGCGTTCCGCAGCGCGCGGATGTTTTCCGCCCGCACCAAGGGCGGCGGGATCGAGCCCGGATGCGTGTGGCCGCTCGCGTCGGTGAGCAGCCGATGCAGTCTGTGCTCCTCGTCGGCGGGACGGTACCAGACGAAATTGTAGCGGCGCTCGCCGGGCTGAAGCTCGTTATTGGGGCCGGCGACCGGATAGCCGAGCATCTGCTCGCCCTCCGGCAAACAGAAGGAAAAATATTCGAAGAGATCCGCGTGCGTACGCGCGCTGATTTCGCGCTCCGCCACAAGGCCGCGCCAGGCAACGTAGCCGGCGTAGAGCGGCTTCGCGTCCGGAAGAGATTGCGCCCGCACCGTCGAGCGGATGCCATCGGCGCCGATCAAAAGATCGCCTTCGGCGTGGCTTTCGTCGGCAAAATGCGCCGCCACGCGCGCGCCGCGCTCCTCGCAACGCAGAAATTCCTTGCCGAGATGGTAGCTTGCCGCCGGAAAGGCGTTTCGCAGCAGGCGAAACATGCGATCCCACGAGGTGACGATTTGCGGGAAAGGCCGCTCGACGACCAGCTTGCCGTCGCGGTCGAAGATGCGGCGGATTTCGACGTCGATGCCCAAATCGTCGTCGGGATCGACCCCGGCCCGGCGCAGCGCCTCGCGCAATTCCGCGTGGGTCACGATGCCGGCGCCGCGGCCGGCAAGCTCGGCGTCGGAGCGCTCGAAAATTTCCGCCTGCCATCCGGCACGGCGCAACAACAGCCCGGCGAACAGGCCGCTGATCGAGCCGCCGATGATGAGGGCGCGGCCCTGCTTCGTCACGTCGCCTTCCTCGCCGTTTCGTTCCGGTCTATCATAACCGCCAGAGCACGGGAGATCGCCATGGCGCTCAGCATGAAGGCAAAGAAGGCCGAACGCTCCGAGGCGGCCTGGCCGCAATGGGTCGCCGAGGAATTCGAGAAAAACCAGCAAAACGGCTGCGTCGGCACGACCCTGCTGTCAGAAGACGAGCGCGTGCGGGTGTGGGACATCCGGCTCGCGCCCGGCGAGCGCATCGGCTTTCACCGCCACCAGCTCGATTATTTCTGGACCGCGGTCACGGCGGGCCGCGCGCGCTCGCACCAGCAGGACGGCTCGACGGTGGAGAGCGAATACTATCCCGGCGAGACGCGGCACGAGAGCTACCGCGCCGGCGAGTTCAAGATCCACGATCTCGAGAATATCGGCGATCATGATCTCGTCTTCACCACGGTCGAGTTCGTGAGGAGCGCCAACGCGCCGCTTGCCGTTCCCGACAAGGTTCGCCTGATCGCGGCCTGAGATTGCAGGGTCCCGAGGCCAGGGCGTGCTTACCGAGCGGAGATCCTATCGGAGCAAGGCTTGGGCATCGTCCCATAATCTTCGGACGACATCTCCCGCGGCGTCTGATTTAGCCATACTGGCGGATTGGCCAGCCCAAGCCTGAATGCGCTCAATATCATTCTCTTTGATCGCGGTATCGCGCATGGCTTGAGTGAGTCCTCGCTGTATCGGATACGGAGCTGGGGCTGGAGCTGCGGGATCTGCCGCGGCGCGGACGTAACTCGTTGCGATGCCGCGGCCGGGACGGCCTGAAAACCATCGCGTGATCGTCGTCTCTTCCGGAAGTGTTCGACCAATAGCATCGGCCCATGCTCGAGGAATCTTGGCCTCAGGACAGCGCAGGAAGGCTGTGCCCACCTGCACTGCCGAAGCGCCCAACAGGAGAGCTGCGGCGAGCCCGCGTCCATCGGCGATTCCTCCCGCCGCGACCACGGGGACTTTTACCGCATCCACGACAGCGGGCAGTAAACTGAAAAGGCCGACCAATCGCGCTTCCGCCTTCGTTGCATCAAAGGCGCCGCGATGTCCGCCCGCCTCCATTCCCTGAGCAATGATCGCGTCGGCGCCCGCGCCTTCCGCGGCTTTTGCCTCGCTGACGGTCGTCGCAGTCGCGAACCACTTAATGCCGCTCGCCTTCATTCGCTGCACGAAATGATCGGGATAAAGTCCCATGATCGACGATATGATCGCGGGCCCCGCCTCTAGAATGGCGTCGCATTGCGCGGCAAAATCCGGCAGCGTCACGTCAGCGGCCTCGCGCGCGACCTCCGGCCCCCAATTACCAAGAAAACGCCGGACCGCATCCTCGGCGACCATATCGCGTTTGGGAGCTGGATCGGGAATCCAAAGATTGAGTTGAAATCCGCCATTGCTGCCCGCACGCACGTCTGAGGCCCAGGCTCTGATCGCATCGGGCTGCATCAGTAGCGCACCGCAGCCCCCCAACCCGCCGGCATTGGCGACCGCAATTGCTAGCGAGGCCGGGCAAGCGCCTGCCATTGGCGCCATGAGGATCGGGACGCGGATATTGAATTCCTCGCAAAACGCATTGGCGCGGGCAATGGCTGGATGAATGGACATGTCGCGCAATCTTACACGAAACAACCCGTATCAGGAGCCCGCGGCGGCATTGGGCGGCCCGTTTATGAATCCGCGCCCTAGCCAGACGCGAGGCTTCGTTTACACTGGCGCTCGCCGAGACGGCACGCCGCGAGCCTTAGAACCGCGGGGGCCGAGGGGAGGGGCGAGGCCCGTGAATATTCCGCTCGATCTATTGGTGGGCGCGCTGGTTTCGGGCGTCTTGCTCGGCGGTTTCTACGCCGCGGTCACCGTCGGCGTCTCGATCTCCTTCGGCATCCTCGACATCGTCAACATCGCGCATCCCGCCTTCATCATTCTCGGCTCGTACGTCGCCTATATCGTCAATCAGCGGCTCGGCATCGATCCGATCGTCGTGAGCATTGTCGTGCTGCCGGCCTTCTATGCGCTCGGCGCCGCCGTCTATCAGATTTATCACCTGTCGTTCGAAAAGCGCGGCCGGGACGCGCTGCGCGGGCTCGCCTTCTTCTTCGGTATTCTGTTCATCACCGAAGTCGCTCTGATTTTGGTATTCGGCGTCGATTTTCGTTACGTCGAGGCTTCCTATATCGGGCCGTCGCTCCACTTCGGGCTTGTCGATCTGCCGCTACGGCTGCTCGTGCCGTGCGTGGTTTCGCTCGTCTTGTTCGCCGGCCTGCAGCTATTTCTGAGCAAGACCTTCATCGGACGCGCGATCATGGCGGTGTCGCAGGATCAACTCGCGCTGCAATTGATGGCTGCCGACCCCGTCCGCATCAAGCGGATCGCGTTCGCGATCTCGATCGCCACCTGCTCGATCGCCGGCGCCTGCCTCATCATCATTCAGCCGGTCGAGCCGTCGGTCGGGCGCGAATATATCGGCCGCATATTCGCGATCTGCGTGCTCGGCGGACTTGGCAGCCTGCCCGGCACCTTGATCGGCGCGATGCTGGTCGGGATCATCGAGAGCATCACCTCGACGTTTTATGGGCCGTCTTGGGCTCCCGCGGTCGCTTTCGGGCTTCTCTTGCTCACGCTTGCAATGCGGCCCTCGGGTCTGTTGGGAAGGTAGCCTTTGCGTTCTCCCGTTTTTTTCCTCATCGCCGTCTTGACGGGCGCGGCCGTCTTTTTCGGCGCGCGGCTCGCGCACAACGATTATCTGTTTTTCGCCGGTTTTGTTATTTTGCAATTCGTCGTGCTGGCGACCGCGTGGAACATCCTCGGCGGATACACCGGCTATGTGAATTTCGGCACGGCCGCGTTTTTCGCGCTCGGCGCCTATAGCTCCGTCCTCATCCACAAACTTTATCCGTTGCCGATCCCCGTTCTGATCCTGATCGGCGGCGTCGTTTCCGGCATTATCGGCCTCGGCATGGGATATCTGACGCTTCGCCTGCGCGGCGCGTTCTTTTCGATCGCGACGCTGGCGCTCGCGGTCGTTTTGCAGACGCTGGTGGTGAACTGGACGTTCGTCGGCGGCTCGCGCGGCGCCTATATCATTCGCCCGAACACGATTCCGCTGATCGGCAACTATATCGAATACCTGTTCCTGATCATGCTCGCGCTTGCGATCATCGCGATTACGACGGCGCATATCATCGAGCGCTCGCAGCTCGGCTACGGCTTCGCGACGATCCGCGACGACGAAATCGCGGCGGAGGCCTCGGGCGTGCCGACACTGCGCTTGAAGCTGATCGCAACGACGATTTCGGGCGCGCTGATGGGCATGGCCGGCGCGCCCTATCCCTATTACATCGGTTATATCGATCCAACCTCCGCCTTCGGGCTCGGTTATGCGGTCAATTCGATCGCCATGCCGATGATCGGCGGCACGACGAGCTGGGTCGGACCGCTGATCGGAGCGATTCTGCTCGGCACCGTCCAGCAGGTCGCGACCGTAACGATCTCCTCGGAGGTCAATCTCCTGATCGTCGGCGTTCTCCTCGTCACCTTCGTGATCGTCGCGCCGAAGGGAATCGTCGGCTACTTTCAGGATCGGCTGCGCGCGCGGAGCAGAAAATGACGGCGCTGCTCGAAATCGGCGGCCTTGGCAAGCGTTTCGGCGGCTTTGTCGCGCTCGACGGCATCGACCTCGCGGTCAAGAAGGGCGAGTGCCTGGGGCTGATCGGGCCGAACGGCTCCGGCAAGAGCACGCTGGTCAACTGCATTTGCGGAACGCTTCGCAACGAGACCGGCTCGGTGATTTTTGACGGTAAACCGCTTGACGGTCTTATCGCGCACCGTCGCACGCGGCTCGGGCTCGCGCGCTCCTTCCAGCTGCCGCGGCCGTTCATGAGCCTCTCGGTCGCCGACAATCTGCGCGTGCCGCTGCTCTATACGGTGCACGCGCGCGAGGGGAGAAGGATCTCGCCCCAGGACATCGAAAATCACTGCGAGGAATTTTTGCATCTCGTCGGTCTTGCCGGCAAGGCGAAGCGATTGCCCATCGATCTCAGCATGGTCGAGATGCGCAAGCTCGAGCTAGCGCGCGCGATGGCGGCGGAGCCGAAATTGCTGATCGCCGACGAGGCGATGGCGGGGCTGTCGCACTCGGAAATCGACGACATTCTCGCCGTGCTCGTTCGCCTGAACGAGCGCGGCATCACCATCATCCTGATCGAGCACATCATGCGCGCGGTGATGGCGTTCTCGCAGCGCGTCGCGGTCTTGGTGTCTGGCAAGAAGATCGCCGACGGCCTGCCGCAAGACGTGATGCGCGATCCCGAAGTGGTGAGGGCGTATCTTGGCCAATAGCATCTTCATCGAGGGCATTCACGCCGCCTACGGCGCGGTCCGCGTGATCGAGGACGTCTCGCTCTCGGCCGCCGACGGCGAGACGGTGGTGCTGTTGGGCACCAACGGCAACGGCAAAAGCACGCTGATGAAATGCATCATGGGCATTCTGCGGCCGAGCGCGGGCAAGATCGTCGCCGAGATCGACGGCAAGCGTCACGACCTCATCGGCCGCGCCACCGAGCAGATCGTCGATCTCGGGATCGCGCTCGTGCCCGAGGGGCGCCGCCTGTTCCCGCGCTTGAGCGTGGAGGAAAATCTCCTGCTCGGCGCCTTCCGCGCCAAGGCGCGGGCGAAGATCAAGTCCAATCTCGATTTCTGCTTCGAGGCGTTTCCGCGGCTCGCCGAGCGGCGCAAACAGCTCGCGGGCTCGATGAGCGGCGGCGAACAGCAGATGCTGGCGCTTGCCCGCGCCTTGATGCTGGATCCGAAGATTCTGTTGATCGACGAGCCTTCGGTGGGGCTCGCGCCGATTCTCGTCAGCCGCACCATCGACAAGATCAAGGAGCTGAAGGATCGCTACCAGCTGACGGTGTTGATGGCGGAGCAGAATTTTCCGCAGGCGCTTCGCATCGCCGACCGCGGCTACGTGATCGTGCACGGCAAGATCGCCTTCGAGGGCCGCTCGGCGGACGAGCTCAACAACAACGATTTGATTCGGAAATTCTATCTCGGCGTTTGAAGCACGGGCGAGATCGGGAAAAGTGAAAAGCCCCGCGAGGGATGCGCCTCGCGGGGCTTTACGTCTTGGGCTTAGGCGCGCCTACTTTGCCTTTTCAAACGGATAGATGATCGTGCCTGACGCATAGCCGGGGGGCGTGAGGACCACCTGCGACGCGGCATTCCTGAACTGTTCGATGTCGTTGCCCTTCACAGTCTGGAACTGCGTCTGCACGACCCGCGGCTCGGCCCATTCGCCGCCCTTGCCGAACTTCACATAGCCGACCACGGTGGTGAACGTGTTGCTGCGAATGTAGTCGGCGAGCTTCTGATCATCGAGGCTCTTGGTGGCGGTGACCGCTTGCTCCAGGACCTGGAATTGCGCGTAGGCCTGGGGCGCCATGTAATAGCCCAGCGGGTCGACGCCTTCGGCCGCTGCCCTTGATTGATACTTCTTCATGAATTCGGCGGTGCCGGGGAACTGCATCTTCGGCACCGGCAGCCAGAAATCGTAATTGGTGAACCCGTTCAGCAACGGGCCGAGCTGCATTTTGATCGCGGTGTTCTGCAGGCCGACCATCGCGCCGCCGACCATCTTCGGCTTGAAGCCGAGCTCGTTGATGGCGCGCACCATACCGACCGAGTCGGGCGGATAAGAGCAGATCACGACGAGATCCGGGTTGGTGGCCTGGATCGCGCGTACGATCGTCGCGAAATCGGTTGTCGCGGGCGGATAGCGCTTGTCATAAACGATCTTAAGGCCGGCCTTCCTGGCGTTTTCGCGCGCGCCGTCCGAAGCATTGACGGCAAATTCCGCGTCGGCCGCGACGATGGCGACCGTCGTCGGTTTCGGATCCTGTGCCATCGCCACCTCGAAGAAGCCGGTGGTGAAAGACGGTTTCGGGTCCGGGCCGGAGGGAATCATCACGAAATAATTCGGATAGTTGAACTCGGAATTCACCCCGAGTCCCAACATTCCGATGAACAATTTGTTTCGCTGCATCACGACAGGCATCGCCGGAGCGAGCATGTTGGTGCCGTAGCCGCCCATGATGATGTCAACCTTGTCGACATCCAAGAGCTTGGTGTAAATGCCGGGCACCGTCGCCGGTTGGGTCTGGTCGTCGTAGTAGATGAGCTTGACCGGACGGCCGAGCAATCCGCCCTTGGCGTTGACGTCTTCTTCCCAAATTTTGTCGGCGAGCAGCGCGGACTTGCCGTTCGGGCCGAGCCCGCCGGTCATCGCCATGCTGAAGCCGATCTTGATCGGCTCGCCGGATTGCGCCGCGGCGCCGCCTACCCACGCCAAGGCCGCGCAGGCCGCGATGAGAGCCGTCGCAAGCATTTTGTGCTTGAATTGTGCAAGCATTTGGTCTCCTCCCCAAAGATTATAGTTTTGAATATCTTAGGCGAAATCGGCGCACGTGCGCTAGAGGGTCGTTTTGCTGCGCCGCGCTCAGCCCGGCGTGGCGTCGCCGCCCTCGACAATGATGGTTTCGACCTCGCCGGCGCCCTTGCGCCGGAAGGCCGCCGCCGCGTCGTATTCCTTCGAAGTAAAGCAGGCCACGGCTTGGTCGAGCGTCGGAAATTCGATGACGATAAAGCGATGAAACTTGTCCGGGCCCTCCATGATCCGGAAGCGGCCGCCGCGGGCGAGCGCCTTGCCGCCATAGCGGGCGATGATCTCGGGCACGCGATCGGTGTATTTCTTGTATTCGACCGGATCGTTGATCTTGGCGCGGGCAACCCAATAGGCGGGCATTCGCTGGCTCCTGGACAGAATCTTAGGATGGGCCGAAACTCTCCCCGACTTGGCTTCAATCGCGGACAAAACCGCGAAGCGCACAATCGGATTCACGAGGAGGATATCATGCCGCTTTCCTTCATGGAGCATTTCCTGATCCAGGCGGAGGACATCGAGGCGACCAAGGAGTGGTACGTCAACGTGCTGGGCTTCCGGGTCGGGCCGCATCCCGATTTCAAGTTTCCGGTCTACTGGCTCTATCTCGGCGACCACGACGTGCTGCATCTGACGGTGGGCGGCGGCAAGGTGTCCGACAACCGGAAGAAGTATCTCGGCCAGGAATCGCAGGCGACCAAGGGCTCGGGCGTCATCGACCACGTCGCCTTCCGCGCCAGCGGCCTCGACGAGCTGATCGCGCACCTGAAAAAGTTGAACATCGAATTCAAGGAGCGCCGCGTCGACGACCAGAGCCTCTACCAGCTCTTCCTGTTCGATCCGAACGGGGTGAAGGTCGAGCTCAATTTCGCCGCCGCCGAAGCCAAAGGCCGCAAAGCCGCGGTGATGGCCTCGGAAATGACCGCGCCCAACTGAGCGGGCGGAAGATCGCGCGAGCGGGAGCAAACCATGTCTTTTGTGACGGAAGCCAATCTCACCGACCTTGCCGTGGAGCGGTGGAAGAACATTTCGGATCCGCGGCTCAGGCAGATCATGACCGCGCTGATCAAGCACCTGCACGGCTTCGTGCGCGAGGTCGAACTCAGCGAGGCGGAATGGGCGACGGCGATCGACTGGCTGACGCGCACCGGCAAGATGTGCACCGACAAGCGCCAGGAGTTCATCCTCGCCTCCGACGTGCTCGGCGTCTCGATGCTGGTCGACGCGATCAACCACCGGCTCGCCACCGGCGCGACGCCGACGACGGTGACCGGGCCGTTCCACGTGCACGATTCGCCGGAACTGGCGACCGGCGCCAACATGGCCGACGGCGCGCCGGGAATCCCGTGCTTCGTCTCGGGCTTCGTGCGCGGCCTCGACGGCAAGCCGATCAAGGGCGCCGTCCTCGACGTGTGGCAAACCGACGGCGAGGGGTTTTACGAGGCGCAACGCGAGACGGACGGCCCGTGGCTGCGCGCGATCTATCACAGCGGCGCGGACGGCTCCTATGTCATCCGCACGGTGGCGCCGGTCGGCTACACGATTCCGATGGACGGCACCGTCGGCGAATTGATGACCCGCACCCAGATCAGCCACATGCGCCCCGCCCACATCCATTTCCTCGTCGAGGCGCCGGGCTATCACCGCATCATCACCCACATCTTCCAGGCGGGCGACCGCTTCATCGACACCGACGTCGTGTTCGGGGTGAAGGAGCCGTTGATCGTCCCGTTCGAGCAAAAGCCCGGCGGCCGCACGCCGAGCGGCGAGACGAGCGACAAGCCTTTCTATGACGTGAAATACGACTTCACGCTGCAATCCGCCGCCTGACCGGGCTTTGGAGTTCCGCCATGAAATTCTTTTCGTTCTGGCGCTCGCTCGCTTCGTTCCGCGTGCGCATCGCGCTCAATCTCAAGAAAATCGAGACCGAGGTGGTGCACGTCAACATTCTCAAGGGCGAACAGCACACGGAGGCCTTTCGCAAGATCAATCCGCAAATGCTGATTCCGGCGCTCGACGACGGCAAGGGGCCGATCCTGTTCCAGTCGCTCGCCATCCTCGAATATCTCGAGGAGACGCATCCGAAGCCGCCGCTGCTGCCGAAGGAGGCGCGCGCGCGCGCCTGGGTGAGGGGGCTTGCCGAAATCGTCGCCTGCGACGCGCATCCCTTGATCGTTCCGCGCGTTCGCAACTTTCTCGAACAGGAATTCAAGTTGGAGGAGCCGGCGCGGCTGCAATGGATCCGGCACTGGTTCGTCGAGGGCTACAAGGCGCTCGAATCGCATCTCGCGAACGACGGCGTGACGGGGCGTTATTCTTGCGGCGACGCGATCACGCTCGCCGACATCTGCCTCGTCAGCCATTCGGTCGGCGGCGAGTTCTTCGATCGCGGGCCGGAGCCCTACCCCCACGTCGCGCGCATCGCCGCGGCCTGCCTGAAAGACGACGCCTTCGCCCGCGCGCACCCGCTGAAACAGCCGGGCGCGCCGGCGAAAATCGGGCACTAGGGGTTCGCCGCCGAGCGGCCGCGATCTTATGTCGGCATCTTATCGAAGTTGGGAATATCCGTTGACGTCACGTCCCAAGCCGGCCGGGATTTCGCGTACACCACCCGCTGCGGCGAAAACCAATGGTGGTTGTCGACGCAGCCGATCGCAACATTGATCAATCCGGGATAAGCCGAGTTCTCGCCATAAATGCGGCTGCCGCAGGTCGGGCAAAAATGGCGGGTGTTGATGTTGCCGCTATCGGCGGTGGAGGCGTAACTGCTGGTCCTTCCCTCGATCGCCACGTCTTCCTTTTTGAAGCGCGCGAGCGACATGTGGCCGGTGCCGGATGCGCGTTGACAGTCCTTGCAATGACACTGGCCCATGCCCACGGGTTCGGCATTGATCGTGAGGCGCACGGCGCCGCAGAGGCATCGGGCGGTTGCAAAAGGCGCATGGGACATCGCTGTTGTTCCTATTGACGAGCAAGTCTCGAGCAAGGCGAGACGCGGACTATCCTAGTGCACGTCGCTCGCCGCCTCAACGGGGGGAAATCTTGCGGGTGCGGGTGCGAAACGTTTTCTTCCAGCGCGCGCGGATTTTTGCGATCTCGTCCTCGATGCGGTCGAGAAACCGCCGCGCCTCGCCGCCGAGCGGCCGGCGCGCCGGCGAGATCACCACGAATTCGGCGAACAGCGGCGGGTCGACGATCGGATTGACGACGAGGTCGCCGCGGCCGACGTCGTTGATGCAGATGATGCTCGGCAGCACCGCGACCCAATCGGAGCGCGCGACGAATTCGAGCGTGCCGATCATCGCGTCCATCTCGATCTTGTCCTCGATCGGAATGCCGTTGGTCTGGAAATAAGTCTCCAGGTTGCGGCGGCGGATGTTATGGGTGCCGGGCACGACGATCTTCAGCGGCACGCAATCGGCAAGGCGCATTGGCGCGAGCGCGGTGAGCCCGCGCGCGCGGCCGGAAATCAGCATCTCGCGGTCGCGCGCCAAGAGCCGCGACTTCAGGCCGACGCGGCCCTCGAAGGTCGGCACCACGGCGAAATCCAACTCCTCGGCGAGCACCATGTCGGTGAGCACGGCGCTATAGCCTTCGACGATTCTAAGCTTCACGTCGGGATAATCGCGCACGTAATCCTTGAGCGCGGGGGCGAGTGCGGCGCGCGTGAAGGTCGGCATCAGCCCGACGCGGAGGTTGCCGGAAAGGCGGCCGGCGAGCGCGCGCATTTCCTCGCCCGCCGTCTGCAGCGTGCCGACGGCCTCGATGCAGCGCCGATAGTAGCGAGTGCCCGCCGGCGTCGGCCGCACGCCCTTGGCGGAGCGCTCGAACAGGCGCACGCCGACGCTGCGCTCGACCGCGGCGATGTGCTGCGAGATGCCGGATTGGGTGGCATTTTCGCGCGTTGCCGCCCGCGTAAACGAGCCCTCCTCGCAGACGGCGATGACGGCGCGGACCTGGTGCAGGCTCAGTTTTTCGCTCATTAGAAAATCTAATCCTATACCTCATAAGATATTATTTCAATTGAGGGCATTGCATGGCTAAATTTTTACGCAACCGGCAGGGATGGCCGGGCGCGAAAAACCAGCGAAAACCGGGGACGTCGATGCAATTGGGCTTTTTCACCATGCCGATCCATCCGCTCGACAAGGATTGGCGGCAATCGCTGCGCGAGGACCGCGAGGCGTTCATCCTCGCCGACGAACTCGGCTTCAACGAGGGCTATGTCGGCGAGCACGCCACGGATCGGGCGGAAAACATCACCTCGTGCGCGATGTTCATCGCCACGCTCGCGCACGCGACCAAGCGGATCAAGCTCGGCACCGGCACGGTGAATTTGCCGAACACGCATCCGGCGGCGGTCGCCTCGCAAATCGCCATGCTCGACCATCTGTTGGACGGCCGCTTCATCTTCGGCATCAGCCCCGGCGGGTTGCTCTCCGACGCCGAGGCGTTCGGCAATCTCGACGCCGACCGCAACGCGATGTTTCTCGAGGCGATCAATCAGGTGCTGGCGATCTGGGCCGGCGAGCCGCCCTACAATCTCAAGGGCAAGTACTGGAATATCGCGGTCGAGCGCCAGTTCATCCCGGAGCTCGGGCAGGGCTTTCTGCCCAAGCCGTTGCAGCAGCCGCACCCGCCGATCGTGGTAACGGCGGTGGCGCCGTTCTCCAAGGGCGTGACGGAAGCGGCGGCGCGCGGCTGGGATCCGATCTCGGCGAACTTCTTGATGCCGGCCTGGGTCAAGAGCCACTGGCCGAAATACGCCGAGGGCTGCGCGCGCGCCGGGCGGGCGGCCGACCCGGCCAATTGGCGCGTGGCAAAAAGCATCTTCGTCGCCGACGACGACAAGACGGCGCGCGAATACGCCACCTCGGCGGAGAGCCCCTACCGTTATTATTACAACCAGCTCGCCACCAAGCTGATCAAGAACGGCCGCATCGAATTGTTCAAGACCGCGCGCGAGCAGCCCGACGAGGCGGTGACCATCGACGGCATCTGCCGCGAGCTCATCATCCACGGCTCGCCGCAGAAGGTGGTCGATGAACTGCTCGCTTTCCGCGAGCATGTCGGCGACTTCGGCACGCTGCTTTATGCCGGCAAGGACTGGCGCGACCGCGGGCTCGCGCGCCGCTCGATGGTGTTGATGGCGGAAAAAGTGCTGCCCGCGATCAACGCCGCGATCGGGTATGCCCCCAAGCGCGCGGCGGCGCGCTGACGATGTCGGGTTTCTCGCAGCGGGCGAAGCCGCAAAAATTCCGCGACAAGCTGAAGGCGCGGCAGTTCGTCATCACGGCGGAGATCACGCCGCCCGTTTCCTGCGCGCGCGAGGACCTGGTTGCGCTGGCGCGGCCGCTGATCGGCTTCGCCGACGCGGTCAACGTCACCGACGGCGCCAGCGCGCAACCGCACGTCTCCGCGCTCGCCGCCGCCTCGATCCTGGCGGCGGAAGGACTGGAGCCGATCATGCAGTTCGTCTGCCGCGACAAGAACCGGATCGCGCTGCAGAGCGAGCTCTTGGCGGCGGCGACGCTCAATCTGCGAAATCTTCTCATCCTGCGCGGCGACGATCCGTCGGCGGGCGATCAGCCCGACGCCAAGCCGGTCTTCGATCTCGATCCGGTCGGTCTCATGCGAACGGCGCAGGCGTTGCGCGACCAGGGCGAATTTCCCTACGGGCGCAAGGTCAAGGGCCGGGCGGATTTTTTTATCGGCGCCGCCGACGCGCCGATCGATCCGCCCGCCGGCTGGAAGCCGCAAGGGCTGATCGCCAAAATGAACGCCGGCGCCGAATTCGTGCAGACGCAGTTCTGCATGGATGCCGGGCTGCTCGCGCGCTACATGCAGCGGCTCGCCGGGCACGGCATCCCGGAAAAAATGCATTTCCTGGTCGGCATCGCCGCGCTGAAATCGGCGCGCTCGGCGCGCTGGATGCGCGAGCGGCTCTACGGGACGATCATGCCGGAGCGCGTGATCGAGCGCATGGAGCGCGCCGCCGATGCGCCGGCCGAAGGCCGCCGCATCGCGCTTGAATTGATCGAGCACTATGCGAAAATTCCCGGCGTCGCCGGGGTCCACATCATGGGCCCGTCGAGCGGCGAGACGATCCCGGAGATTATTTCGCAGGCGCGGATGCTGCGCGCCTAGAGCGTGTGCTGCACGGTCGAGAGGTTGGCGCAAACCATGAAAATGATCCGGATATCGATTTTGGCGATCGGCACCTTTGTCGCGTGCGGTGTTTACGCCGGGGAAGCGGCTGCCGCCGATTGGATCGCCATTGCCGCCACGCACTGGAAGGACGGGGGAGGGACGGCGCATTCCGCCATCGGTTACTCAGGGGTTCGCCATTCGGAAGACGAAGCCGGGGCGAGCGCGTTGGCGGCTTGCAGGTCCTCCGGCGGCGTCGGCTGCAAGGTGCTTGGCGCGTGGGACTCCGGATGCATTTACATCACCAGCGGCGGATCAAGCGAAAAGGCCGGCTACGGTGCCGGCGGGAGCGTCGAGCAGGCGCTCAGCAACTGCCGCGGCGAAGGATTGGTCTGCAGGCAGCCGGTCGGCGGCTGTATAGAATAATGTCAGGAGCATCGAGTCTGCTCGCTGAGCGGAATGCACGAGTTTGAATTTTCGTGCGGAGCCGCCCTCGGCCGCGCACGTTGATGTTTGTTCATTGGGGTCAAGCGGACTCAATGCAGACCGCCCTCGCTTCTGAGACTGACCCAAAGCGGACTTTGCGCTACTCCGCTATCTGCTCACCCGATCCGCCGAACTCAGCGGGAAAATCTTTCATCTTCGGGAGTCCGTCCCGCATCGGCAGAACAGTCTCGGCGTAGTTGATGTGGACGCCGGGGCTAAACTTCAGCGTAGGCAGCGTAGCGGCGAATACATCGACCAATTTCAGCGAAGGGTGGTTGGTCATCAAATGGCCGCCGCATTTCTTGCAGAATTGCCGTTCGCTCCCTGGCGTCTTCCGGAACACGCCGAGATGTTCGGCACCGGCCGTGACCCGCACGGCATCGGGCTTCCAAAGCGTAAAAGCGTTGACGGGACCACCCGACCACGAACGGCATGATCGGCAATGACAATACCCCATGCCTTCGGGTTTCCCGGAGACCTCTATTTGAACTGTTCCGCAGAAACATTCGCCCTTGAGTGCCGCCATGGCCACTACCTCATTCATGTCGCCGGCCAAGGCTATGCTAGGTCCGCAGCAGTTGCCAGCCCGTACTCACGCGATGCCCCCGTTTCATTCGCTATCAGGTGCATGACGGGAAGCTTAGCGCGGCCAGCCGGCGAGCAGGCCGCGCAGCGCCGCGACGAAGGCGAGCGGCTGATCGATCATCACGTGATGCTCGGCGTCGGGGATCTCGATCTTCGGCGAGTCGGGCGGCGCGAGCTGCATCACGTATTCAAGCAGCTTCCCCGACATCAGCTTCGAGCGGCTGCCCCACATCAGCGCCACCGGGCACTTAATCATGGTGAGCTCGAGCGCGAGATCCGGCAGCTCGAATTGATGCCACATGAAGGGATCGAACTTCCAGGTCCAGCCCTCGCCGCTCTCGCCGCCGACGCGCTTCAACGAGTGGCGGGCGATGTAGTCGACGATGAAGGTATTGTCGCAAGACTGGATCGGCGCCAGGCGAAAGCGCGCGAGCGCGGCGTTGAAGCTCGGATAGACGCGGTTCGGGCGCGGCCCGTGGCTCGTCGCTTTCCGCCGTTCGCGCCGCGCCTTGCGCTCCGCCGGCGACCACAGCGGCGTGTCGACGACGACCGCCGCGCGTAAGCGCTCGCCATGCGCGATGCCGCAAGCGATGGTCGGCACGCCGCCGAAGGAATGGCCGACGAAGACCGGTTTTTCCTCCGCCTCGAACAGGCCGGTATGATCGGCGACCGCCATCATCTCGTCGACGAAGGCGTCCAACGTATAGTGCTCGCGCCAATCGGAGCCGCCCATGCCGGACCACGACAGCGCGGCGACGCGATGGTGGGCGGCGAAGAAGGGGGCGATGAAGCTCCACCAGTCGGCGTGGGCGCCGTTGCCGTGCAGGAACAAAATGCCCGGCTTGCCGCGCTCGCCCCAGGCGAGCGTCTCGATCTTGGCGCCTTGGACCTCGACCGAGCTCCGCTCCGGCTTTTGTTCGATGGCGTGGCGGAACCAGCCGGGCGCCGGCGGTGCCTGCCCCGCGAACGCGGCGAGCGGGGCGTAAAGCCTCGGGTCCTTGGTTTCCTGGTCCACGATATGGTTTCTCAGCCCGCCGCTGCCTGGGCGTTGGTGATTTCGATGCGGCCCTGGTCCAGCGCGCTTTCGGGCACGATGTCGCTGTTGCGGTCGGAGATCGTTTCGATCTTTGCCGCGAGCTGGTCGGCGGCATCTTGGCCGATGCCGACAAAGGCGCCGGGCGTGAGCGTGACGTAGGCGCGCTCGAAGGAGCCGGCGCCGGCGCACACAATCGCCCGCGTGGGTGCCGCTTCCGAGGCGAGGTAGACGACCGCGGGCGACACCGCTTCGGGTTTCATCCGGGCGAGCAGCTCCGCCGGCAGCAGGCCCTCGGTCATGCGGGTGGCGGCGGTGGGCGCGAGGCAGTTGACGCGGATGTTGTGCTTGGCGCCTTCGAGCGAAAGCGTCTGCATGAGGCCGACGAGCGCCATCTTGGCGGCGCCGTAATTCGACTGGCCGAAATTGCCGTAGAGGCCCGACGACGAGGTGGTGAGCACGACGCGGCCGTAATTCTGCGCGCGCATGATTTCCCACACCGCCTTGGTGCAATGGACCGCGCCCATCAGGTGGACGTCGAGCACGGCGCGGAAATCCGCGATCTCCATCTTGGCGAAGGTCTTGTCGCGCAAGATGCCGGCGTTGTTGACGAGGATGTCGACGCGGCCCCATTTCTGCATCGCCGCCGCGACCATTGCCTCGACGGCGGCGTGATCGGTGACGGAGGCGCCGTTGGCGATGCCTTCGCCGCCGGCAGCAACGATTTCCTCGACCACTTTTTCCGCCGCGCTTGCCGAGCCGCCGCTGCCGTCGCGCCCGCCGCCGAGATCGTTGACGACGACTTTGGCGCCGCGCGCGGCCAACGCCCGCGCGTGCGCGCGCCCGAGCCCGCCGCCGGCGCCGGTGACGATCGCGACCTTTCCCTTGAATTCGATGGCCATGCTGGA
>Ga0207505_100064_pt1 | contig 18939 bp, 19 predicted proteins | sample NitcycUWRROWE17A_FD_188207 | JGI IMG/M metagenome (GOLD analysis project Ga0207505, IMG submission 188207) | Soil microbial communities from Arlington Agricultural Research Station in Wisconsin, USA - Nitrogen cycling UWRJ-ROWE17-A (SPAdes) | ecosystem: Environmental > Terrestrial > Soil >... | reverse complement strand
GAGTCCTCTTGGCCACACCAAATCAGAAGGTCTCGCAGGCCGGACGGCGGGCCGATCTCGCGTTCACCCGAGATCGGTAATTAGCTGCCCACGTAGGCTAAAGCCGACTTGGGTGTCTCGGGTTCACCCGAGACCGGTAACGAGCTGCATCGTTTCCGAAAACCGGCTTCTCAGTCAGGGCTGTCGCGCAGGTTGCGGGAGGCCGACGTCTTCACCGCCGCGTGGCGCGTGGCGCGATGCGCATGCCGCAAGGACGCCGTATGCCGGTGCCGGGGAGCGGCGGCGGGTTGCTGGGCGGAAGCCGTTTTTGAAGCCGTTTCCATCGCGGCCGCTTTCATCGCGACCTCGTGCGGCGCCGCCCCGACCGCGCCCGGCTCCTTTGACGCGGTTTGCGTCGAGGCTGCTTTCATTGTGGCTTCCTTCGGCGCCGCCTCGATCGCGCCCAGCTCTTTCGACGCGGCCGCTGCGGAAGCGGCGGGCGGGGCGGGCGGGGCAGGCGCGGCGGCGATGGCGGCGCCGTCCGCCGGAACCATGTGCACGACCTTGTAGCCGCGCGTCTTCAACTCGCGCAGCAGCCTCGGCAGGATGGTGGCGGTGCGCTGGTGAATGTCGTGCAAAAGCAAGATTCCGGAGCCGCGCCGCTCGAGCCGCTCCATCGCGCGCTTCAAGATCGTGTCGGGACCGATGAAGGTCCAGTCGTCGGCGGGGAAATCGGCGCCGATCGCCACGTAGCCTTGCTTGTTGAGATACTGGTCCATGGCCTCCGTGTGGCGGAAGCCCGGAAAGCGGAAAAACGGCGCCATTTTGAAACCGGCCGGCGCCAGCGCCTCTTCGATATGGCGCCCTCCGTTGACGATTTCCGCGATGCCGCGCTCGGGGGGAAGTTTGTCGATGTAGCGCGGATGCGTTTCGCTGTGATTGCCGATCGTGTGTCCGGCGCGCGCCTCGCGCTGAACCCAGTCGGGATATTCCTTGGCGAGCGATCCGATAATGAAAAAGGTCGCCTTCACGCATTCGCGCGCGAGCGTCTCCAACACTTGCACGGTGTATTTAGGCTGCGGCCCGTCGTCGAAGGTGAGCACCACTTCCTTCGGCTCGAGCGGCAGCGATTGCGGGTAGCTCATGCTGCCGATGCGCGGGGTCTTGGCCGGATCGACGACGATCGTGCGCGCGGTGCCGAGCGCGTCGGGATTGCCGGGGCAATCCTCGGCGAGCGCCGGGCACACGAAGAATCCTGCGGCAAGCGCGCCGCTCAGCCAAAACAGACGCATGCAAGCAAATCCCCCGAACTCGCCGCGAATCTTACAAAGAATCGGGCTTGGCGCCAGGGGGGCGGGAAAAAAATCGGCGGAAATCCCAGCCAAAAAGGGTTGAATTCCGCCGCGGCACGGCGCCGTGCTCGGCTCCGGCTAGGAAATAGTCGTAGATATTGGTGTCGCCGGGACGCAGGTTAAAGCAGGTCGACGCCACCTCCGCCTCGCCGGCGGCGAGCAATTCCGGGATGGTGACGAATTCGTAACCCTGCGCCTTCAATTCGGAGACGATTTTCGGCAGCGCCGCGTCGGTGTGCCAGCCGCGGCCGTTGGCGTGAAAGATGACGATCGAGCCGGGCTGGACGGAGGCGAGCACGCCGCGCGCCATTTGCGCGGCACTCTCGCCGGGCGCGGGATCGCCGGCCGCCACGTCCCACTGGATCGAAACCAGGCCTTCCTGCGCCACCGCTTCGAGCGAGGCGGGATTGCAGGCCCCGTAGGGAAAGCGAAGATAGCTCATTCGCTTCGGCGCGCGCGCGGCGGCAGGTGTCGTGGCGTCGCGCGCCAGGCATTGTTTGGCGGCGAGTTCCGCGCGCACGTCTTCGTAGGCGAGCTGCGCGTTCTCGATCTCGGCCTTGAGCGCGGCGCCCGTGAGCCGGCGCAAGTTGCGATGCTCCCAGCCGTGATTGGCGACCTCGAACAGCGGATCGGACATCAATTGCTCCGCCCGCTCGCGGTGCGTGAGCAGCCATTTGCCGCCGGCGAAGAAGGTCGCCTTGACGTTATTTTCGCGCAGATAATCGACGATGCCGCCCTGGTAGCCCGCGATCTCGTAGTGGGTTTCGCAAAGATCGAAGGTGAGCGCCACGAGCTTCTTGCCGGGCGCGAGCTTGACGCGGCGGATGACGCCGCGCGGCGTTCCGCCGAGCGGAGAAAAATCCGCCGGCACGCGCCGGGGGGCGCCGGCGAAAGCCGCGGCAACGCCTTTTTGAACGCGCTCGTCGCCCTTGTGATAGGCGAGCGCCGCTTGCGTCCAGCACAGCGGGGCCGAGGTCGCGGCCGCCGGTTCGGCCAACGCGCTCGGCCCGCCGAGGAGGAGGAGCGCAAAAAGAGCCCCCGGGACGATGCGACGACGCGGCATTTTTGGAAAATTGTTTCGGACGTCAATCCGCATCTTGTTGTCGAACGGTTGGAAAGGCGACGGGTTCCGCGCGCGCCGCGGTCGGTGCGTGAACATTGTGACGTCGAGAAGACTTAGGCAATAGCGCCGCGGGTTCGCGGGTCACGTTGCCGCCGCGTTGTCGCGCGCGATCGTTTGCCTTCGCTGTGATGCGCGCCTAGAACCGGCGCATGAGCGAAGTGCCTGAAAAAATAGACGAGCCGAAGCCCAAGCCGAAGCGCCGGCGGCGGAAAAAGCCGCCGGAATTCCGCACGCCCGAGGGCAACGTCGCGCCCAAATTTTCGAAGGCGGTGGCGGCGGCCATCCGCGCGCGCGACGTGGAAAAATTGCGCGAGCTTTCCGCCGGGCTGCATGAATCCGATCTCGGCGATCTCATCGAGGCGCTCGCGCCGGAGGACCGGCCGGGCCTCGTCGAGTTGATGGGCGAGGATTTCGACTTCACCGCGCTCACCGAGGTCGAGGATACGGTACGCGATGAAATTCTCGATGAATTGCCGCCGGCGACCGTCGCCGAGGGCGTGCGCGCGCTCGAATCCGACGACGCGGTCAAGATTCTCGAAGATCTGCCGAAGAAAGAGCAGGACGAGATTCTCGACGCGCTGCCGCCGCCGGAGCGCGTGGCGCTCAAGAAGAGCCTGGATTATCCGGAGGACAGCGCCGGCCGCCTGATGCAGACGGAGTTCGTCGCGGTCGGGCCGGATTGGAACGTGGGACGCACCATCGATCATCTGCGCGAAAATCGCGACCTGCCGGACGACTTCTACGAAATCTATCTCATCGATCCCGAGCGTCACTTCGTCGGCGCGGTGCCGCTCGACAAGCTGCTCAGAACCCAGCGGCCGGTCTCCGTTTCCGACATCATGGTGACGGAGCGCGAGATCGTGCACGCATCGGACGACCAGGAGGATGCCGCCCGGCTGTTCGAGCGCTACAACCTCGTCTCGGCGCCGGTGCTCGACGAGGCGGGACGGCTCGTCGGCGTGTTGACCGTCGACGACGTGGTCGACGTGATCGAAGAGGAGGCGGGCGAGGACATCAAGGCGCTCGGCGGTGTTGCGCCCGACGAGCAGCTGTTCGACCCGTTCTGGCGCATCACCCGCGGGCGCTTCAACTGGCTCTTGGTGAATCTGGCAACCGCCTTCCTCGCCTCTTCCGTGCTCGGCTTGTTCGAGGGCCAATTGCAGAAAATGGTCGCGCTCGCGGTGCTCGCGCCGATCGTGGCGAGCCAGGGCGGCAACGCCACCACGCAAACGATGACGGTGGTGGTGCGGGCGCTGGCGACGCGCGAACTCGGCCCCGCCAACATGGTGCGCGTGATCGGTCGCGAATTGATGGTCGGTTTCGTAAACGGGCTTGCCTTCGCGGTGATCACCGGGGTCGCGGCGTTCGCCTGGTTCAAGACCCCCGGGCTCGGCGTCGTGATCGGGCTCGCGATGCTTTGCAATCTCGTCGCCGCCGCGCTCGGCGGCGTGCTGATTCCGCTCGCGCTCCACCGGCTGCGCTTCGACCCGGCGGTGGCTTCGAGCGCGCTGATCACCACCGTCACCGACGTGGTCGGATTTTTCTCGTTCCTCGCGATCGCCTCGCTGTGGTTCGGGCTGGCGTAAGGAACGACCGCCCCTTCCGGAAACGCCGATTTCTTCGCGGTTTAACGTTTGATTCACCCTTGCCGCGGATCGCCCGCCGCCGCTGATCGCCGATTAATGGCTGCACCTTAGGGTAGCGCCCAAAACAGGCAGCGGCCTGCAGGGTTGGGTGGCAGGAGCGATGAAGGAGCTCTTGGAACATCATCGGCTCGGTGACCGATGGATCGTGGCCGCCGGCCTCGTGGTGGCGAGCGCGATCGCGGCACTGCTCGGCATCGCTTTCCTCGTCGCGCACAACGTCGACGAAGACAGCGCGCGGCGCGACATTGCGCACGCAAAGAACAGCCTCGGCTCGCTCGTCGTCCGCACGCGGCACGATCTCGTCGCGCTCGCCCAATGGGACGAGGCGGTGCAGCGGGTGCTGTTGAAAAATGATACTGCCTGGCTGCATCGCTATTTCGGGGGGCGGCTGCGCGAAACCAGCGGTCACGATCTTTCCTTCATCCTCCATGCCAACGGCGCGCCGGTCTACGCCTCGATCGAGGGCGTGAGGGTCTACAATGACCTCTATGATTGGGTGCGGCCGCAAGTCGATCCGATCGTCACCGAGGTGAGGAATGGCTATGCGAAGTGGCCGCGATCGAGTCGAAACGGCGAGACGGCGTCGTTGCCCGAGTCGGCTTCGCGCGCCGTCTTCCGCCACATCGACCACAAATCCGCGCTGGTGGCGGCGGCGACGATCGTCCCCAGCCACGACGCGGCGTTACTCGGCGATCACGCGCCGCCGGTTGCGATCAGCGTCAGTTTTCTCGACGGCGATCTCCTGCGCGATCTCGCCAAGGATGTTTCGATCGACGATCTCGCGCTCGAGGACGGCGCCGAGCCCGCCGAAGGCAAGATCGGGATCGAGCTGCCGCTACCGAAGGAAGGGCCGCGTTCGTGGCTGGTGTGGAAACCGCGCCAGCCCGGAACGCAGATGCTCTATCGGCTGATGCCGGCGCTCGCAGGCGTCGCCGCGTTCATCGGCCTCGTCGGGTTTTTCGTGCTGCGGCACGTGCGGCGGTCGAACCAGCAGCTCGCCGAAAGCGAACACCGGGCGACGGAACTTGCTTTTCGCGACGCGCTCACCGGCCTCGGCAACCGCGCGCAACTGATCGAAACGCTGACGCAGTCGCTGCCCGGCCTGCAGCCCGGCGAACACTTCGCGCTGTTGTTTATCGACATCGACGGCTTCAAGGACATCAACGACACGCTCGGGCATCCCGTCGGCGACGAGTTGCTCACAGTCGCCGCCTGGCGGCTCGCTTCGATCAAGAATTGCGTGACCGCGGTGCGGCTCGGCGGCGACGAGTTCGCCGTGTTGATCAAGCTCGACGAGGACGACGAGATCGGCGGCATCTGCCGCCACGTGCTCGACAGCTTGCGTCACCCGACGCCGGCCGGCGACCATGTGCTGACGGTCAGCGCCTCGATCGGCGTCGCGATCGCCCCCGAGCACGCCGACGACCCCGAGACGCTGCTGCGGCGGGCCGATATCGCGCTCTATCGCGCGCGTACCGAAGGCCGCGGCTCGCTGCGCATGTTCGATCCCGGCTACGAGGAGGCGCTGCACAAGCGCGGCAGGACCGAGCGGGAGCTGGCGCAAGCGCTCGCGCGCGACGAGCTGCGGGTGCTGTATCAGCCGCTATTGTCCGCCGACGGCGAACGCATCGTGGGCGTCGAGGCGCTGGTGCGCTGGGAGCATCCCGAGCGCGGCACCGTGCCGCCGATGGAATTCATCCCGACCGCCGAGCATTCGGGCCTGATCGTGCGGCTTGACGAGTGGGTATTGCGCCGCGCTTGCGAAACCGCGGCCCGCTGGCCGGGAATCTCGCTGGCGGTGAATCTGTCGCCCTCGAACTTCCATCACTCCGACATGGTCGACCGTGTAAGCCGCATCCTCGACGAAACGGCCTTCGACCCGCGCCGTCTGGAGATCGAGATCACCGAGAACATGCTCCTGCATGCGACGCCGGAAGTGCTCGGCCAGCTCGCGGAAATGCGGCGGATGGGCATTCGCATCGTGCTCGACGACTTCGGCACCGGCTATTCCTCGCTCGGCTATTTGCGCCGCTTTCCGGTCGACAAGATCAAGATCGACCAATCGTTCGTGCAGAACCTCGGCATCACCGAGGAAGCGGCGGCGATCGTGGAGTGCGTGGCGCGGCTCGGGCGCGCGCTCGGGCTCACCGTCACCGCCGAGGGCGTGGAGACCGGCGAGCAGCACCGCTTCGTGCGCGCGGCCGGCTGCCATCAGCTGCAGGGATTCCTGTTCTCGCCGCCGGTCGAGGCCGAACGGATTTCCGAATTCACACGGCAGGCGGAATCCGGCCGGGCGCGAGCGGCCACCCTGCACGGCTGACCGCCGCCGCACGCTAATCAATCCAGCTTTCTGCCGGTCCTCGCCGCGATTGACGGCGGCGCTTGCGCATTTAGTGTGGCCGCAGCGCTGGAGACGGGGATGGCCGAAAAGCCGATGCAACCGCGCGATCCCGATTGGGACAAGAAAGTGCGTGCGAGCTTCGCGCGCCAGACCTTCATGGACACGATCGGCGCGCGCCTGACGGCGCTGTCGCCCGGTTACTGCGAGGTCGAACTGCCCTTTCGCGGCGATCTTTGCCAGCAGAACGGCTATCTGCACGGCGGGGTGGTCACGGCGATCGCCGCCAACGCCACGGGCTATGCCGCGTTTTCGCTGATGCCGCCCAATTCCTCGCTGCTCGGCGTCGAGTACAAGATCAATCTTCTGGACCCGGCGGCGGGCGAGCGCTTTATTGCGACCGGACGCGTGCTGAAGCCGGGCCGCACGCTGTCCGTCGTCGAGGGCGATATCGAGGCGGAGGCCGCCGGCAAGCGCAAGTTGATCGCCAAGATGCTGACCACGATGATGTGTCTCGAGGGCGTGCCGGACGAAATCCGGCACGGGAAATAGGCGGGAGCAATGCGCAATCGCTGGCAGGGCCTCGATTTCGATCTCGGCGAAACCGCCGACATGCTGCGCAACTCGGTGCGCGCGTTTTCCGACGACCATATCGCGCCGCGCGCCGACGAGATCGACCGCTCGAACCAGTTCCCGCGCGACCTGTGGCCGCGCTTCGGCGAGCTGGGGCTGCTCGGCATCACGGTCGAGGAGGAATATGGCGGCGCCGGCTTCGGCTATCTCGAGCATTGCGTGGCGATGGAAGAGGTGAGCCGCGGCTCGGCGTCGGTCGGGCTGTCCTACGGCGCGCACTCGAACCTTGCGGTGAACCAGCTGCGCCGCAACGGCAACGACGCACAGAAGCGAAAATACCTGCCGAAGCTGATCTCCGGCGAGCATGTCGGCGCGCTCGCCATGTCGGAGCCCGAAGCCGGGTCCGATGTTGTCGGCATGCGCACGCGCGCCGACAAGAAGGGCGAGCGCTTCGTGCTCAACGGCAGCAAAATGTGGATCACCAACGGCCCGAGCGCCGACACGCTGATCGTCTACGCCAAGACCGACCCCGCCGCCGGCCCGCGCGGGATTTCCGCCTTCATCATCGAGAAGGGGATGAAAGGCTTTTCCACCGCGCAGAAGCTCGACAAGCTCGGCATGCGCGGCTCCGACACCTGCGAGCTGGTGTTTCAGGATTGCGAGGTGCCGGCGGAGAACGTCGTCGGCAAGGTGGGCGAGGGCGTGAAGATATTGATGTCGGGCCTCGACTACGAGCGCGCCGTGCTCGCGGCGGGGCCCTTGGGCATCATGCAGGCGTGCCTGGACGTCGCGATCCCCTACGTGCACGAGCGCAAGCAGTTCGGCCAGCCGATCGGCAGCTTCCAGCTCGTGCAGGCGAAGATCGCCGACATGTATGTGACGCTGAACGCGGCGCGCGCCTACGTCTATACGGTCGCCAAGGCCTGCGACCGCGGCGAGACCACGCGCGAGGACGCCGCGGGCGCGATCCTGTTCGCGGCGGAGAAGGCCACCCAAGTCGCGCTCGACGCGGTGCAGCTGTTGGGCGGCAACGGCTACATCAACGAGTTTCCGACCGGACGCTTGCTGCGCGACGCCAAGCTCTACGAGATCGGCGCCGGCACCAGCGAAATCCGGCGGCTGTTGATCGGCCGCGAGTTGTTCGAGAAGACTAGATAGTTTTTGGCAACTACATACTATAGTTGACATTTATTAGTGTATAAGCCACATTCTACCAGGTTTGTCGTCCTGGCCGCGGGTGGTTTGCAAATAACCATGCGGCTGGCGTTCATGAAAAAAGCGGAGAAAACAATGGTTACGATCGCGGACAAAATTCGAGCAATGGCGCAGAAGGGCATGCCTCGCGCCGACATCGCAAGACGTCTTGGAAAGCGATATCAACATGTCCGTAACGTCCTTGAGCATGACAAGAAGCGGGCCGCGAAGGAGATCGCGAAACAAAGCAATGGATCTTTGGATTCGCTGAAATCTCAAAAAATCAGAATTGGGCCAGATGGCCGCGTTGTTATTCCCGCTTCATTCCGAGAAGCGCTCAAACTCAACGAAGGTGATGCACTTTTTGCGCGCATAGAGGACGGCGAGATTCATTTGCTGACGCCGAAGGCCGCAGCACAACGGGCGAAGGCAGTCGTTCGGCGGTTTGTTCCGGAGGGTGTTAGTCTCGTAGATGAATTGATTGAGGATCGACGCCGCGAAGCGCGACGCGAAGCCGAACGTGGCTAAAGCGATTCTAGATACTTCGGCGCTTCTCGCTTATATCAATGGTGAAAAAGGCGGCGATGTCGTCGCGGATTTGATCGGAGATGCCGCTGTCTCAACCGTGAATTTTGCTGAGGCTATCGGCAAGTTGGTTCAACGCGGTCGATCGCTTGAGTTGGCGCTCGAAGCTCTTTCTTTTATCGAATTTGATATCATCGATTTCGATCGAGGGCTTGCAGCACGAACTGGCGGGCTCATCGTACACACGCTTGAGCTTGGCCTTTCACTCGGTGATCGCGCTTGTCTCGCTCTGGCTGAGCGAGAAGGCGTTCCGGCGGTGACGGCAGACAGCGCTTGGAAAAAGCTCAAGCTTCAAATCGATATTCGTCTCATTCGCTGATCACTGCAAAAAAAAGGACGAGCTTGATTAAATCTTTTGAGCGGACGACATCCGTTCGGCGTTGTGGAAATTTAGGCAAAGGACGGGAAATTCTTTATGAGGGCACGCATAGGGCTGATTGGCGTTTTTGTATTGGCAGTATTTCTCGGCGTCCCATCGAGCCACGCCCAGAACCGCCAGCCGACGGCGGCCGAGATCAAGCTCGTGCGCGATTGCGCGGAAAACCATCCCGACGACGGCAAGGGCGAGGAGGCGTGCGCCTTTAAGCTCGTCGCCGATCCCTGCATCGAGAAGGACGGCTCCAATCTCGGCACCGCCGACTGCTATCGGATCGAAACCGTGATCTGGGACGCGATCCTGAACGAAAACTACAAGGAACTGATGGCCGCGCTCGACGACAAGGAGCAGGCGCAAAAACTGAAGGACATGCAGCGGGCTTGGATCGCGTTCCGCGACACCACCTGCGATTTCTATTGGTTCAAGATCAGGGGCTCGATGTCGGTGCCGATGACGGCGGCCTGCCAGTTGCGCGAGACCGCGCGGCGCGCCCTATTGCTGGCGTTTCTCATCCGCGTATAGGCGCTCGGCCGGGCTCCGCGAACGACGCTTCGACGGCGGGCCGCATGGGTTATACGATTTCGCCATGAACGCCGCGAAACATTCCGAAACCGCGCTCGTGCTGTTCTCCGGCGGGCAGGATTCGACCGTGTGCCTCGCCTGGGCGCTCGAGCGCTTTGAGCGCGTCGAAACGGTCGGCTTCGACTACGGCCAGCGCCACCGGGTCGAACTCGACATGCGGCCGCGCATCCGCGCGGAACTCGGAAAATTGAAAACAGAATGGCGCGCGCGGCTCGGCGAGGACCACCTCGTCTCGCTCGATGCGATCGCCGCCATTTCCGACAGTGCACTCACCCGCGAGGTGGCGATCGAGATCGGCGCGCATGGCCTGCCGACCACTTTCGTGCCGGGGCGCAACCTGATTTTTCTTTCCTTCGCGGGGGCGGTCGCCTACCGGCGCGGCGCCGGGCACATCGTCGCCGGCATGTGCGAGACCGATTATTCCGGCTACCCCGATTGCCGCGACGAGACGATCAAGGCGATGGGCCGCGCGCTCGAACTGGGCCTGGACCGGCCGGTCGCACTGCATACGCCCCTGATGTGGATCGATAAGGCCGCGACCTTCGCGCTTGCGCACACGCTGGGCGGGGATGCGCTGATTCGCCTCGTGGTTGAGGAAACTCATAGCTGCTATCTCGGCGATCGTTCGCACAAGCACGCATGGGGCTATGGCTGCGGCGAGTGCCCGGCTTGCAAGCTACGCGCGGGGGGGTGGGACAAGTGGAGGGCGACGCGCACGGCATAACGCGTAACGACGGCCTTCGCTTCGCCGAGGGTCTCGCTTTCCTCCTGCTCTTTTGCCTCACCATTCCGGCGGCGAACTGGCTGATCGGTCATGTCGGCACCGAATGCGCACCGAGCGGGCCGTGCGTCATTCCGGTCGCGCCCGGGCTGCTCGCGCCATCCGGCGTCCTCATGGTGGGGGCGGCGCTGGTGCTGCGCGATCTCGTGCAGCGCCGCTTCGGCGCCGGCATCGGGGTGTGCGCGATCCTGATGGGGGCGGCGCTCTCCGGCCTGCTGGCGCCGCCCGCGCTCGTCGTCGCCTCGGCGACGGCATTCCTGCTCTCGGAGACCGTCGACTTCGTGGTCTATACGCCGCTGGCGCGGAAGCGGTTCGTCGCGGCGGTGGCGATTTCCGGTTTTTTCGGGTTGGTGGTCGATTCGGTCGTGTTCCTGTGGCTCGCCTTCGGCTCGCTCGAATTCCTCGCCGGCCAGATCGCCGGCAAGGCGTGGATGATCGCGCTTTCGATCCCGCTGATGATGCGACTGAAGAAACGCGACGAACGGCTCGGCCTCGTCGCCCCCTGAGGCGTCTACTGCAAACTTTTCTGATGAAAAGATAGCGCCGCGAAGTAAACTCCCGGCCGCGCATCAACGCGGAAAGCGCGGTGGGTAGGAATTTCATGCAATTCATCGAAGCCAATGGCGCGAAGATCCCCCAGCTCGGCCTCGGCACCTGGGGACTGCAGGGCGCCGCCTGCGCGCGGCTCGCCGAGCAGGCGCTGCGTCTCGGCTATCGCCACATCGACACCGCGCAGGTCTACGACAACGAACGCGAGGTCGGCGAGGGGCTGCGGGCGTCGGGCGTCGCGCGCGACGAGGTGTTCATCACCACGAAAGTATGGTGGACGCGCTTCGCCGCCGGCGATCTCGAACGCTCGGCCGAGGAAAGCCTGAAGCGGCTGAAGCTCGACGCGGTCGACCTTCTGCTCTTGCACTGGCCGAATTCCTCGGTACCGCTCGAAGAAACCATCGATGCGCTCAACAAGGCGAAGGAGCGGGGACTCTCGCGCCATATCGGTGTTTCGAATTTCACGGTCGCGCTCGTCGAGCAAGCGGTCAGGCTTTCGCGCGCGAAACTCGTGACCGATCAGATCGAGTGCCATCCCTATCTCGACCAGTCGAAGGTGATCGCAGCCTGCAAGCGCCACGGGCTGGCGGTGACGGCCTATAGCCCGATCGCCAAAGGCGCGGCGACCCGCGACAGGACGCTCGCCAAGATCGGCCGCACGCACAAGAAAAGCGCCGCGCAAATTTGCCTGCGTTATCTCGTGCAGCAGGGGATCGTCGTGATCCCGCGCACGAGCCGGCTCGAGCGGCTCTCGGAGAACGCCGAGATTTTCGACTTCGAGCTCTCCGCCGCCGAAATGGCGGCGATCCGCGCGCTCGCCAATCCCAAGGGCCGCACCATCAGCCCGTCCTGGGCGCCGGCGTGGGATTGAATTTCCGCAGCCGCCACGGCGCCGGCGCTACTCGTCGATCACCCAGCGCGCCGCGGGACCGAACTGGCGCTCGGCCGTGACGATGAGCACGGCGAGCGTCGCCACGATCAGCACCCAGGCGCTGGCGAACCAGCCGAGATAGCCGAGCGCGAAAAAGAACGCGCGCTGGCCGCGGTTGAAGTGGCGGCCGGCGAGCGTGACCATGCGCGCCACGCTCTCGGCCGCAGCCTTGGCGTGCGGCTTCTTCGCCTCGAAAGCGGGCGGGGTCGCACCGAGGAGAATCGCCGCGTAGTTGAACAGCCGATAGGACCAGGCGAATTTGAAGAAGGCGTAGATGAAGATCACCAACAGGCCGATGATCTTCATTTCGAGGACGCCGGGCGTGGTGCGGATGCCGAAGGGGAGCGCGGCGAAGATTTCCATCACGTCCTGCGAGGAGCGCAAGAGCGCGAGCACGCCGCCGACCGCGATCAGGGAGGTGGAGGCGAAAAAGGCGGTGCCGTTCTGCAGCGATCCCATGATCTGGCCGTCGACCATGCGCATGTCGCGGCGGAGCATTTCGCGCATCCACGCCTCGCGACAGCCGTGCATGCGGTTGTTGAGCCCGCGCCTGCCAAGCACGCTCCATTCCATCACCGCGCCGTAACGGGCCCAGGTGACGGCGAAAAAGAAAACGGCGAAGAGATCGAGCGGGGTGAAGCCGTACATGGGAAGCGCGCGTGGAATCGAACAACGCGCCGATGCTGCCACCGACGGCCGGCGGCAGCAACGCGCGCGTTGTTCGGAATCGAACCCGGCTCGGACGGAATTTAGCTGCTGAAGGCTCCCTCCTGCGCCGTGTCGCGCAAATAGGCGCTCACGATCAGGCGCTGGAATTCCCGGCGGAAGCCGTGCGGCTCGACCGGCAGCAACCCGACCTGCTCGGGCGCCCTCAAGAATTTCTCCAGCGTCTCGTCATCGACGAGCGGGAGGGCAGGGCAGGTGGGCGCCTCGATCGAAAGGGCGTCCACCGTCGGTTCTTGCAATGGCTCAGTCTTCCCGTCGCTCATGATGTTCCACTCCTCTACCAACGAACATCAGCCCCGAACTTCTCAATTCATTGCGCCATTCACTTCACCGGCGCCGGACGGCCGACATAGCCCGACATCGCGATGAGCGCGGTGGCGGCCACCGGATTTCCTGAACATGATCGCTTCGTTGGTCTGGTCGAGCCGTGCAACGAGCTTTCCGCGCGACCATGGCCCAATTTTAGCTCAATCTTGACCGAGCCGGGGCAAGGTGCCACGAGACCCTTGATGAATCAGAAGATTATCCTCGGCGCGGAAGCGATGGTGGCGGCGGCCGCGCGCGAAATCGAAACCGTTCCGGCGGCGGAGGCGATCAAGCTCCTGGGGCGAGACGACGTGGTTTTCGTCGATATTCGCGATATTCGCGAGCTCAAGCGCGAGGGCAGAATTCCCGGCGCCTTTCATTGCCCGCGCGGCATGCTCGAATTCTGGATCGATCCGCAGTCGCCCTATCACAAGCCGGTTTTCGCCGATGAAAAGAAATTCATCTTCTTCTGCGCCGGCGCCAAGCGCTCGGCGCTGGCAACACAAACGGCGCAGAAAATGGGGCTGAAACCGGTCGCGCACCTCGCCGGCGGCTTCGGCGCCTGGAAAAAAGCCGGCGGGCCGGTGGAGACGGACGAGAAAAAGTAATTTGGCGGCGCGGCTGGTCGCAGCGGTTGCGGCGGAGGACCTGCGTTCCTATCTGGTCGAGAGCCAAAAGAGGTGGTCATGGCCGGACATTCCAGTTTTGCCGACACGCTGAATTGGCGGCGCGAGCGGCTCGACCGCCTCGATCAGCTATCGCGGCTGCTCGATATTGCCTTCACCGTGCCGGGAACCAATATCCGCTTCGGCGCCGAGGCGATCATGCGGCTGGCGCCGGGGATCGGCGACGCGGCGGCCTCCGCGCTCTCCTGTCTCATCCTCTATGAGGCGCACCGGCTCGGGGTTCCGCGCCGGGTGATGATCCGCATGGCCGGCAACGTCGCGATCGAGGCCGCGGCCGGCGCGGTGCCGGTGATCGGCGATCTCTTCGACGTCGCCTTCCGCGCCAATCGCCGCAATGTGCGGATCTTGCGCGAGTATTTCGGCCTCGAGATCGCCGGCGAAGCGCGCGAAACTTGAAACGAGATCAGAACTCCCTGCCGATCGACCGATCGACCGATAAGCGCCCGCCGCCGCGGAAAAAGATGGCGATGTAGAGCACCAATAACAGCAACGGGAATTCGTAACCGCCGCCCTGCGCGCTGAAGAAATAGCCGAAGCGGAAATTCCAGCCAAATGTGATGATCACGAACTCAATGATGAGCAAGAGCGCGATCGGCCGGGTCAACAGGCCCACGGCCAAGGCCGCGCCGCCGATCAATTCGAGGATACCGAGCCAATAGGCGAGGACCTCGGGCATCGGGAATCCCATCGGGACCAGAATGTTCTTGGCGACGGTGGGGGCGAAGCCGAGGATCAGTTTGGCGTAGCCGTGATAAACGATGATCGCGCCCGCCACGAAGCGCATCATCGCGTAGCTGTACGGCGCGAGGATTTCATAGAATGCGGCCAGTCCCGGCCATATCAGTCTTTTCTTGTCGATCGTGCCTTCCATGATTTCCTCCCCTGGCATTTCGCAGATGTCAATATTCTCGCAGTTCCCTCCGGCTTGCGAAAGTGGGAGGCGTGCAGCGCAAAAACCGCCGCTCGCTAAATTTACCTCCGCCGTTCGCGTTTATTCCCGGGCGGCAAATTTTTTCCCCCACCGTTGACCCTTGCCGGCTTTCCCCGAAAGATGAATGGATAAGAAAATCGGAGAGGCTTCCATGGAGAATTTTCTTCGTCCTTGGTCGGCGCAGCTTTTGAGTGTCTTGCGCATCATGACCGGGCTGCTGCTGCTGCAGCACGGAACGTCGAAATATCTGAACTTTCCGGTGAGCCAATATAGCAACGCTTCCCCTTCGGACCCGATCGGGGCGGCCGGCATTTTCGAGCTGATCTTCGGCGCGCTGTTGACGATCGGCCTGTTCACGCGGCCGTCGGCGTTCATTCTCTCGGGTCTGTCCGCGGCCGCTTATTTCTACGTCAACGCGCCGCGCGGCTTCTTTCCGTTGCTGAACGGCGGCTCGCTCGCGGTGCTGTTCTGCTTCACGCTGCTCTACATCGCCGCGGCCGGCGGCGGCGCCTGGAGCCTCGACAAGGCGTGGCGGGGGACGAAGGACTGAGTTTAATTTTCCCTCTCCCCGCTGGGGAGAGGGCGGCGCGCGAAGCGCGCGGGGTGAGGGGGTCACACCGTCTCAAATTCTGGTACCCCCTCACCCTAACCCTCTCCCCCAAGGGGAGAGGGAATTTATGAGCCTACATTCGCTTGACTGATAACTCCGATTAGCTGGTTTGACTTGCGTCGCGGCGCCTCTCTCGGCCATCTTGGCAAGGGAGGCCGCGATGGCGCTCACGCTCGTGCTCGGCAACAAGAATTACTCGTCCTGGTCGCTCCGGCCGTATCTTGCACTCGCGCACCACAAGGTGCCGTTCGAGGAAATCGTCATTCCGCTCTATGAGGGCGACTATAAGCGCGCGATCCTGCAGCATTCGCCGGCCGGCAAGGTGCCGGTGCTGGTCGATGGCGAGATCGCGGTGTGGGAATCGCTCGCGATCCTCGATTACCTGGCGGAGAAGTTTCCCAAGCTCGCGCTGTGGCCCGCCGATGTCGCGGCGCGGGCGCATGCGCGGGCGATTTCCGCCGAGATGCACGCGGGATTCGCCGCGCTCAGGCAAGCGTGCCCGATGAATCTGAAACGCGTCCCGCGGCCGATCGTGTTGCCGCCCGCGGCGACCGCCGACGTGGCGCGAATCACGCAAATCTGGAACGACACGCGCGCGCGCTTCGGCAAGGGCGGCCATTTTCTATTCGGCGATTTTTCGGCGGCCGATTGCATGTACGCGCCGATGGCGACGCGCATTCGCAGCTATTCGGTCCCGGTCGATCTTGTCGCCAGCGCCTATGTCGACGCGATCCACGCACTGCCGGCCTTTATCGCCTGGCGCGAGGCCGGGCTGAAGGAGCCGTGGACGATGCAATACGACCAGCTCTGACGATCACGCGCGCGCGAATCATATTGACTCGCGAAGCGGAGCGCGACTCGCCGGCGCCTGCCGATTCGCGATTCCAACTATGCGCCTGTTGCGACTCAGCCTAGCTTCCGCCCGCGAAAAGAATCGGGAGAGAGGCGATGGCGATGGCGGGCAAGTCGGCCAGAAAATACTGGGCCGAGGGGATCGGCACCTTCTGGCTCGTGTTCGCCGGCATGGGCACGGTGCTTCTCGACAGCGCCACCGGCAATATCGGCATTGCCGTCGCCTTCGGGCTCGCGGTGTTGACGGCGGCCTACGCCATCGGCCGTGTCTCGGGCGGGCATTACAATCCGGCGGTCACCGTGGGTCTCGCGGTCGCCGGCCGCCTGCCGCACCGGGAAATCCTTCCCTACGTCCTCGCGCAGCTCGCCGGCGGCATCATCGCGGCGTTCCTGTTGTGGTGGATCGCGGCCGGCAAGGCCGGTTTCAGCGCCGGCGGCTTCGCCTCGAATGGCTATGAGGCGCACTCGCCCGGCGGCTACAGCCTGCTTTCCTGCGCCCTCATCGAGATCGCGATGACCGCGTTCTTCGTCGCGGTCATCCTCGGCGCCACCGCGAAGAAGGCGCATGCGAGCCTGGCGCCGCTGGCGATCGGTCTGGCGCTCACGCTCGTGCATCTCGGCTCGCTGCCGGTTTCGGGCACCTCGGTGAATCCGGCGCGCTCGAGCGCCACCGCGCTGGTGGCGGCGGCGGGCGGCACCTCTTGGCCGGTCTTGGAATTGTGGCTGTTCTGGCTCGCGCCGCTGGTCGGCGCCGCGGTGGCGGGCTGGGCGTATCGGGAGATTTTCGCCGACGAATAAAGCTCGCCTTCCTTCCCTCGGAAGAAGGAGGGCGTCTTCGCGCCCCCGGTCCTTTGCCGGGAAGCCTCTGACGAGGCGGGTGAGGGGTGGAGCTGGCCCAACTCCGCTCCTCACCCGGCGCCTCCGGCCATCCAAACGGTTGCCTTTGGCGACACGGCACGGCAGTTTGCGCGCGGGGAAACGCCGTGGCCGCGCTTGAATCGCAAGTCGATCCGAAATCGAAGGAATTCCAGGCCAACGCCGCGCAAATGCGCGCGCTGGTCGAGGAGCTGAACCGCCGCCGCGCCGAAGCCGCGCTCGGCGGCAACGAGAAGACGCGCGAGCGCCACATCAAGCGCGGCAAGTTGCTGCCGCGCGAGCGGGTGATGCGGCTCGTCGATCCCGGCTCGCCGTTTTTGGAGCTGTCGCCGCTCGCCGCCAACGGTCTCTACGAGGACGCGATCCACGCCGCCGGCGTCATCACCGGCGTCGCTCGCATCGAGGGCCGCGAATGCGTGATCGTGTGCAACGACTCCACGATCAAGGGCGGCACCTATTACCCGCTCACCGTGAAGAAGCATTTGCGCGCGCAGGAGATCGCGGGCGAAAACCGGCTGCCGTGCATCTATCTCGTCGACTCGGGCGGCGCCAATTTGCCGCAATGGACCGAGGTATTTCCGGACCGAGAGCATTTCGGCCGCATCTTCTACAACCAGGCGCGGCTTTCGGCCGCCGGCATCGCGCAAATCGCGGTGGTGATGGGCTCGTGCACGGCGGGCGGCGCCTACGTGCCGGCGATGTCGGACGAGACCGTGATCGTGCGCCAGCAGGGCACGATCTTCCTCGGCGGGCCGCCGCTGGTGAAGGCCGCGACCGGCGAGGTGGTGAGCGCCGAGGATCTCGGCGGCGCCGACGTGCATGCGCGCAAATCCGGCGTCGCCGACCACTACGCCACCGACGACAACCACGCGCTGGCGATCTGCCGCCGCATCGTCGCCAATCTCAACAGCCCGAAGCGCGTCGACCTCGAATATGACGAGCCGCGCGAGCCGAACTATCCGGTCGAGGAACTCGACGGCGTCGTGCCCGTCGACCTCAAGAAACAATACGACGCGCGCGAAGTGATCGCGCGGATCGTCGACGCATCCGAATTCGACGAGTTCAAGCGGCTCTACGCCACCACGGTCGTCACCGGCTTCGCGCGGCTTTACGGCATGCCGCTCGGCATCGTCGCCAATAACGGCATTCTCTATTCGGAGTCGGCGCTGAAGGCGGCGCACTTCATCGAGCTCTGCTGCCAGCGCCGCGTGCCGCTCCTGTTCTTGCAAAACATTTCCGGTTTCATGGTCGGCCGCGACTACGAGGCCGGGGGCATCGCCAAGAACGGCGCCAAGATGGTGATGGCGGTCGCCTGCGCCAACGTGCCGAAGCTGACGCTGGTGATCGGCGGCTCCTACGGCGCCGGCAATTACGGCATGTGCGGGCGGGCCTATTCGCCGCGCTTCCTGTTCACCTGGCCGAACGGACGCGTGCAGCTGATGGGCTCGGACCAGGCGGCGAACGTGTTGGCGACGGTCAAGCGCGACAATATCGAGGCCGGCGGCGGAAAATGGCCGCCGGAAGAGGAAGAGGAATTCAAGCGCCCGATCCGCGAGCAGTTCGACCGCGAGGGCGATCCCTATTTCGCCACCGCGCGGCTGTGGGACGACGGCATCATCGCGCCGGCCGAAACACGGCGAGTGCTCGCGCTTTCGCTATCGGCGGCGCTCAACGCGCCGATCCCCGAGACCAAGTTCGGCGTGTTTCGAATGTAGTTTTCCGCGGCGGCGTACTTCAGCGGTTCACCAGCCACAACACCACGCTGAACACGAGGCTCAGCAAGATGCTCGTCATCAGCGGAAAGTAGAATCGGAAATTCTCCCGCTCGATCGCGATGTCGCCGGGAAGACGGCCAAGGCCGAACTTGGTGAGCACCGGCCACAATACGCCCACCGCCAAAATCGCCAATCCGAGCACGATCAAGAAACGCGAAATGTCCATGA
>Ga0207505_100063_pt1 | contig 19979 bp, 26 predicted proteins | sample NitcycUWRROWE17A_FD_188207 | JGI IMG/M metagenome (GOLD analysis project Ga0207505, IMG submission 188207) | Soil microbial communities from Arlington Agricultural Research Station in Wisconsin, USA - Nitrogen cycling UWRJ-ROWE17-A (SPAdes) | ecosystem: Environmental > Terrestrial > Soil >... | reverse complement strand
CCCGCCATACTCGATGAATTTCTCGCGCCGGAAGGAAACGCAGCCGTTGCCGCCGGCGCCGGATTTCACATAGACCTTGGCTTCGTCGAGGAATTTCATTGATGCCCTGCCTTGCAGCAACTACCTCTCCCCGCACGCGGGGAGAGGTGAATCGGAAGAACTCGGATCGCTGTTGGCGCGTGGTGCATGCGCCAGTCATACAACATCCCTAGAGCGTCCAGAACGGTCCCCACCAAGGCCGTCATCCTGAGGTGCGAGGGCGAAGTCCGAGCCTCGAAGGATGGCAGCGAGGAAGGATTGCCGGATGTTCATCCTTCGAGGCTCACTCGCTTCGCTCGTTCGCACCTCAGGATGACGCTGAAATAAAACCTCGTCACCCTGAGGTGCCCGCGTGCAAGCGCGGGCCTCGACAGGTGATCTCTCCCGCAAGCGGGGAGAGGTAGTTTTTTGCGGTTCATCGCGCGCTCTTTTTCTTCTCCGCGGCGATCTTCGGCAAGCCGCTCTTGCCCCAGGCCCTGAGCGAGGCCCAGATGCCGCGCTCGAGCCGGAAGCGGTCGGCGGGCACGGACGCGCCGAGCGCGCGCACGCGGAAGAGCGCCGCCCCCGTCCACTGGAAGCCGCACTTCTCGATCACGCGGCGCGAGGCGAGGTTGGTCACCCGGCAGCCGGCGGAAAGCGCATCGAGATCGGTCACGCTGAACAGATGATCGATCACCGCGCGCACCGCTTCGGTGGCGTAGCCGCGGCCCCAATAGGGCTCGCCGATCCAGTAGCCGATCTCCGGCTCGTCGACAAAATCGTCGTGACGGCGGCCGTAGCCGCAGGCGCCGATCAGGGCGTCGCCTTCGGCCTTGGCGGTAACCGCGAAGGTCCAGCCCCGGCCTTCTTCGGCGAGCGATTCGATCCAGACCTTGGCGTCGTCGACGCCGTAGGGGTGCGGGATCAGCGCCGTCATTTCCGCGATTTTGCGGTTGTTGGCGAGCCGGGCGATGACTTTGGCGTCATCGAGCCTCGGCGCGCGCAACAACAGCCGCCCGGTCTCGAGCACGGGCGTGCCCGATGGTCCCGGGGCGAAACCGCAGGTCATCTGGAGGGCGGACATGACGGGCTCCTTCGAAATGCGCGAGGGGGAGACATCCGTCTCCCCCTCTGGAATTCTGGACCCGTTTTACGAGGGTCCCGCGGGGGCGACGAACGCCGGCGGGGATCCTCGCTGATCTCCGCCGTTACTTGGCCGTAGCCTCCATCGGGACTACGGAAACACTGACGCGATCTTTAGCCTTGGTGCGGAACTGAACTTTGCCGTTTTGCAGGGCGAACAGGGTGTGGTCGCGGCCGATGCCGACATTGGGGCCCGCGTGCCATTTGGTGCCGCGCTGGCGCACGATGATCTTGCCGGTGGTCACGGCTTCGCCGCCGAAAATCTTCACGCCGAGCCGGCGACCGGCCGAGTCGCGCCCGTTGCGTGAGGAACCGCCTGCTTTCTTGTGCGCCATAACGAACTCCGAGTGGGGATTTCTTAGCCTAGTTCGACGACAAAATCATTACTTCTTTTTGCTTTTTGCCTTGGGAGCCTTGTGTGCTTTCCCTTTCGGCTTTTTGGCTTTCGCCTCGGCGTCGGGCTTCTCTTCGCCTTCTGCCTTCGGCGCCTTCGGGGCCTTCGCCTTCTGCGCGCGGGGCTTCGCCTCCTTCGAGGGCTGCTTGCCGTCGGTGAGGATCTCGGTGATGCGCACGACGGTAAAATCCTGCCGGTGGCCGCGGCGGCGGCGCGAATTCTTGCGGCGGCGCTTCTTGAACACGACGATCGTTTCGCCGCGGGTGTGGGTCACGACTTCCGCCGCCACCAGCGCGCCGGAAACGGTCGGCGTGCCGACCGAGGGCTTGTCGCCGCCGAGCACCATCACCGGGAAGGTGACGATCTCGCCGGGCTTGGCGACGAGCTTGCCGAGCCGGATCGTTTGATCTTCGGCGACCGTGTATTGCTTGCCGCCCGTCTTGATGACCGCCAACATGGCTTTGTACCGGTTTATGGGGCGAGGGCCGGGCCCTCAATAAAGCGCGCGGGCCTCGGCCCGCGCTTGCGCGGCGGTTATGACGGGCGAGGCCGGAACTGTCAAGAAAAGCGGAGCTTCGCCATTGTCTCGATTGGCATTTTTCGCTGTCATCACCGGGCCGGCGCACCCTTTATTCGTCATGCCCGGGCTTGACCCGGGCATCCATGATGAAGTTCAGCGCACGCTGATGGTCAGCATGGATCGCCGGGTCAAGCCCGGCAATGACAGGAAAACGAGGATTTGCGCCGTCCGGCGCCATGACCGGAAAACGAAACCCCGGACACAACGGGGATTGTGCCGGGGTTATTTTCCGCCTCGTCGATGGGGGCGACAAACCTGAATCTTCGGGGCGGGCTTGGACGGTCAACCCGCCAAGCGCGGAATCGTTCCACCCGGTCAGAAAAGGGGGGTTTCCCTCTCCCCGCCTTGCGGGTTCCTAATCCTCTCCCCGCTTACTTTGTCTTCCCCTCTCCCCTGGGGGGAGAGGGCGGCGCCGAGCGTCAGCGAGGCGGCGGGTGAGGGGGAACCTGAATCGCGTTGTTCATCCGTCCCCCTCACCCGGTTCTCGCTTGCTAACGCAAGCTCGAACCACCCTCTCCCCCCAGGGGAGAGGGAAGAAAGAGACGAACCAGCACGCGGGGAGAGGAAAAAAACATGCGCGTGCCGTGCTATGTTCGCCGCGATGGCGACGCGACCCGAAGACCTCTACCCGGCCCTCGGCGCGGCCCACAACGCCGGCGATCTCGAGGCGCTGCTCGCGCTCTACGAGCCGAAGGCCGCCTACGTCATCAAGCCCGGCCGCGTCACCGGGAGTCCGGCGGAGCTGCGTGCCGCCCTGCAGCACGTGATCGCGCTCGGCGCCCGCCTGAGCGTCAATCCGCAGAGCTTCACGCGCTCCGACGATCTCGTGCTCGTGCTGGGGACGTTCACGATCTCCGGCCGCCGCGGCGACGGCACGCCGTTCGAGCGCACGTCGCGCTTCGCCGATGTGTTGCGCCGCCAGCCGGACGGAAGCTGGCGGATCGCCGTCGACAATCCCTTTGGCGGCGATTGATTCGAGAGGGATTTCGAACCGGCCCTTCTTTCCCTCTCCCCGCTGCGCGGGGAGAGGTCGGCTTTTGAGCGGAGCGAAAAAGCCGGGTGAGGGGCATCCACAGGCGCCCCCTCACCCGCCTCGCTCGCAAGCTCGCTCGGCGACCTCTCCCCGCACGCGGGGAGAGGTGAATATCTTCGCGCCTTGTTTCTCCGGAACCGCTTCGATAAGTTCCGTGCCTTGCGGAGAGGTGGCTGAGCGGTTGAAAGCACCGCACTCGAAATGCGGCGTACGGGTAACCGTACCGTGGGTTCGAATCCCACCCTCTCCGCCAATTGGCCTGTATCTGCTCGATACTAAAAAGGTATTTCTGCGCCGATTCTCTTGCAGCTAGAATTGAATTAAACACGCTGGCGAGCACGGATGTGTGTAGGGGCTGGTACGTGGCCTATGCGGCGTTTTCGAATCTCTAGTGGTTTTCTCGATCAAGCAACGAAACGCGCCGCTTCGGCAATCATCGTTTTTTCCGTATTTGCTTTGCTACTACTTTTGATCGCTGATCCCCTGCTACTTACGATTTCCATATTGGGTATTTCCGCGCTCGTCGGTTTCTGGGCGATCTACGCCGGATATCGGCTTCGAAAAGAGGCGGCGGTGTTCGATGAAGGGTATGCGAAAATCGTTCAGCAGCTTGAAAACGGAATGAATAATTTTCTTTGCGAGCTTTCCACCATTCATGACAAAGATCAGCGCTCGCAACAAATGCTGTCTATGTTGCAAAATCTGAAGACGTTTTATCAGGACCTGGAATCTGATTTTAAGTCGTTGCAACCGGAGGCAATCGAAGCGATGCAAAATTACGCGGCCGATCCCGAGGCGCAGTTATTTGTCAAGATCGACCGCTATACCAGATTGGTCGAGAAGATGTTGGCCAGCGACGCCGCCGAACATTCCGATCGACTGCAGTAGAGCGGAGCTGACGACAAGATAGTTGAAAGCACCGCACGCGAAATGCGGCGTACGGGTAACCGTACCGTGGGTTCGAATCCCACCCTCTCCGCCAAGCTTCCGTTCGCATTTGTTCGCCCGCGTCCGAAAAGCTAAAGTTATTCGGCGCTTACGAGCTCATTCGTCCTTTACACGTTCGCCATCATTCACGAGAATCTGCGTCAGAGTCGTGGGTAAACTTGTGGGTACGGACGATGGCGCAGATTGTTCGCAGACTGACCGCGTTGAAAGTCTCGCGTCTTATCGAGGCGGGCATCTACGCCGACGGTGACGGGCTGTATCTCCAGGTCTCAGGCCCAAACGCTAAATCCTGGATTTACCGCTACATGTTCCGCGGCAAATCGCGTGAGATGGGTCTCGGCCCGGTAAAGGCTGTGACTCTCCTCGAGGCACGGAGGAAGGCCGCAGAATGTTGGCGGCTGCGTAGTGAGGGCATCGATCCAATCGAGGCGAAGAAGTCAGAACAAGCCCGTGCTGCTCTCGATGCCGCCAAATCTCTCACCTTTAAGGAAGCCGCCGCTGCCTACATCAAGACCCACAGTGTCGGATGGCGCAATGCAAAGCACACGGCTCAGTGGAAGAGCACACTGGCGACCCATGCAGAGCCAGTCTTGGGCGGTGTTGTCGTTCAGGCGATTGACACCGCGTTGGTGCTTAAAGTTCTGCAACCGATCTGGCTGGACATACCTGAGACTGCCGGCCGCTTGCGTGGTCGCATGGCAGCAGTGCTCGATTGGGCGAGTGCACACGGCTTCCGCGTCGGCGAGAATCCAGCACGCTGGCGAGGCCACCTAGCGAATCTTCTTCCCGATCAGTCCCGGGTTCGTTCGGTCAAGCACCACGTCGCTTTGCCCTTCGATCAGATATTCGATTTCGTAACGGCCTTGCGGAAACAAGAAGGCGTTGCCGCCCGTGCGCTTGAGTTCACGCTTCTCACGGCCGCACGCACCACAGAGACGATTGGCGCGACGTGGAGCGAGCTTGATTTAGCTAACAAGATTTGGACGATTTCATCGAAAAGAATGAAGGGCGGCAAGGAACATCGTGTGCCGCTTTCGGCTCGCGCTCTGGAAATCGCCGAAGAGATGTCGAAGTTTGGAGATGAAGCAGGGAGCTTTGTCTTTCGTGGCGGCCGAAAAGGAAAGCCGCTCTCCAATATGGCGATGACAGAGGTGCTGCGTCGTATGGGCCGCGGCGATCTCACCGTGCACGGTTTCCGGTCATCGTTCCGCGACTGGGCCGCGGAGTGCACGGATTTTGCAGGAGAAGTCGTCGAGATTGCTCTGGCACACGTCGTTAAAAACAAAGTGGAGGCCGCCTACAGACGCGGGGATCTTTTCGTCAAGCGACGTAAATTAATGGCTGAATGGGCTAAATATGCCACATCCCCAGATACGGTTGTCACGTCGCTGCGAAAACTAGATCTCGGCGACGGGACCAGCTGAAGGTCGCCGTCTATTAAGCCGCCGCAATCGCCGGTGCATTATCGTCGTGGGTGGGCAGCAAGCGGAGTTCGGTTTCTGGGCCGGACAGATCGAGCCCTCTGACCATCCAGTGAGCTACGAGACTGTAGCGGTTGGCGCTAGAGGCGAGGGGAAAGACTGTGTGCGGAGTTGGAGGCACCGCCTCGAATCCCAATCGAGCGAACCCCTCGCCCGGAAAAACTACGGCCCTCGGGAGAATCTTGTTCTCATTATCGGCCTGTACTGCGCGGAAATTCGACAACCGAAGCGTGGACAGCCATGGTTTTGCAAACGCGAGAGTGGGGGTGCTCAGAGGATCACTAGAATCCAGAACGCACGTAAGTGCCGAGCGGTCCACGTGCGGTTGAGCAGCCAAGTTTCCATTCGCCGGGCTATAGCGAATCACACGAATCGTGAGATTTGCGGTGCCATTCCGGTTTAAGAGGCGGTGTTCCAAGGAGGGCTCAAGCTCGATCAGTGCGCGACCAATCGGCCACATTTTTTCTCTGACAAGATCTATGGCGTCCAAAAGCTCCATATCCAAAGCCTCGACTTTGGCAGGATACGAATCGAAGCCGGCGCATTTCAACTCGGCCCAAAAGCCGGGACACGATTGGTAAGAGACTTTATTGTCCTTGCCACATACTCCCCGGTTGTCCTTGTAAGCAGGAGCGAAAGCTCCGGAATAGTCAAGGCCCTGTCGAATCTTCCAGCCGATCCCCTCGGAGTTAAAGCTCTCGACCCACGAGATATTCTCAGTCGCAAAATCCACTAGGGTATCGAAAGCTCTATAAACCCTCGGTGCGATGCTTGCCGCATCCGATGGCACAGTGACGTATCCATTCAGGATCAGTTCTCGAAAAATTGCCCACGGTTCTTTCCGCATGAGCGTCGATTCCCAGTGTGTACACACCGTACATAAGGGAGTACACCAGGTCAACATCTTGCTCAAAGGGTATTGACCGCCCATCCTTGGTCTAAGTAAAATGCCATCCGATTCGTTGGAGGCCCTGAATGACCAAACTCGGACTAATCGAGCCTCTGCTTAATGGAAATCACAAGCGGCTCACAACGCGGGATTTTCGAGAGAATTTGGCTGAGGCTCTAACCTTCACTTCAAAGAACAAAGGCACAATCGTCCTGACGAAGAATGGTGAGGAACGAGGGGTGTTAATATCGGTTGAGGATGCATGGTTGTTAGAAAAAATAAAAGCGATGGTACAGGGGGAATGCGATTACGTGCGTAGTCAGAATCAGGACGCTTTGTACAAAGCGATCCGAGATAAATTGACAGGGGACATGGGAGGAAGGCGTGGCGATACGAGTAGGAAACGTTATCGCGTTAAGTGAGGCTCCTTTTAAAATTGCCGTTTCTGACCTTGTTCAGGAATCACTCCGTCGGTTACCCGCGCGGCAACGTGTGGACATACTCGGCTTTATTGACGAGGTAAAAAACCAGCCGAGCAGAATCCTCAAGGCTCGGTTAGATGGCCATTATCGGTTTCCCACCGGTCTGGTGCTCGCTATCACGAGGTTCAAGGGCTACGTTGCCCTTGTATCGGTCTTCCACAATTTGCTGACCGTATTGCGCATCTGGACTCGCTTGCAATACGAAAACGTCGAGCCGCTAGTTCGTTTAATTAAAAAGCTGTTTGCGCGGCCCGAAAGCAGGGCAAAGCGCGAGTTCCGCATCGCCACCACGCCAATGCCAGCGTATACCGAGTACGAGCTGGCGGTCGCATATGTTGTGGGCAAAAAGGTAAAAGTCCGGAAATTTGGCCGTTTCATTTTGAAAAACGCTGAGGGAGAGTCCCCTGTTTTCGGGTGACGACCCCAGCAAGACTTTGCGCCTTCAAAGACTTTCTCGACTACACCCAACAGCTCGAAACGGAACGGAACGTGAAGAGGACGCTTCGATCCGTGGAGAATCCGTGGAATATGTTCGACGGACGTTCTCGCGACATCGGCAGGAGTGGGAGAGATGAAACATACGGATGAGCAACAGAAGGCCATGGATGCTTCCATTGGATCAGTACAAAGGATTGCCCTTAGGATCGTTTCTCTTCCTGCCTCGGGGCGTAATGAGCAATTTGCCGTGGTGCGACGCCATTTCGCAGAAGGAATTGAGAAGTTTGGGATGAAGGGGGAAACAGCGGAGAAGTGGCTCAATTTGCAGATGGAAGGATTGCGAGCCCTTGTAAAAGAAATTGAAGCAGGTGGCGGCGCAGCTGGAGGCACCGCGTAACGGCTCGCTATTCCTTCTCGTCAAATGCTCCTTTCAGAAAGAGAATCTTTGACGCCGCAAGGTGGAGAGCGTATGCGGCGACGTATTCTGGAATTTGGATCGGAGATGTGCCTTGACCGTGCGCCCCAGTCTCGTTCCTGAGGGGCGGCAATCCGGACTTTAATGTTGCAAAGAGCTGCTCGAACGATTGATCCGCAAATTCGGGAAATAGATTATGCTTTCTCAATATCTTGATCAGGTCGCTTGCACGAGAGCCCTTTTCGTATTTCCAACCCTTGGCGTCACAGATTGATTTCATCGTGCTCTCGACGGCATTCAGCGCATCGACAGCGCAATCCCGAAATTCACTCGCTTTAAAATGATCGTGAGCCGCCCGAAATTCCTCATTTGCGCCTTTGAATCTTGGATCTGACAAAAACTCCAGGGCGGGTTTTGTGATTTCAGAGTGTGCATATTCATTGTCGATCTTGAAGATCTTTCCATCGTAATATCGATAGCCAAAACCGGCCCGGCGAAATCTTTCATTGGTCTCGGCGACGGCTTCCTCCGCGGATATCTCTATGCCAGCATATCTCCGTTTCGTTTCGTCAAAATCTCCTCGAAACCGCTCAACGCAGCGCAACGAAAGTTCTACGCAATCGAGCCAAGTATCTAAATCGTAACCAGACTTAAAATACTCAAGAACGTTGGCGACCGCGCTTCTCTCGTGCCCCAAAGATTCCATGCCGTGTTCGTGCGCTATCTCTCGTGCAACAAATTGGTATATCGGACCGGAACTATGCTCGCTGAATTGATCGCTATCGCCAAGCGCACGTTTGACGATATTCGACACTTGAACGCGGAGTACATCGGGAATCTTATCATAGGTCCAGACATCGACAGCCCTATCTGCTTGCTTTCGGCGACTGGAATATAAATCAACAATCGGCATAAAATTCTCTGGCTATCGGTTAGGCTCATACCCATTGTATTGCGGATTGTGCAATATTGCTCGAATACTATCCTAGGTTTTACGTCTTTCCACTCGCTTTGTGGCAATGTCCGGACGCCGACCGGATGAGGCACTTCTTGACGTTTTCGGACCGCTTGGATGACTCTAGCCGCGAAATCGAGAGGAAAAATGTTCAAGATTTGTAATGCTCGGCAAAGAATCGAGCAGCGGAATCAGCTACGCTTCGAATTTGCGTTGCCGACTCTTTCGATGGCTCATGAGCTTCGCAAGCTCTACGACGCCGAGCGCGAAGCCGAATTCAGAGCATTCTTGAACACGTCCCCGCTTCGGCAGCGGGTGGAAGCAAAACTCCTTGCTCGGGTCCGCCGTCAGCGGCAAGAGCCCGAATGGAAGCCGACGGGTTTCCTTTCGGGAGGCGGATTCGTATTCAACGTCCGGACAAGGAAGGTGATGGGCCGGATTTGGCGGAACCGTCATCGTTCGGCTCAATGATTACAATGCCGTCCTGGTTGAAAACCATTGGCTCTTACTTCAAGGCATTAATTCAGCCCGACTACGGCGAAATTCCACACGCCGAACGGGCTCGCTCGCTTGCTAAATGGGTCTTTGACTTTCTTCGCAATCTGCTCATCGTTGGCGTCCTGAAATACTTTGCTGTCAAAACCGAAAGCACCGCCATCAACTTGGTCGCCGATATCGCCTTCTTGTTTTTCTGGGTCTACTGTTTCTCGTACCTATCCATTTGGAGCGTATATCCGTTCCATTTTCTAAAGAACAAGTTCCTAGCGAATCTATTAGACGCTACGGCCAACATTATGGTTTTCATATTTTTGTATCTCGTAACACTAGATTTGCTCACGACCGTTGTAAACGAACTCGCCAAGGCAAATGTCCGCTGACTCTCTGGATATTGCTTTCCAAGCGTGATTGAACTCAAGTAGCAACGATCCAAATGTGAGCTCAGCATCGATGCCGCGAGCAAAATATTGGCTGACGCGCCTTATCGGACTCCTGCTGCTCTATTCCGTCGGGCATGGGGTCCTTATTTGGTTGGGCACGATCGGCATTCACCCGGAACAATGGATTGCGTCGCTAATTGGTTACGCGACGACATCCGAGGCTGCCGTTTGGCTTTGGTGGACGCTACCCGCCGTAGTGGGGTTGATCGTCCTGGGAGTTTGGGAGTTAAACTCCCAAAGTCAATTTTCAGCCCGCGCCGTTTCACGAAATGCGAAACGAATTCCTGCCCGGAATGTACGTGAGGTTGTACGATTAATTTCGCCCGGAGCGAACATAGATTTCGATTTCTCCGAAGGACTTATATCACGAGCATTCCCTGACGCTGGTTCATTTACCAGTTGGGAAACGGTTCACGACGGCAAAGAATTGCTCGTGCACAATGTCCCCGAGCTGGGCCTACATGGATCGCGGTCTAGGATACTTGCTGAACCACGCTACGCATGGGTCCTGAACTTTCGAGACTGCCGAAGTCTATCTCTTCGCAATCTTGTGATTGGACATACAGAGCCCGGCTATTGCCAAGGTGGCGTTCTTCGCTTTGAAAATTGCTCTGATGTTATCATAGAGAAATGCGAGCTCTTTGGGTCGGGCACCTACGCACTAGAACTTCAAGACTGTGACAATTTTGAAATTTGCGACTCGCTAATACGTGATTGCACGTATGGCATCGGTAATTTTCGCAACATCTCTGCGGTCACATTCAGGAACTGCGACTTCCGTGATAATCGGCAATTTGATCTTCTGAATTTTGCTGGAGCTGCGAACAAGGTGATGTTCAAAAGCTGCAATTTTCGCGGAAATCACTCGAGCGGGTACCTATTCAATTTTTCTGCTCTCAACGCCAGGCACAGCATTTATCTGAATGACTCGACGGTGGTGGGAAACACTTTCGTCGGCTTGGCTGACATCCGGCTCAGCCAGAATAACAATAAGATTTACGACAACAAGACGCCGAGCTTACGGCCGCTCTAGAAGCAAGGCTGTACAGAAAACCCCTGCCAATCGGCATGGAGGATTCCCCACTAATACGATGGGTGCTTGTCGCTTAAGACAGTGTTCCGCAAACATTTGATTTCGGTACATGCGAGGAATATATACCCAGCTATGAGAACCCCCGCCAAGCGCCGCGTAGCCCTCTACACGCGAGTTTCGACCGACCAGCAGGTTACGGCGAACCAGGAGCTGGAATTACGCTCTGTAGCCCACCGTAATGGCTGGGATATCGCCGCGGTCTTCTGCGACGCCGGCATCTCTGGCGCTAAAGGCCGTGACATGCGGCCCGGGCTGGACGGGCTTATGAAAGGCGTAGCTCGCAAGGACTTCGATGTTGTCGCGGCTTGGTCAGTAGATCGTCTTGGGCGGTCGTTACAGAATCTTGTCGGATTTCTCGCCGATCTGCACTCAAAGGGAATTGATCTCTATCTGCATCAGCAAGGAGTCGATACGACTACGCCATCAGGCCGAGCGATGTTCCAAATGATGGGCGTGTTTGCCGAATTCGAAAGATCGATGATCCGCGAACGTGTGAATGCTGGGCTGCGTAGAGCGAAGGCACAGGGCAAGAAGCTCGGGCGGCCTATGATCTCGAACCAGAAAGCTGCGGCAATTCGGTTGGCGTTAAAGGAAGGCAAACAGGGCATTCGCAAGATCGCGGCAAGCCTTGAGACTGGAGTCGGCACGGTTCAGCGTATCAAGGCCGAGCTCAATGCCGGGGCTCATTAAACGCGGATCGTCTCAATCATGCTCTAGTTCTGCGAGACCTGGACGTTCACTTTCAGTAGAATCTTCCCCCTTCACTCGTTCTCATTCAAAAATAGGCTGTTCGAATGTCACGGTCTTTGACGCCGCTTTTTCTGTGAGCATCAAACCTGGTCGATGTCCGCTTTACCTCCAGAAACGGACATTCTTCGCGGCGAGCGGAATGTCCGCAAAGTGCCACAAGCAGACACCTCAACCTCTCGCCTGTAATCTCCAGCCGCGACCAGTAAGGAAATTACATCTAATGACGAGCCTTTTTGTGGGGCTTTGGACGATTAGTGGTTGTTGTAAGCGTTATTGTCGTATTGGAAACGATGCAGGCAGTGCCGTATTGTATGAAAAAAAGGTGAGTGCCAACAATAGCATCTCCGCCGTTCCAAAAATCCGTGTGTGGAGAAGTGGCATTGTCCTCAAACGTGGAATGTCCATTACTATGGCGCAATGGAAGATCGGACAGTTCGGATTGCTGGGCAGCGTCAGTCACCCAATATAGAACACCACATTCCCACGGCTGGTGGGGAGCAAGGTCAGTGTTTGGCCCTAGGTTGCCGGTAAAATGAATTCTGATATATCCCTTCTTCATTCCACGGCACCTGTATTGCGGAGTCGCTTGCCAGTAAGCGAAGTAGTTAAAGGTCACACGTGGAATTTCACAGGTTTGACAGTTATCGGCGTCACGCCCTTTGCAAGTACCCTCTACATAGTCAGCTCGTGCAAATTCTACGCTTTGAAATAATGTGATGATCGTTGCCCAAAAGAGACTGAATTTCAGCAAGCGCATGTCAACCCCCTCCCTAGCTCGTGTAATGCAGGATTGTATCCTTAAAATCTCCCACCGCAAGAATGTCCGCCGCCGCCCAACTCGACGCATCACATTGCGCTAGATGTCTTCCTATTGTGACGATTTGCGCCGACCTAGCGTGAGGAAGGCCGCAGTAGCGAAGAGGCATAGGGGGAGTGCCACACCAAATAGAAGGGCAAGGATGTCGGGAATTCCCTTGGCTGTGTAAATACCGTGCTGGAATTTCAGGTTCGGGTATTCCGGCACTGGGCTTTCATAGAACACCAGAATTCGTCTGCCGCCGGTAGCCCAGCCGTCGCCCCATTCCAACATTAGCCAAGCGAGGACGACGCCAATTACGACGAGGGCCACGATTACCAACAACCGTTGGGAGTCGTTCATTTGCTACCCCCTTCAATCCTTCTTCTCACCTTGTGCCACGATCTTGAGCATCTTGTCGGGCAAGGGCCTTTGCAACTGTAGAGCTTCATCCATTGGGGCTTCGAGCCAAATCTTCCATTCTTCCTTGCTCACGAGCACGACCGGCATAGCCTTGCCGTGAATGGGTGCAACAATCTTGTTCGCATCGGTCGTGAGAAACGAATAGAGCAGGTGTTTGCCGGTGACAGGGTCGGCTTTGGTGCCGCGGGTACCTGCCCACTCCTTCCAAACACCTGCAAAGAAGAAGATCGGTCGCTTTTCTGAAAGAGCAAACCACACCGGCGTCTTTCGTTTCGTCTTGGGATCGGGTTTGTCGTTGTACTCGCAGAAGGATGACGCGGGTACCAAGCAGCGGCTTTCAGGCTTGAGCAGCGGCGTCCAGAATTTGCTTTTGGTATTACGGATGTTCGTTATCGCTCGGCCGCCGAAGATCGCCGGGCCAGGAACGCCCCACCGCATCTTGATGAGCTCGAGCCCGTCTTTCGTATTGCGAATGACGGGGGCGATGCCGTCAGGGAAGATCGCCGGCTGTGGCTGTAAATTTCCGGCGCTATCCTTCAGCTTGGGAAACAGGCCACGTAATTCGGATTGGGATTTGTTATGACTGTAAAGATTGCACATCGGGAAAAGGCTGAAACCCTATATTCGTTCCGCACCAGCTGGGGTGTCTTGTCTCAGCGCCTATGCATCCGCATTTTGAGCAAACCACTCGCTCTCTCATTACATCACTCGAAGCATCGAGACCCCATCGGATCATAAATGGGGCAATTGCCATTGGCGCATGATGAAGGCAATTGCGGTTTGTGCAATAAAACCAGTACCAGGGTGAGCTTTTGTGCACTTGCCGAAGCGTGGGGACAGGCCCCGGAGGCTGCCGGAAGCGTCGCAGCGGGGGCATATCTTCGCGAAGGATCTTCCGTCTCATGCGGCTATTGCCGCACCGATCAAGGAGAGGAGTCAATCTGCGATCGACCCAACCTGAAATAATTTACTCGAAGAATTCATCGACAGTCCTGGGTGGCTGATAAGGCACCACTACGGGAGCATTGTGGCTCTCTCTCAAGGTCTGAAGCTCTGCTTCGGTTCCCCACTTGAAATGTAGTCCGCAGCAGGGGCAGACGACCTCATAGCGATGCACATTGCCGGGACGCCGCTCTCGCCATTCGAGAGAAGCATATCCGCAGGTTCTGCAGTGGGGCTTCATCTTCGATTTTCTTCTGTGCTTCGCTTCCATCTTTAGCTGTCGGTCTTCTGCCGACACCTCAATCTGAGCGTATTCATGATGCTCTCGATCTGATCCCTGCGCTCCTGCGGTGATCTTCCGAAGGCAGCTTCAACCTTCAGCGTTGCCTCGATGTCGTCGTGATTCATTCTTGCCCGTTCTAGAGCTAAGGCGAGATCGAAGAACATACGGTTGCCTTGACCCGGAAGGCGTTTCGATATCCGCCAGTTTTTGATGGCGTGATCTATCTTTGCATAGTCGATCCACCCCGAACGCTCGATGGCAGGTTCAATCTCCGTTTCGGGTTGAAGGAGAGCGACGCCGTGCTCGACCCAGACCAGCGGATCCATGATTGTCCGGTCCCCGCCAGCGTAATCACGGAAGAAGCTTTGCCGCGGGTCCTGGGCCTGGGACGGCAGATAGAAGAGACTCGCCGGGCTGCTCTTGGACCAGTCGAGTCCAGACGGACGTGAGTTCTTCCTGCGCCGGTAATTCCTCCTTCCCTCCACGCGATAACCGGCGTCCTTCAGCTTGGCGGCGATCTGCTCAATGAGATGTACATGGGCTTCGGCCGTGACCGGCTGCGCCGTCGGGATGACCACCCGGAAGCGGGGCTTCTCGGCGGTGTGATTGAAAGTGTTCATCATCATCAAGCGGATGTTCGGAAACAGATCGGCAATCTCATCCGGGCGCAGCTGGCCGTCCTCGAAGTCGAGCCAGATGTGCCGGACATGATCAATGTTTCCGGTTCCCCTGCTGGTGCCGACGACCTTGTCGGGATCGAACACGGCGGGGCTGATGAGCAGGTTGTCCTGTTTGCCGGTAAAAGTCCGTTCGTGAAAAGTCTTCAGGCAGGTAACGAAGTCTTCCACGTCCTGACAGTTCAAGAACCCGGCCGGTTTCGTGGACCGTGTGCCCGAATACAGCGTACCGACGGTAAGTCGCGTAACGGAATCTGTAATAGGATCTATAGGGTTTTCGTTACACAACCCTCCCCTAGAAGCATCCTGACCCCTGCACAGCCCCAGCAGGTCTTGCAGCATCTTTCGCTTCTTCTCCTGACGCATCCTGCGGAATGCAGCCGTCCGTTGTCGCCCCGACAGGTGTATCCGGGGTCTTCCCGGCTTCTTGTTGAGCGCCTCCGGCAGGCCGATCTCCAACCGCTCGATCTTCGATCCGGGGAACAGCTCCCGCAGGTAATCGGCCGCCCCGCGATCAGGCACAAGAATGCGCTTGGGATCCCGGTTGTCGGGATTCCTGATCGATGACCTCATGACCGATTGGTAGACGCTCGCGAGATAGGTGAAGCGCCTTACGTCTCCACCCGAAAGCCCGCGATGCTCAAGAAAACGGAAGTGCTCGGTGGTCGGATTGAGTGCCGAGATGAACGCGATGTCGTGCACGTCGGCGTAGGTGTTCAGTCCATGCGGCTTGTTTGACAGCCGCACCGCATTATTACCGAAGGGGTCTTCTTGAAACGATTTGTTTGCTTGCCACAGAAAATGACCATCACCGAAATGACTCTTAACGGCTTGGATCATACGATCGAGAGTTGTCGTCAGCTCCGAACCTGAAGTGGCCTTCATGCGCTTCTTCGACCATTGCTCCTCCATTACGTACAAGATCGTAATGAGATCACCGTTCGTGTGCGTGGAGAAGCGCAAGCTCCGGGCGAATTCCCGATCTTCTCTGAAGCGAACGCCCATATCCTCCCACAGCCGGTAGACGGGCGTGTCCGTGAAGTTCGCGGCCGCCATGAAGACGCTCTTGAAACCGAGAACGACAGAAGGTTTTAGGACCGAGTGAAAAGCGAGCCGCTGGCCTCCGCCGGAGACGAGCTTCGTGTACTGCTCCGCGTTAACGCAGGTCTCCCAATGAAGGCTCGTCAATGTCCTCACGGTATCGGAAACCCGCTCAAGGATTTCATCTTTCTCTTGGTTCTTTCCGATCTTCTCGAGGGTGTGAGGTCTCGCTAATCGCACACGCTCGTAGATGGAGTTGTGGGGGATAATTTGCAGGTGATCGGTGATAAGCCGATGTGTCTGCGGCAGCCGATGAGCCCTGTAGCGCAGCACCTCAAGTTCCTCGTCAATGAGGAGGTGGAAGTCGCCTTTGTTGGCCCAATAACGGACATAGGGAAGCACTTGGTGGGTCGTGAAGATGATCTCCCCGTCGCAGGGACCGGCCCTCACGTATTCGGTGAGTTCATGGGCGACAGATTGGCCTTCCCTGACGGTACCGCCGTGGAAGATCCTATGCGGAGGAGGAGCGCAACGAGACCCCAATTCCTCCCTCACGGTCTTGTCGATCAGGTCCTTTGTGGGCTGCACCACCAACACCCGCTCACCCTGCCGAGCCAGATCACAGGCACGGGTGACGATCTGGTGCGTTTTGCCCGAGCCCGAGGGAGCGGAACAAAAGTTTACGACGATGTGCTGAAAGCGGCTCACGACTCCGAGCCCTGCTGCTTAATGGAGTTGGCTGGAACGGCCTTATTGTTTGCCTGTTCGGTCGGCTGGCCATCGGCGGGCAGCCTCCTCAGGTCCTCGAGGAGTTCTTCCAGAAGGAAAAACCGCCGCCCGTTCGCTTTGTGCGAACGGAGCTTCCTGGTCTTGATCAGGTGATAGACGGTGGTTCGTCCGAAGGAAGTGCGTTTGCAGAGATCGGTGATCGACAGTGCGATGGGCATAGAGACTCCTTCCCTTCTAAAAAAGGTTGAAGGTGTCTCCTGCTCTCCGAGATGGATGCTGATCGGCACAAAGTCAAGCGTTTAGCGGCTTGATATGGCGATTTTTAATGACCCGGCAGCAAGTGGTCGAAGAGGCAGCACTGGTAGTCGCGGCCGACTTGCGTAATGGTCGTGAAGCCCAACAATTCGTTCGCCCTCGTTCGTCATCGTTCGCTCACGTTCGTCCTAATCCTGCTTGCGTTCGTGGGTAGAGCAGTGGGTATGTGCAGGGCATTATTGATAACGTGCTGACACAGATTAGCTATTTTCATTACTTGGCGGACACCCTCTCCGCCATTAGCGCCGGTGTCTAGCTGGTATTCAATATTATTTTTCCTTGTCGGCTCCCTTGCCGACAAATTTGCCCGCGACTGCGAGTTCGTCCACCGCCTAACGCCGCTGAATACGCTTCGAAGTCACATGTGCGCAATTCACGAAGGTGTAAGCTGATTCTAACTGAGACAAGAGTCGAGCGGCAGCGGTCATTGGTCACAACTTTCACTGAACAAAAGCATGTTTAAGGGCTGATAAAGTGTAGAGTTGAACTTACGTGGTTTACATCTAAACTGTTATCGAACTTGCTAGCCTCGGAGGCTTAAATGGTCGATTTGTGGAAAAACAAACGTCTCATAGATAAGGAGGTAAAAAAACTCGCCGATGAATACGCCGATAAAATTTATCGCAGCTTGTCCAATTCGAAGTTCACTTGGCGTACACCGACTGGAATTTCTAAGGAAGTCGGCCTTGAGCCGGAAAAGGTTGTCGTCATCTTGGACAATTTACCGAGCGTAATCCGTTCCAGCACCGCAAATACGAGCGGTGAGCTCCTCTACGCCACTCGAGATAAATATCAGGAACAAACATCTATTGGACAACGCATTTTGTCCAGCATCAAGAATAGTACGTAGTATGGACTGACCACTGTGGATTGGGACCCTTTCTTATCGAGCGGACTCTTCCATGCTGGGTTGGGAGGTTTTACTCTCAGCGGATATAATTTGATCGTTGATGTTAAAAAGCCGATGAGTCAACGCGCGCCCAAGGATTTTTGGTACTGGCTCGTGTTTTTGTGGTGGCCCGCAATTGGAGTCGTAGTTGCTTTTATGTACTCGAAATCGGGCTATAGGATTGATGGCTGGTTGGCTTTCACGCTGGGTCTTACGACACCGTCGCTGCTGCAAAATATAATTCAGAGTGGCGCTGCTTCCGATAGACCTCCACCAAACGCAGAGCCGGGGCCATAGACCAACATTTACCTTCACGCTTTGCGCGTTTGATTTGCCCTATCGCCTCGTTCAAAAGCTTTCGCTAACTCATAGCGTGTCTCGGATTGCCTGAGCTTTTCGATTGACGTGTCCATGCCCCAACGCACGTCATCGCGCTGCGTGGCCGCCTGACCGTCATTCCGCACACCTTCACGCGCTCCGACGATGTGGTGCTCGTGCTGGGGACGTTTACGCTATCCGGCCGCCGCGGCGACGGCACGCCGTTCGAGCGCACGTCGCGCTTCGCTGATGTGTTGCACCACCAGCCGGACGGAAGCTGGCTGATTGCCATCGACAATCCTTATGGCGGCGATTGAGTCGGAGAATGTTCATAAGAAAACCCCAGCGCAAGGCCGGGGTTTTCCTGTCTCGATGGTCGGGCGTCCTTAATCGTCGTCCCAATCGCGATGATGGCGCTTCTTGATCACCACCACGTCGTCACGGTCGCGATCGCCCCACCAGTAGTGGCGGTCGCGATACCAATCGCGGTCGCGATTCTCGACACGAATGCCGACACCCACTTCCTCGGCGCGAACCGAGGGGTTTTCGCCAAGGGCCGAAGTCCCCATGAAGGTCGGGCTGACCAACAGCCCCAAAGCGACGAACGGAAGTGCAAGTTTCATAACACGCTCCTTAGTTCTCTTTAAAATCCATCCATAATCCATCCAGGCGCGTTTTCGTCGTCACGCGCTTATAGGGAAAACGCCTCGCAAAAATGATCGTTCCGCAAAAAGCGATGTTTCACGCGGCGATGTTTCACGCGCCGGAACGCCGCGCGCCGCTTGAATTTGCCAATTTCAACTTTGTGTGAGGGGCGGTCACGCTACGCGTACGACTCGGCACGCGCACTGACCGCAAGCCATTCCTCCTCGACCTTTGCCAGCGCCAGCGCCGCCCCCGCCCGCGTCTTGGCGAGCGAGGCCGCTTCGGAGGGGTTGTTGGCGTGCAGCGTCGTGTCGGCGAGCCTGGCGTCGATCGTTTCGATTTCGCGCTCGAACTTCGCGACTTCCCCCTCAAGTTCCTTGATCCGCTTCTTCAAGGCTTTCAATTCGGCGCGCGCGCCCTCGCCGCGGCCGTGGCCGTTCGCGCGCTTGGCCTTAAACTTTTCTCTTCCTTGGCCGTTCAGCTTGTTCGCGCCCGCGGAACCCAGCACCTGCCGGCGATACTGATCGAGGTCGCCGTCATACGGCTTGACCGTTCCGTCGGCGACGAGCCACAGCCGGTCGGCGCAGGCGTCCAGCAGATGCCGGTCGTGGCTCACCAGCACCACGGCGCCGGGAAAATCGTTGACGGCGGAAATCAGCGCCGCGCGCGCCTCGATATCGAGATGGTTGGTCGGCTCGTCGAGAATGAGGAGATGCGGCCCGTGAAACGCCGCGAGCCCCAAGAGAAGCCGCGCCTTCTCGCCGCCGGATAGCTCGGCGACCTTGGTGTCGGCGGCGGCGGCGGAAAAACCCATCTCGGCGGCGCGCGCGCGCACCTTCGCCTCCGGCGCGCCCGGCATCAGGGCGCGCACGTGCTCGGCCGGCGACTCATCGGCGTGCAGCTCGTCGAGCTGGTGCTGCGCGAGATAGGCGATCCGCAATTTGGGCGCGCGCACGATCTTTCCCGACTCGGGTGCGAGCCGCTCGGAGAGCAATTTGGCGAAGGTGGATTTGCCGTTGCCGTTGGGGCCGAGAAGCGCGATGCGGTCGTCCGCGTCGAGGCGCAGATCAAGGCTGCGCAGTATGGGCTTCCCCGGCTCGTAGCCGACCGAAACTTGGTCGAGCACGATGATCGGCGGGGAGAGCAATTTCTCCGGCGCGCGGATCGAGATCGCCGCCGGCGCGTCTTGCACTTGCTCGGCGAGCGGCTCCATGCGGGCGAGCGCCTTGATGCGCGATTGCGCCTGGCGCGCCTTCGATGCCTTGGCGCGGAAGCGCTCGACGAAGGCGGTGATGTGCGCGCGCTCGGCCTCCTGGCGCTTGCGCGCCTTCTGCTCGACCACGAGCTGCTCCCGCCGCTGGCGG
>Ga0207505_100062_pt1 | contig 20316 bp, 21 predicted proteins | sample NitcycUWRROWE17A_FD_188207 | JGI IMG/M metagenome (GOLD analysis project Ga0207505, IMG submission 188207) | Soil microbial communities from Arlington Agricultural Research Station in Wisconsin, USA - Nitrogen cycling UWRJ-ROWE17-A (SPAdes) | ecosystem: Environmental > Terrestrial > Soil >... | reverse complement strand
GGGGGGGGGGGGGGGGGGGGGGGGGGGGGGGGGGGTCATAGCGAGAATGCCACCCCACCCCGACGGCTCCGAACTTTCGTTCGTCGCCGTCGACCCTCCCCATCGAGGGGAGGGTAAAAAATGACAAGCGCGGGCATGGCGAAGAAATCCTACGGTCTCTTAAACCCCTCGATGAATCGCACCAGCGCCGCGACCGCAAGCCCCATGTCGGCGGGGCTCGCATATTCCGCCGGATTGTGGCTGACGCCGCCTCTGCAGCGCACGAACAGCATCGCGATCGGGCAGAGCTTGGCCATCGACATGCCGTCGTGGCCGGCGCCGGAAGGAAGCCGCAGCGGCTTGCCGCCGACCGCCTCGATCGCCGCCGCCAATTGATCCTGCAGGCGCGGCTCGCACGGCGTGGTGGGAATTTCGTGGGTGAGCGCGAACGTCACCTCGAGCTTGCGCCGCGCGGCAATTTTTTCGCATTCGTGGCGAAAGGCGGCGATCGCCTTGCTGCGCGCCTCGTTGGACGCGGCACGCAGGTCGAGCGTGAAGCGCACGGAGCCCGGAATGATGTTCACCGCGCCCGGTCTTGCCTCGATCATGCCGACGGTCGCGACCATGCCGCCCTCGCCGATCTTTTCCGCCGCGAGCGTCATTTCGGCCGCGCCCGCGAGCGCGTCGCGGCGGAGATTCATCGGCACGGTGCCGGCATGGCCGGCCTCGCCCTTCACTTCGATCGAGAGCCGCGTCTGCCCGACCATGGCGGTGACGATGCCGAGCGGCTGCTCCGCCGCTTCCAGCACCGGGCCCTGCTCGATGTGCAGCTCGACGTAGGCCGCGGCGTCCTGCGGCTGCAGCGCGACGCCGGCGACGTCGTCGGGGTTCTTGCCGTAGGCGCGCAAGGCTTCCGCGTAAGTCACGCCCGCGGCGTCCTTGAGCGCGAGCGTGTTCGGCTCGAAATGGCCGGCGAGCGCCGCCGAGGTCGAAAGCGTCGTCGGAAAGCGCGAGGCTTCCTCGTCGCCGAAGGCGACGAGCTCGATGCCGAAGGCGGGCTTGGCGCCGGCGCGCGCGAGCGTGTCGTAGGCGAGGATCGCCGCCACGACGCCGAGCGTGCCGTCATAGCGGCCGGCGTCGACCACCGACTCGATATGCGAGCCGATCAAGAGCCGCGGCCCCTCGCCCGCGCGCCCGCGCACATTGCCGAGCGGATCCTCGAACACCTGCAAGCCCGTCTCGCGCATCCACAAGGCGACGAGATCGGCGGCGCGGCGGTATTCGGGCGTCAGATACAGCCGCACCAGCCGCTCGGGCTCGGCGGAAATCGCCGCGAGTTCGAACAGCATCGCCTCGGCGCGGCGACCGAGCGCTTCCGGGTCGAGGTTGATCGGCACGGCCTTCTCTCGTTTCGTCATGCTCGTCCCCTCTCCCCCTTTGGGGAGAGGGTTAGGGTGAGGGGGTTCGCACTTATCCGAGTTAGGTTTCCCCCTCACCCGGTCGCTTCGCGACCGACCTCTCCCCGCTGGGGAGAGGTGCGCTGAGTCAGGGAATCAAAACCGTCTGCCCGGTGGTCTTGCGCGATTCAAGATCGCGGTGCGCCTGCTGCGCGTCGCGCAGCGCATAGGTCTGGTTGACCTCGATCTTCACCTTCTTCTTCGAGACGACGTCGATCAAATCCTTCGCCGTCGCCTGCAGATCCTTGGCGCTCGCCGTGTAGGTGAAGAGCGTCGGCCGGGTCACGTAGAGCGAGCCCTTCTGCGACAGGATGCCGAGATTGAACGGCTCGACCGGCCCCGAGGCGTTGCCGTAGGTCACCAGCATGCCCAACGGCCGCAGGCAGTCGAGCGAGCCCATGAAGGTGGTCTTGCCGACGCCGTCATAGACCACGTCGCACTTCTTGCCCTTGGTGATTTCAGCGACGCGCGCGACCCAGTTCTCCTGGTTGTAGAGGATGACGTGGTGGGCGCCGTTCTTCTTCGCGAGCTCCGCCTTTTGCTGGGTGCCGACGGTGCCGATGACGGTGGCGCCGAGCGCCTTCGCCCATTGGCAGAGGATCAGGCCGACGCCGCCCGCCGCGGCATGGACGAGGATGGTGTCGCCCTTCTTCACCTTATAGGTGCGGCGCAGGAGATATTGCGCGGTCATGCCCTTCAGCATCATCGCGGCGGCCGTCTTGTCGTCGATCTTCGGCGGAATTTTCACCGCGCGCTCGGCCGGCAGAATGCGCTCGGCGGCGTAAGCGCCGAGCGTGAAGACATAGGCGACGCGGTCGCCCTTCTTGATGCCTTTGACGCCCGGACCCACGGCCGTGACCACGCCCGCGCCCTCGTTGCCGGCGACGAAGGGAAGCTGCGCCGGATAGAGCCCGCTGCGGAAATAGGTGTCGATGTAGTTGAGGCCGATCGCGGTCTGCTTGATCTTGATCTCGCCCTGCCCCGGCTCCTTCACCGGCACGTCCTCGTATTTGAGCACTTCCGGACCGCCGGTCTGATGCACCCGTACTGCCGCGACCATGTTTAATCTCCCGTCATTATCGATTGCTGCTGGACCAATGGGTTGGGACGCGGTTTTAGCCTTGCCTGGGCCTGCGGCCAAGCGGCTCAATGCATATCATTATAAGGCATTGCCGGGTTTGGTTTCTCTGACTGTCATTGCCGGGCTTGACCCGGCAATCCATGCTGCGCCTGTGCGCAACTACTGGCTTTACATTTTGGCAAGCAAACGTAACGGCACGTTGTATGTCGGTGTGACGAATGACCTCATTCGCCGCATGTACGAGCATCAACGGTGCGGTGTGGCGGGATTCACGAAACAGTATGACGTGAAGATGCTCGTCTATTATGAGCGCTACGATACGGCTCTTGCCGCGATCCAACGCGAAAAGAATATTAAACATTGGTCGCGTCGGTGGAAGATTGACTTGGTCCGAAAGATGAACCCCGCTTGGCGAGATTTAACAAAGGAAATCACTCGCTGAGAGTCATCATGGATTGCCGGGTCAAGCCCGGCAATGACAAGGGTGAACGGTGTGCGGCCCCGCGCAATGACTTAAAACAAGGCATCCTACCTTCCACCCGACACGCGGATATTGGCGCCGGTGACGTAGGAGGCCTTGTCCGAGAGGAGCCACAGGATCGCCTCCGCCACCTCCTCGGCGGTCCCGGCCCGGCCCATGGGGATCACCGGGCCGAGGCGCGCGACGCGGCCGGGGTCTCCGCCCGCGGCGTGGATGTCGGTCTCGATCAGGCCGGGCGAGACGGCGTTGACGCGGACACCTTCCCGCGCGAGCTCGCGCGCGAGCCCCAGCGTAAAGCTGTCGATCGCGCCCTTGGAGGCGGCGTACCAGGTGAATTCGCCGGGCGAGCCGAGCGCCGCCGCCGCCGACGACAGGTTCACGATGGCGCCGCCCTCGCCGCCCTGCGCCGTCGACATGCGCCTTGCCGCCTCGCGCGCGACCAGGATTGCGCCGGTGACGTTGAGATCGATGACCTCGCGGATCATCGCCGGATCGGCGGCCGCGAGGCGGCTCGAGCGGCCGACAATGCCGGCATTGTTGACGAGATGCGTGAGCCGCCCGAGCTTGTTGTCGATCTCCTCGAACAGGCGCCGGATTTCGTCGGCACGCGATACGTCGGCCTTGACGATGAGCGCCCGGCTCCCCGCCTTTTCGATGTCGACGGCGACTTTTTCGGCGGCGGCAATGTCGCGCGCGTAATTGACCGCGACGCGATAGCCCTCGCGCCCCGCCATCCGCGCCACCGCCGCGCCGATGCCGCGGCTTGCGCCGGTCACCAAGAGGATTTTTTCGCTCATGGATTAGCTGTATCGGACAAGACCGGCTTTGCGATAGCCCTATATTGTCGATGTCGCAAAGCCGCCGGCTATCGAGCCTTTGATTGAAGCCGTTCGCCCACTTTGCCTTCGCGTCTTTCGCGTGCGACATTTTCATCTCGGCCAAAAGGATGTCCGCCGAATCCGTGACGCATCGCGACAATCGCTTTCGCCCAGTTCCTCCGCTCGTCGCGCGAGCCCACGAGTTGCATGACCGACAATGCGATCGCGGGGATCGGCGCTTCCATGCGCAAGGCGTCGGCGACCAGCCAGTTCACCTCGCCGGTGTCCTCGATGTAGGAGGTCGGTTTGCGTAAATGCGGGTCGTCGTTGTAGGCCTGCGACAACAGATCGAGAAGCCAGGAGCGGATCACCGAGCCGTGACGCCAGCATTCGAGGACGGCGCGGATATCCAAAGGCTGATTGTACTTGGTCAATAGCTCGAAGCCTTCGGCAATACCCTGCATCATCGCGAACTCGATCCCGTTATGCACGAGCTTGACGAAATGTCCGGCGCCGGGCGGGCCGGCGTGCACGAATCCGCCGGGCACGGCGAGAACGCGGAGGATGGGCTCGATCAATGCGACGGCTCGGTTTTCACCGCCCGCCATGAAGCACGCGCCCGTCCGCGCTCCTGACTGGCCGCCGGAAGTGCCGAGGTCGACGAAGTCGAGATCACGATCCTTGAGCTGGCGGTGACGCCGAATTGAATCGCCCCAATATGAATTACCGCCATCGACAATGACGTCGCCGGCTTCGAGACACTCGCTCAAGGAGGTGAGCACGTCGTCGACGCCGGGGCCGGCCGGAATGTACAACAGCACGATGCGCGGGGGCTTCAAGCGCGCGCGGAAATCGGCCAATTGTTTAATTTCGATAAGACCGGCCGCCGTCAATTCCTTCGCGGCTCCGCCGCGGGAAAAGCCCGCCACGCGCAACTGCTTCTCTAAGGCCAACGATGCCAAACCCCCGCCCATGCGGCCGAGGCCGATCACGCCAAATTCGCCCGTGCTCATCGGAGCCTCCGTCCCTCTATAACGGGCAACCGCACGAATGGGTCCAGGGTTTCGACGCAAAGGCGATGCGACGCCGTGTCGATACGGCGCGGCGAACCTAAGCGGGCTTGGCGCGTTTAACTGGAGTGATCAGGACCAGCAGCCTTGGTGCGGGCGACGACTTCTTCCCAGAGACGCAAAACTCGTGCTTGCACTGACCGTTACTCCCGGCTCCAAAAACTCCTCCCGGCTCGACGACGTGCCGGATCCTCCGGCGTCGGACGGCGCGGTTGTTGTCGAAACGCTCGCGATCGGCATTTGCGGGACGGACCGCGAAATCGTGGCGGGGAATTACGGCTGGCCGCCCGCCGGGACACAGCGCCTGATCATCGGCCACGAATCCCTTGGCCGCGTGTTGGATGCCCCCACGACGGGGGAACTGCAGGCGGGTGATCACGTTGTCGGCATCGTGCGGCGGCCCGATCCCGTTCCGTGTCCGGCTTGCGCCAACGGTGAGTGGGATATGTGCCGCAACGGCCTCTACACCGAGCGCGGCATCAAGCAGCGACACGGCTACGCCGCCCAACGCTTCCGCATCGAGCCGGAGTTCGCGATCAAGGTGGAGCCCGGTCTCGGGCGGTGCGGGGTCCTGCTCGAGCCGGCAAGCATCGTGGCGAAGGCTTGGGAACAGATCGAACGCATCGGCCGCAGAAGCCCGTCGTGGCAACCCCGCACGGTGCTCATCACCGGCGCCGGTCCGATCGGGCTGTTGGCGGCGTTGCTCGGTTTGCAGCGCGGCTACGAACTTCACGTCTACGATCGCGTCGATGCGGGTCCAAAACCCGAACTCGTACGCGCGCTGGGGGCGACCTACCATGCCGGCCGGCTCAACGATCTCAAACCCGACCTCGTCATGGAATGTACCGGCGCCACCTCCGTCATTCTGGACGTGGTGGAACGGGTGGCGCCGGCCGGCATCATTTGCCTCGCCGGGGTTTCCACCGGCGGGCGTGAAATCAAATTCGACGTCGGCAGGTACAATCGATCGATGGTGCTCGAGAACACGGTTATGTTCGGGACCGTCAACGCCAACCGCGGCCACTACGAAGCGGCGGCGCAAGCGCTGGCGCGGGCGGACCAGCATTGGCTTCAGGGATTGATTTCGCGTCGCGTTCCTCTCGGTCGTTGGAGCGAAGCGTTGGAAGCGCGGCCTGACGACATCAAGGTCGTCCTTGATTTCGCGGCGTAGACGTCATGCCGCTGGCCATCGAAGATTACGCGATCATCGGGGACTGCAAGGCGGCCGCGTTGGTGGGACGCGACGGCTCGATCGATTGGCTATGCTGGCCGCGATTCGATTCCGACGCCTGCTTTGCGGCGTTGCTGGGAACGCCGGATCACGGCCGCTGGCTGATCGCGCCGCATGAAAAAGCGAAGCGGATCGAACGGCGATATCGGCCGAACACGCTGATCTTGGAAACCCGCTTCGAGACCGCCGACGGCGCGGCGCTCGTCGTCGACTTCATGCCGGGACGCGAATGGGGCTCGAGCGTCGTTCGCCTGGTGATGGGGAAGTCCGGCCGCGTGAACATGCGCACGGAGTTGGCAATTCGCTTCGGGTACGGCGCAACCGTTCCCTGGGTCACGCGCCTCGACGAGGAGACCCTTCGGGCCATCGCCGGGCCCGACATGGTGGTGCTGCAGACCCGCGTCCCGCTGCGCGGCGAGAATTTCAAAACGGTTGGAGACTTCACCGTCGGTGCCGGCGAAACCGTCGCGTTTGTCCTGACCTATACGGCCTCTCACCTGCCGCCGCCCGCCGCCCAAGATCCCATCCGGCAATTGCGCGACACGGAAGAATTCTGGACGACATGGTGCGCCAAGGGCAAAACCGAGGGGCCATGGGGCGATGCCATCAATCGCTCGCTCCTGACCCTCAAGGCGCTCAATTTCGCCGAAACCGGAGGAATTATCGCCGCGCCCACCACCTCGCTTCCCGAGCTGCTCGGCGGAGAACGCAACTGGGATTATCGTTTCTGCTGGCTCAGGGATGCGACGCTCACGCTGCTCGCGCTGATGAACGCCGGATATCAGGAGGAAGCCCGCGCCTGGCGCGATTGGCTGCTTCGGGCCGCCGCCGGCAAGCCGAGCCAGTTGCAGATCATGTACGGAATCGCAGGCGAAAGACGGCTGACGGAATGGGAAGTTCCGTGGTTGCCCGGTTACCGGGGATCGCGCCCGGTTCGCATCGGCAACGCCGCGCACAACCAGCTTCAGCTCGATGTCTATGGCGAGTTGATGGACGCGCTGCACACCGCGCGCTGCGGAGGCTTGACGATCAGTGCATCGGGCTGGGCGCTGCAGATCGCCGTTTTGAAACATCTGGCCGAAATCTGGCGAGAGCCGGATCAGGGCATATGGGAAGTGCGCGGCGAAGCCCGCCACTTCACCTATTCAAAGGTCATGGCCTGGGTGGCATTTGATCGCGCCATCAAGAGCGCCGAGCAATTCAAGCTTCGCGGGCCGGTCGATCGCTGGCGCGAGCTCGCGCGCGAGATTCACGGCGAGATATGCCGCCGCGCGTTCAATTCCCAACTCGGCAGTTTTGCCCGCTCCTACGGTTCTGGTGAACTTGACGCCAGTCTATTGCTTATTCCAAGCGTCGGGTTCTTGCCGCCCGACGATCCGCGGATACGCGGCACCGTCGAAGCGATCGAGCGCGATCTTCGCGCCAACGGCCTGGTCATGCGCTACAACACGGCGCAATCGGCCGACGGACTGCCCGGCGGCGAAGGCGCTTTTCTCGCCTGCAGCTTCTGGCTCGTCGACGCCTATGTGCTGCTTGGCCGCCACGACGACGCCACCCGATTATTCAAACGATTGCTCGCCAAGTGCAACGACGTCGGCTTGTTGAGCGAGGAATGCGATCCGTCGACGGGCCGGCTCACGGGCAATTTTCCGCAGGGGCTCTCGCATATTGCGTTGGTCAATTCCGCGTTTAATCTCACGCGCGCGGCCAAGCCCGTCGAGCAGCGCGCCGGCGCGCTCTGATCGTTACGGCCGGCCTGCGCCGGGCACGTCGACTTCGATAAATTCAATCCTGCCGTCCCGCTTCTTTGCCATGTCCGGCCCCGAGCCGGTGCTGGTGCAAAGAAATAAGGTTCGCCGGCGTTCTCCGCCCAGCATGCAAGCATAGAGGCGCCGCTCGCCCGTCGAGATCGTGCGTTCGACGCGGCCGCCGTCGAACACGCGAATGACCCTCATGCCGCGCGCATCGGCAACCCAGATCGCGCCTTCGGCATCGAGGCAAATGCCGTCGGGAAAACAACCGTCGAGTTGGGCGAACACGCGGCGGTTGGTCAAACGGGCCTCGTCCGTCAGATCGAACGCGGTCAGCCGGTTGGCCATGGTTTCGGCGACGACGAGCGTCTTTCCGTCCGGCGTGATCACCGCACCGTTGGGGAACATCAACCCATCGGCCGCCGCCGAGACGCCTCCTTCGGGATCGACGCGCGCGAGCGAGGCCGCGCGTGGCGGAACGCCGGCGTGCAGGTCAAAGCCGAAATTGCCCACATAGGCGTTCCCCGATTCGTCGACGACCATGTCGTTGCAGTGCCAAGTCGCGATCGGCGAAAGGTCGGCGAAGGTTTCCAGCCGGCTTCCGCGCAGCCGCAGCAATTTTCGGTCGAGCATCGAAACGATCAAGAGGTCGCCGTTCGGCGTCCATCCGAGCCCGGAAGGCTGTTGCGGCACTTCGGCGGCGGTTTCCACCTTGCCGTCGAGACCCGCGTTGAGCACGCGGAAGGTATAGAAATCCGAAAACCACAATTTTCCGCCGTGCCAACGCGGGCTTTCGGGAAAGGTCAGGCCGTCAACGAGGGTTTCAATTTTGTCCTTGCCGTGCATCGAGACGTCCTTTTGCGGTGGCGGTGCGAGAAATCACGATCGTGGCAAAAGATCGGGATTGCGTAAATCGGATTTTCCTCGAGGTAGCGACCGTCGCGCGATGCGCGTGCTCGCGATCGAAACGCGGCGGGAAAGCCCGTCATAGCTGAAGGCGGTCGTCTTGCCGGTCTGCCCCGGATAGGTGATGCCAATGAGCCGGTTCTCGGCGTCCCGTTTTATGGTGCGGTTCTATCGTTGGAATTGGCCGACGGTTTCTTTATGCACATTGACCCTTTCGAACTGCAATTCCAATCAGGCCCGAAGCCAGTGGTACGAAACGCATCCGGAAACTTGAAAGCAGCAAATAAGAAAAAAATGCCGAGGATGAGGCTTATGACAATAGCTTTAATGTCACCTCGTTTTAAGGAGGGCAAACGTTGTTTCATACGCCATTGCTCCGACTAACGAACTGAGTAGCCGCCTTAGTCATATTTCATTTTCTCACCTTTATTGGCCACGCGAAATGCATTGCGTACTACGTTGAAGAACAGTTGCAATCCATATGGTATCTTTAGCAATCCTTCCTCTCCCAAGATATATCTCATCGCTATTATTCTTTGGGCACGAACGTGACCTTGCTCGGCCGCACTATTTAGGTATTTCTCGCTCGCATCTGGATCGCTATCAAGGTGTCTATCAGTCGTTAAGAGTCGATACGACCAAAATGCAGCCGAGGGATTGCTTCGCGCGACAGACCGAAAGGAATCATAAGCTTTCTGAAGTTCGCCAAGTCTATGGTAAATACCTCCGAGACGATAAGTGGCCATCGGATGTCCGGATTGTTCTGCGATCAGGTAGTACTTTGCTGCTTCATCAACATTTTTCGGAACACCGTTCCCCGAATGGTAGAGAATACCTAAGCAATACGCTGCTTCTGCGGAATCTTTTGATTGATCATTTGTTATTCGCTCAAAAATAGCGATTGCCTCTTGAAAGCGGTTTTCTTTCAGCAAGGATTTTGCTGTGCCCAATGAAGGTACATTGTTCATACACTACGGCCTCGCCCATAGGGCCCTCAAGTTTGAAGCTCAAATTCCTCGAAAATAATGAAGGATTCTCCTCCGGTGATTGGTCGAATGTGGGCGAGCCTGGCGTGAATTGGAATTTTGTTTTCCACGCGTTCCACGAAACGTGAAGTTACTGCTTTGGCGTCTTTATTGTTTACCGAGTTGAAAATGACGATCGAGTCGATGACGTTTTGTGCGTGACCGGTTTCAAAACTAAAATATATGATTTTATGAAATACGATTGTAAAATAGGAAACGTCTTGCGGGTCGAAAAGCTTAAGATATGCAGAATCGTCCATGAACGATATAGATCGAATTTCACAGTCACCAACGTTGCGTCCAACATCGATAGTGTTTTGCATTCTGATTGCCTGTCAAAATGGAATAGCGGGGCCTCGGATTCCTTTTGTAAACGCATGCCACTCGGTACAGGAGTGATGCCCTGGTATATCAATATCAAAGTCCGCGTTGCCGTTCCCGTCAAAGAAGCGATATGTCCTGCCGTTGGTCCACATGCTCCATGCGGGACCAGTTAATGGACTGCCAAGTCCGCTCGTATCGACGTTCGTTTGTGGATTGCCGAATACGTACTCGTAGATATTGAGCCCACCATTTAGCTCGGTTGTCCACACAGAGGGTGACTGCCCCAATGCCATGAAGAGCCGACTATTCTGCCGACCCGCGAAATACGGATTGCTGCTGCTCGTAGCCTCGGAAGCGCCTGCTAGATAGGGACCATTTCCTAAGCTCGTTTGCACGGTACCCGAGCCATCCATCAACACTAATGTCGAGCCAAGCGGATTAGAGATCGGAACGGATATTGTTGAGCTATTCGGTGGGCTCATCTCTCCAAGCGGGTCCCGCGACAACCACCGTCCGGGAACCGGGTCGTAGGCACGATATTGGGTGAGATACAGCCCGCTATCGGGATTGAAGAACATCCCGGCGTAGTTGAAATCGGTGAGCGGTGCGGCGCCCTGCAACGGCTTGCCGTAGGGGTCGTAGCTGAACGCCGGGGCGCTCGTGGTGCTGGCGAAGGCGCGGCGCACCGAGCCGAGCTGATCGACGCCATAGTAATAGGGCTGCGCCGGCGAGCCGGGAACGAATTCCCCCTCGTCGTAATAGCCGCGCGTCGGCGAGTTGCTTGTGTTCCGCGCCTGGCAGATGCGCGTGCCGCACCAGAGGTAATTCGTCGTCACCGTGCTGCCGCCGCCGGTCGGCGTGCTGGCGATCGAAACGCGCCGCGAAAGCCCGTCATAGCTGAAGGCGGTCGCCTTGCCGGTCTGCCCCGGATAGGTGATGCCGACGAGCCGATTCAGTGTGTCATAGGTGAAGGTGATGGTCTGGCTTCCGGGTGAGGACGCGCTCGGCATCAATTCCAATTTGGCCTAACGTTGGGAAGTCCAAACATGGATTTCTAGGACAGTTCAGACCAATGGTGATGATAGAATGTGTTGCTAATGTCTGGGCAAGAGTCAGCGTGTGTAGCTGCGGCGAACGTTTCATTTTTGTATCTTGATGGGCCATAACCAATGTAGAATTGCGCTAATCAGAACAAATCCTCCCGACACAATTTCAATTATGTGAAGCAATACCATAATTAAATGCTGTTGGATTGTTATGTATACGACCCCATACTTTCCTTCGTACGGTATTATATATCCTGTGCTTTGATCTAATATTTTTGGATAATGGATAAATTGATTATCAAGAATGGCGTTTATTCCGAACGCTATAAAGAACGCTACCGCTGAGACCAGAAGAACCATTTTTCTAATCAGTGGAAGCACTGGTGCACTTCTTTGCATATGTTCCGAAAACTCATTTACTAGGTGCGGGAAATGAATTGCTTACTGAAGACGGTGGCGAGATGATAGGCTCTGCATCAAATCCCGGACTGGGATAAAAGTTGTTGCCTGAGGAAGGCGTCTGTTCCGAGGGGATCAGGGGGGCTTGTGCAGAAGAATTTCCAAATATGGGAGTAATCCAGGTGTAGGTAAAACCACCGGATACTGACGCTCCGACGGCGCCACCTAAGGTAACGCCGCCACCTTGGATCGGTCCATTCGAACCGCTGCCGAAAAAGTAATCTATAGATCCGCCGAAGCCAGCACCACCGTGGGCACTAACATTATAAAAATATTGCGATAGATCGCTAATGGTCGGAGCATTTGACACCTGAATACTCAATCCTGCTTCTACATTTGCGCCTAACTGCCCGACAACCCCTCCGTACTTATACGTGCCTATGTTACCCTGAGTGTCCACCGCTATGCCAAAACCAATTGGTATTGAGATGGAAGTGAAGGGGATACCAATGTTTCCGGCCAAGCCGATCTGAAGCGTATCAGTTCCGTTGGGATCCGTATTGTTCAGCGGATCATTTCCGACGTAGGCGTAGAGATTCATGCCTCCCTGCGTTCCAATCGGATCGACTTGCAGGAACCTACCCAGCGCCGGCGAATACATTCGCGCCCGAAAATCATAAAGCCCATTCGTCTCGGCATCGATGCGGGCGCCGGTGTAGCGGAAGGTTCCGGTGATCGAGCCGCTCTCGCCGAAAGCTTGATAGCCTGTCTTGGTGATGGCGCCCGCGCTCGAGTCGAGCGCGCCGATGACCGAGCCCTGGATGTCGGGGATGAGCGTCGCCCGCGTGCGAAAATCAAATCATTTGCGACGGTAGACCACAAGCATTCCATAAATCAACAAGATGAAAAGACCGGTGCTCTCGCCGGCGAAGATCGCAATCGTTTCATACTTCTGACGTTGAGTTATATAGACCGTTTTTCCTTTCACCTCGTAGGGAATCGTTTCTCCTGAATTCGCATTCGCGCTTGTCGGATGCGTGATGAAGCTGTTGATCACTAGGTAATGTGCCAGCATCGAACCCAAGGACAAGATGGCTCCGACAAAGAACAATACACTTTTTAGGCCACGCTTAATTATTTGGGCGTCGGATTTGACTGGAACGACGGAGGGATATCAGCATTTGATAGCGGCGCGGCAAGATCGGCATTTGACTGCGGTAAAGATGGCAGCGGAGCTGACAACGATTGATCCATTCCCATGATCGACGACGTCCGGGGCTTTTTGTAGCGAGGGCGGTAATTTGTCGCAATCACGAGCGGTATATCAAAAAGAAAACAATGGCGACAACGCAGGCGGCCAGCACGATTTTCCACATCTGCTTATTGGGTTTCTGTTCTTGATAAAGATCGCCCATTGTCCCTCACCGATTGCGCCAGTGCAGCCGCAGGTTTAGTCGCCCTTACTCTCAACGTGGAAACGATGCAATATGCGGTGGAAAATTGGCGCAAGTACGAATCCGGTTGCAATGACGATCACCAGGCCAGAAAAAATTGCATATGAGCCGGCAAATACTTTTCCGGCCGCAGTCTTCAGTTCGCCCAACGGGCCCATTCCGGAAAGGATCATGGCGGCATTCACGTACGCATCAACGAAGGACATGCCCTCAAATCTTGCATAGCCTGCAATTCCGATTGCTAAGCCCACGATTGTGAGAATCATCCACAATCCGATTGCAATAAACATTCGCGCAAGGAACTTCCGGCGTGAAATTACGGGTTGGCCACGATGCTCAAATCGGATCGCACCGAGTCTTTTAAATGGCATTTTCGTTCTCCAGCCTAGTTGACCTGCGCAGCTAATAATTGAGTGGAAGCGATTGTCTAAAACTCCTTCGGAAGTGAGCAAGAAGGAAAGTCCCTCTCCGCCCTTAAGCATATATCCCAGACGATCGCGGTAAAATGAGCGTCATCCTGAGGTGACCGAGCGCAGCGAGGCCTCGAAAGATGGCGAAAACCTAACGCGTGCGCCGCGGATGCAACAATCCGGCGAGCAGGAAATAGATGCCGATAACGCAAAGCGCGGCGGTCACGACGGCGGGCGGCGAAAAGTCGCGCCAGAGCGTGAAGATCGCGAGCGCGCCCCAGACGGAACCGAGCGTGATGTTGAGCGCGCGCAGCCGCCTCACCCGCAGCGGGTGGACGAACAACACCGGCAGGAAGGTGAGCGCGACGAAGGCGACGACGACCGCGGTCGCGACGCGCGGCTCGGGCCGGAGCAGGAACAGATAAAAGGCGATCACGTTCCAGGCCGCCGGAAAGCCGCGGAAATACCAGCTCTCGGTCTTCATCCGGCGGTCGGCGAAATAGATCGCGCTCGCCACGAGGATCGCCGCCGCCGCGGCCAATTCCAGCGACGGCGGCAGGATGGCGCCGGTCGCGATCGCCAGCGCCGGAACGAGGACGTAGGTCAGATAATCGACGACGAGATCGAGGATGTCGCCGGAATAGCGCGGCCACGTCTCGGCGGCGCGGAACTTGCGGGCGAGCGTGCCGTCGATGCCGTCGACGAACAGCGCCACCGCGAGCCAGCCGAACATTTGCGGCCAATGCCGCTCGATGGCGGCGAGAAGCGCCAACAGCGCGAAAGCCGCGCCCGAGGCGGTGAGAATATGGACGAGAAAGGCGCACGCGCGCAGCAGCGCCGGGCGTTGCGCGAGCGGCGGCGGCGGCGCTTCCGCCACGCTCAATTGCCCCAATCGAGCCGGCAAATCTCGGCGCTGCGGCCGGCGAAGTTCCAGTTGCGGCCGAAGGCGCGCATGCGGCTCTTGTCGGCGCGGGAGACGATCACGTCGGGGGCGATCCAATATTCGCTGTTCTTGATCACCACCTGCTCGCCGCCCTCCTTGCCGCGCACGGGGCTGACCACGCCGTCGACGATGCCGGGGATGTGGAAATGGCGGGTGCCGTTCTCCTCCCGGTAGTGGATCGGCTCCTGGCGGACGCCGAGGAACTTGCCGACCAGGATCGACAAAAGATGCGTCGAGCCGCCGGCGCGGCCGGTGAAGATGCGGGTGAGCGCCTTCACCGCGTAGACGCTCGCGCGCTCGTCGACGAACAGCCCCGCCTCCCAATTGCCGCGCGACAACGGGCCGGGCATCTCCATCACCAGGCCGACATTGATGCCGGCGAGATCGACGTCGTCGAAATGGCCCTGGTCGATGCGGATACCGGCCCAGGTCTGGCAGTAGCCCTCGGTCGGCGGGGCGTCGCCAAGCGACAACACGCAAGGGCAAAAGATCGTGCAATTACAAGAGAGTACGAGCTCTCCTTGAAATTTCCAGGGTTCCACGCCGACGACCTCCGCAATTGTACCGAACTAGCCCAGCGCGGCGCGCGCGAGCGGCGCGTTGAGCACGAGGAAAACCACGCCGGCCGTAACCAACGCCGCCCCGACAAGGCGCGGCAGCAGCCGCCCGCGGGTGAGCTTCTCCGCCGCCATGATCGCCGCCAGCCCCGCCATCCATACGAGATTCATCGCGCCGACCGCCAGCATCAGCAGCATCAACGCCCAGCAGCAGCCGAGGCAATAGACGCCTTGCCGCAGGCCCAAGCGGAACACGCCGCGCGCGGTATCGCTCCAGTTCGCGAAAAAGAACGCGAACGGCCGGCGGCAGCGCGCCAGGCAGGCGTGCTTCAGCGCGGAGAATTGATAGAGCCCGGCTAGGATTAAAGTCCCAGACATGACGATTATGGCCGATGCGGAATCAGGGGGGATCTGCGGCGAAATCACCGCTTCGGCGCCGCCCGCCACAAGCGCAAACGCGACCCACACCGCGAGGTAGCCGGCGGCGAGCACCAGCGGCGAGACGGCGGCGGCGCCCTTCGCCGCGGCGGTGTCGGCGATCTCGGCATAGGTGAGCAGCATCGGCGCGGCGCCCGGCAGCATCATCACCAGCGCCATCGCGGTCCAGGCGGCGAACGAAAGCGCGAGCGCCGCGGCATTGACCTCGAGCGCTGCCTTGGCGCCGCACAGCGCCGCGAGCGCCGCGAAATTGCCGCCGCCGTTCTGGCTCATCAGAACGCCGAGGATCGCGGCCCCGAACGCCGTGAGCACGCACACGCCGGCAAGCGCGACGCGCTGCGGCCGCGCGGCCCGGCGCGCGAGCATCGCCGCGATGGGCGAAAGATGGGGGAAATCCTCGTAGACGGACATTATATAAACCGGCCGGGTGCAGCCTATCGCATACAAGCGCGCGCCGGTACCACCCTCGCCTTGCCTGGCTATTGGCGCTATCACCGCGCGCATGGCGAACGCATTCGGCGCGGACATCGCGGTGGTCGGCGGCGGGCCCGCGGGCCTCGTCGCGGCGCTCGCGCTTGCGGCGAGCGGCGCCGACACGCTTCTGCTCGCGCCGCCGCCGCCCGCCGACCGCCGCACGACGGCGCTGCTCGCCGGCTCGGTCGACGTGCTGAAGGCGCTCGGCGTTTGGCCTTCGCTCGCGCTAGAAGCCGCGCCGTTCAAGCGTTTGCGCTTGGTGGATGGCACGCAAAGAATCTTGCGCGCCCCGGAAGTCGTGTTCGATTGCGCCGAGCTCGGCCTCGAAGCTTTCGGCTACAACATCGAAAATACGTATCTACGCGAGCAGCTGCTTACCGCCTGCCGCCAGGTGGATCTCCGTATCGCCGAGGCGGCGGTCACGGCGCTCGAACTCGACGATGGCGGCGCGACGCTGAAGCTTGATCGCGGCGAGGAACGCGTGCGGCTGGTCGCCGCCGCCGACGGCAAGAAATCGCGCTGCCGCGCCGCCGCCGGCATCGCCATGCGCTCGCGCACCTTGCCGCAGACGGCGATCGCGCTGAACCTGCGGCACAGCCGGCCGCATGGCGACACCTCGACCGAATTCCACACCGAAAGCGGGCCGTTCACCCTGGTGCCGCTCAAGGGCAACCGCTCGAGTCTCGTTTGCGTCGTCGAGCCCGCCGAAGCCGAGAAACTGATCGCCTTGAACGACGGCGAGCTCGGCCGCGAGATCGAGCGCCGCGCCCATTCGATCCTCGGCAAGATGGAAATCGACGGCGCCCGCGGCGCCTTTCCGCTCACGGCGGAAAAGGCCGAGCGTTTCGCCGCCCGCCGCGTGGCGCTCGTGGGCGAAGCCGGCCACGTGCTGCCGCCGATTGGCGCGCAGGGCCTCAACCTCGGCATCCGCGACGCGGCGGCACTCGCCGAACTCGTCGGCGATGCCCGCCGCGAAGGCCGCGATCCAGGCGCGGACGAATTGCTCGAAACGTATGACGCGCGGCGGCGCGCCGACGTGCGCTCGCGCGCGCTCGCGGTCGAGGTCGCCAACTGGTCGCTGATGAGCGATTTCCTGCCGGTCCACGCCGCGCGCGGGCTCGGGCTGCATCTCGCCGCGCGCTTGGGCTTCTTCCGCCGCGCGCTGATGCGGCAAGGACTGGGACGGAGCGAAAGCGCGCCGCCCTTCGAGCACGGCGAACGGCGCTAAGCTATTTCAACTCGCCGAGCGGCGGGAAGGCGCGGGTCTTTTCCTCGCCCCTGAACGCGGGCGAAATCGGCACCGGCAGCGCCGGCATGGTGCGGCCGTCGGGTGCGGAAACCTTGCGGTCGAACAGGCCGCGCGCGACGAAATGCGGGTCGTGTAACGCCTCCTCGATCGAGGCCATGATCGTCACGCAACAATCGGCTTTGGCGAAGAGCGGCTGCCAATGCGCCGCCGTTTCCGACGCGATGATCGCGCGTACGGCGGCGACCGTCGCCTGGGGGTCGCGGGTGTCGTCGATGAATTCCTTGGGTAGCCCGATCGTCGCGCAAAACGATTCCCAAAACTTTTGCTCCAGCGCGCCGCAGGCGACAAGCTTGCTGCCGGCCGTGGGATAGAGCTGGTAGCGCGGCGAGCCGCCGAAATGGCGAAGCTTCTCCGGCTCCACTTCCTTCCCGCTCGAAAAGCGTGTCGCGAGCGCGAGCCAGGCGAAAGTGAACATCGCATCGCTCATGGCGATGTCGAGATAGACGCCCTTGCCGCTTTTTTCGCGTCCGATTAGCGCGAGCAGGATGTTCATCACGGCGGGAAAGCTGCCGCCGCCGATATCGGCGATCAGCGCCGGCGGCACCGTCGGCCGGTCCATCGGTCCCGGCGAGAGCGAGAGCAGGCCGGTCGCGCCGATATAATTGATGTCGTGACCGGCTTCGTCGCGGCGCGGGCCTTCCTGGCCGTAGCCGGTGATCGAGCAATAAACGATTCTAGGATTGCGCGCGCGCACCGCTTCGTAGCCAAGGCCGAGCCGCTGCATCACGCCGGGGCGGAACTGTTCCACCAGCACGTCGGCGCGATCGACGAGATCGAAGACGCGCGACTTGTCGGCGTCGCGCTTGAGGTCGGCGATGAGGCTGTTCTTGCCGCGGTTGAGAAAGGCGAACGCCGCCGAGTGCCCGCCCCAGTAAGGCGGAAAACGCCGCGTGTCTTCGCCGCCGGGACGCTCGATCTTGACGACCTCGGCGCCCGCTTCCGCCAGCAGGAGGGTCGCGAGCGGCCCCGGCAGGAGCGTGGTGAAATCGGCGACCAGCACACCTTCGAGCGGTTTCATGACGGCTTCTTATCAATGAAACAGGTTTGGCGCGAGCAGCTTGTGCTGCACGAGATACATCAACGCCGTCACCGTGACGAAGGAAGCAAGCGTGCTTACCAAAATGCCCGCGGAGGCTTGCTGCACGTAGACGTTATATTGCTTCGCCATGACGAAGGCGTTGAGCGCGGTCGGCAGCGAGGCCATCAATACCGCGGTATACACCCAGATCGGATCCAAATTTCCGGCAAGCGACAACATCACCCATGCAATGAGCGGATGCGCGACGAGCTTCACCGCCACCAGCCCCGGCACATCCCACGGCACGCGTTTCAGCGGACGAAGCGCCACCGTCACGCCGAGGGTGAATAGCGCGCAAGGCGCCGCCGCGTTCATCAAGACTTCCAGCATGCGATCGAGCGCCACCGGCGACCGCACCTGCGCCCAGGCCGCGAGCACGCCGAGCGCGGTCGCGACAATGAACGGATGGGTGGTGACGCGGAACAGCACGGAGAGCGCCGTTTGCGAAACGCTTTTCTTCTCGAGACCCGAGAGCGCCATCAGGAAGGGCACCGCCGAGAACAGGAAAATGTTATCGAAGGTGAAGATGAGCGCGGTCGGAACCGTCGCCGCCGGGCCGAGGGCCGCCAGCGTAAGGCCGGGCCCGAGATAGCCGACGTTGGCATAGCCGCCGACCAGGCCCGCGATCGCCGCCTCCGACAATTTTCGGCGCATCGAAATGCAAAGCAGAAGAGAAAGCACGAAAGTGAGCGCCGTCGACAGCGTGGTCGCCAGCACGAAGCGCCCATTGGTGAGCTGCTCGAAGGGCGTGCGCGAGATCAGCTGAAAGAACAGTGGCGGCAGCGCGATGTAGAAAATAAAGAAGTTGAGCCAGCCGAGCTCGCGCTCGGGCAGCGGAAACAGCCGCCCGCTGGCGAAGCCGAGCAGGATCAGCCCGAAGAAGGGCAGTGCGAGATTGAGAACATCGACCATGGCAAGGCTCGCGGAGCGCGGCTTGGTATCGGCGGGCGGCCGTCCGGTCAATCCATGCACGACGGTCTTTCGACCCAGGCGCGGCTAGGCGAAACGCTCCGCCTCGGTTAAACCCTTGCCGACCGAAGACGGAATTCGCCGATGAGACTCCCCCGCAATTTCTTCCGCCCGCTCGCGCTCGGCGCGCCCGCGCCGTTGCGCGAATTGCCGGTGCGGCTCGAGCGCGTCATTCATTTTGTGCCGGCGCACAACGAAAAAGTACGCGCGCGCGTCGGCGACATCATCAAGGACGTCGACGTCGTTCTCGGCAATCTCGAGGATGCGATCCCCGCCGACGCCAAGGACGCCGCGCGCAAGGGCTTCATCGAAATGGCGAAAAAGAACGCCTTCGGCGGCACCGGCCTGTGGACGCGCATCAACTCGCTTGCCAGCCCCTGGGCGCTCGACGACATCATCGAGATCGTGAGCGAAGTCGGCGACAAGCTCGACGTGATCATGCTGCCGAAGGTCGAGGGCCCGTGGGATGTGCATTATCTCGATCAGTTGCTGGCGCAGCTCGAGGCGAAGCGCGGAGTGAAAAAACCGATTCTCATTCACGCGATCCTGGAGACCGCCGAGGGCGTGATGAACGTCGACCAGATCGCTTGCTCCTCGCCGCGCATGCACGGCATGAGCTTCGGCCCGGCGGATCTTGCCGCCTCGCGCGGCATGAAGACGACGCGGGTCGGCGGCGGCCATCCGGAATACAAGGTGATCGCCGACCCCGGCGGCAGCCCGCGGGCGGCCGCCCAGCAGGACCTGTGGCACTACTCGATCGGCCGCATGGTCGACGCCTGCGCCGCCAACGGCATCAAGCCGTTCTACGGACCGTTCGGCGACATTGCCGATCTTGAAGGCTGCGAGGTGCAATTCCGCAACGCCTTCCTGCAAGGCTGCCTCGGCGCTTGGTCGCTGCATCCGAATCAGGTCGAGATCGCCAAGCGCGTGTTCAGCCCCGACCCCGGCGAAGTGGCGTTTGCGAAGAAGATTCTCGCCGCCATGCCCGACGGTACCGGCGTCGGCATGGTCGAGGGCAAGATGCAGGACGACGCCACCTGGAAGCAGGCGAAGGTGATGGTCGATCTCGCCAAGCTCGTCGCCGCCAGGGATCCGGCGCGCAGGAGCCTGTACGGG
>Ga0207505_100061_pt1 | contig 20416 bp, 22 predicted proteins | sample NitcycUWRROWE17A_FD_188207 | JGI IMG/M metagenome (GOLD analysis project Ga0207505, IMG submission 188207) | Soil microbial communities from Arlington Agricultural Research Station in Wisconsin, USA - Nitrogen cycling UWRJ-ROWE17-A (SPAdes) | ecosystem: Environmental > Terrestrial > Soil >... | reverse complement strand
GATTGGTCGATTTCATAATTCGGGAGTCCAAAGACGGTCCGTGGCGCGAATTCTCCCAATGCTAACAGGGCAGACGCAGAGACCGGACTGGTTGGCTGGGGCGCCAGGATTCGAACCTGGGAATGGCGGAATCAAAATCCGCTGCCTTACCACTTGGCTACGCCCCAACGGGCGCAATCTGCCGTGCTTGGCTCCGCTATTCAATGTCCTCGAAGAAAGCGCCGGCTTGAAGCGGGCAAGGTCGCCTGCTAAGGGAACACGCGGCCGGAGTGTAGCGCAGCCTGGTAGCGCACCTCGTTCGGGACGAGGGGGTCGCAGGTTCAAATCCTGCCACTCCGACCACTACTTACGCGAAACGCCCTCGCGATTCGCCGCAAGCTTGCGTCACACTTTTCTCTGATTTTTATCGCGATCGACTGTCTAAATGTGAAATATGCCTCTTATTCTGTCCGTCAGCGGATCCGCGGCAAATCGCAAGCGCCTGGCCGTGGGATTCGCGATTTTGTCCGCCACGTTCCTGACTGGTTGCGCGCTGCTTCCGATTGGCGGAGACGATTCCGACAATACGGATAATGGGTGGGCGACGGTTCGCCTTGTTAATACAAATGGCTCGACAACCGAGTGGTCGGTTTCCGATCGCGCAGATATAAGCAAGCTGCTGGTTTCGCTCACGGCGGGGAGAGCGCTGGGCTTAAGCATCGCGGGCAGCATGGTGCTCAGCCCCTCGGTATTCCTCCCGCAACCGGCGGACTACCAAACCGCGGCGACTCAATTCCTCACGCAAACCGACCGTCCGGGTTGCAGGATCACCTCCGGTTCCAAAACGTCGCAGTTCCAGTATGAATTCAACTACGAGTGCGCAAACGCCGCTGCTTCCCCGTTTGAGCGGCCGGGCCCCAAGCATTGACGAGGCTGATTTAGGGCGGCCTGCATAACCGAGCGAATTGGCCCGACGCGAAAAAACGATTGCACTAAACCGCTGCGCGGTACCGGCCTTCCGCGCTGCCCGCCATCACAGAAGCCTTAGAATTGCCTTCGCCGAAAATATCGGAAAAAACCTCGACCGGCGATTATTCGCTGCAAGCATTATGCGCAACAAATTACCCGCTCATCTTTCGTTCCGAGATGCGCGGATCGATTGCTCGCGGCGGTGCAGACCGCCGGGGAAATTCATTTCGCCTTGAGGTTACCTGCTGCAGTCTTGCCGCGGTCGGTCGTCACGATATCGAAGGAGACATTCTGTCCTTCGGCCAGCGTCGACAACCCCGCCTGTTCGACGGCGCTGATGTGGACGAACACATCCTTGCCGCCGTCGGACGGCTGGATGAAACCGTAACCCTTCTGCGGGTTGAACCATTTCACAGTGCCGGTAGGCATTTCAACTTCCTCATTGATCGCGCATGCAGGCGCGCCGGCGCGGGGATCGCGCGGCTTCAGTCAATCAGATTTTCGGGGGGCGCCTTGCAGGTTGCGGCCATGGAACGTCTAGGCCCTTCGAGAGACGGCCGAAATTCGATTGCAGCCAAAGCAGAACGCAATCGGGGGAGGTCGTCAAGACGAGATCGCTCCGCGCTTCGTCCTGCTGGCCGCGCGCCCACGGATGGGTCACCCTCGCTGATATAATCGCTCGACCGACCCGAAGCGAGACAGGCGCGAGACGTTTCATGGCCGACGACATCCCCTTCGACCGCGACTTCGATGTGCCGCCGGGGCGGGTGGACCGCGTCGCGCCAAACGTGCGCCGGATTCTGGCCCCCAACCCCGGCTCTTTCACCTTCACTGGCACCTGCACCTACATCGTCGGCGAAGGCGAAGTCGCCATCCTCGATCCCGGTCCCGACGATCGCGCGCATATCGACGCCGTGCTCGGTGCGGTGAACGGCGAGAAGGTGGCGCATGTCTTCGTCACCCACACGCATCGCGATCACTCGCCGGCTTCGGCGGCCGTCGTCGCAAAAACGGGAGCCAAGGTGTTCGCGGAAGGCCCGCACCGCGCCGCGCGCCCGATGCAACTCGACGAAAAAAGCCGGCTCGACGCCAGCGCCGACCTCGATTTCAGGCCAGACGTGCGGCTCAAGGACGGCGAGATCGTCGAGGGCAAGGGCTACGCGCTCGAAGCGGTGACGACGCCCGGCCACACCGCGAACCATCTCGCCTTCGCGTTGCGCGGAAGCGACATTCTGTTTTCGGGCGACCACGTGATGGCTTGGTCGACCTCGATCGTGGCGCCGCCCGACGGCGCCATGGGCGACTACATGGCCTCTCTCAAGAAACTCGAGAAGCGCCCCGAGCGGCTTTATTTTCCCGGTCACGGCCCGCCGGTGAGAAACGCGCACGCTTTCGTCGATCGCTATATCGCACACCGCGATGCGCGCGAGATGGCGATCCTGCGCTCGCTCGAGCGCGGAGAAGCAGACATCCCTGCGCTTGTGCGCGCGATCTATATCGGCCTCGATCCCCGGCTCACCGGTGCCGCGGGGCTGATGACGCTCGCCCAACTCGAGGACCTTGTGGAGCGCGGGATCGTTACGACCGATGGTGGGGCGCCTTCGCTCATCTCGCGCTTCCGGCTCGGGTAGAGCACTCTCGCTTGAGGTTGAATCGGCGCGTCCCTAACTTTATACGGAGAACGTGATCCTTTCCGAAAACCGGTTTCCGCTTTTCGGGGCCACGCTCTAGCGCATGGCGCGGCGGCGCGTATCGGCGAATTCGGCGAGGAAGCTCTCGATCCGGCGCGCGTTCGAGCCGAAATCGTGACGGCCGTAACGCGAGGCCGAGCGCATGTCGATGCGCACGCCCTTGTCGGCCGTTCGCACCCGGATCGAGATGTCCTCGCGAAAGCCCATCACCACCGTGCGGGCGACCGCCTCGATGCGTCCGTCGCGCTCGCCGCCGCGCGGCGAGACGTTGTCGAGGACGCGCCAGCCGCGGCGCTCGACGATCGACATCAGCATGTTGAAAACTTCGTCGGGGTTCGCCTCGACCTCGAACGGCTTTACACCCGGATAGGCGGCACGCTGCAGCCGCGCCGTGTCCCCGCCGGGATAGCTGATGGGATTGGCGCCGTGCGGGCGCGCCGAGGCGACGGCGACGAAACGCGGCGGATCGGAAAAATCCGTGGTGATGTCGGTGATCGCGGGCAGCGTGGCACTGCGGGCAAATTCGAGTGTCGGCCAGCCTACGAGCAAGAGACCGATCGCGGTGGCGGTGATCGCGCGGCCGAGCCCGCGCAAGCCCTCGTTCCAGATCACGATGAAGGCGGCGGCGGCGACGAGCAATCCGAGGAGCGCGACCCCAAAGCCGGCCACCAGCGTCGCATAGGCGACGGCATATTCGACGAGCCCGATCCGGTGCAACAGGATCGCGAGTGCCACCACCGGCAGCGAGAAAATGGCGATCGCCCGGCTCCAGGTCGCAAGCCGCGATACGCGGACTTCGACGTAGAGACGACGGCGGATCATAGGATTTAACCCGAGGTCATTCCGCCGCGGTGGCCGTCGGCAAGCGGTAGTCGCGGAACTGGTCGCGTAGCGCCGTCTTCAGGATCTTGCCGGTCGCCGTGTGCGGGATCTCGTCGACGAAGATCACGTCGTCCGGCATCCACCATTTGGCGATCTTGCCTTCCATGAACTTCAGCAAGTCGGCCTTGGAGATTTTCTTGTCCTTCTTGGTGACGATGATGAGAAGCGGCCGCTCGTCCCATTTCGGATGCACGACCCCGATCACCGCGGCCTCGGCGACATCGGGATGGCCGACGGCGATATTCTCCAGATCGATCGACGAAATCCATTCGCCGCCCGACTTGATCACGTCCTTGGCGCGATCGGTGATCTTCATGTAGCCGAGCTCGTCGATGGTGGCGACGTCGCCGGTGTCGAAGTAGCCGTCCTTGTCGAGGATGGTGCCGCCCTCGCCCTTGAAATAGGACGCCGACACTCCCGGCCCTTTGACTTTCAGCCGGCCGAAGGTCTTGCCGTCCCACGGCAGTTCCTTGTTGTTGTCGTCGGTGATCTTCATCTCGACGGTAAAGAGCGAGTAGCCCTGCTTTTCCTGCACGTCGAGCTTGGCGTCGTGATCGAGATTGGCGACCTCGGGCTTCAGCTGGCCGGCGGTGCCGATCGGGCTCATTTCGGTCATGCCCCAAGCGTGGGTGACGCGCACTTCGTACTTGTCCTGGAATTGCTCCATCATCGCGCGCGGGCAGGCCGAGCCGCCGATGAGCACGCGCTCGAGATAGGGCAGCTTGAGATTGTACTGCTCGAGATGCGCCAACAGCATCAGCCACACCGTCGGCACCGCCGCCGTCACCGTGACCTTGTATTTGTCGAGCAATTCGTAGACCGAGGCGCCGTCGAGCTTGGCGCCCGGCAAGACCAGGGCGGCGCCGTTCATCGGCGCGCTGAAGGCAAGCGACCAGCTGTTGGCGTGGAACAGCGGCACGACCGGCAAGACGATGTCGTGCGAGGAAAGGCCGAGCACATCGGGCATCGCCGCCGCGAGCGAGTGCAACACATTCGAGCGGTGCGAGTAAACGACGCCCTTCGGATTGCCGGTGGTGCCCGAGGTATAGCACATGCCGGCGGCATCGTTTTCGTCGACCGCGACCCATTTGAAATTGCCGTCGACCTCGCCGATCCAGTCTTCGTAGGCGACGGCGTTCTTGAGCGTCGTCTGCGGCATGTGCGCGCGGTCGGTCAGGATCACGTAGCGCTCGATCGCCGGCAGTTTGTCGGCGATCTTCTCCAGAAGCGGCACGAAGGTGAGATCGGTCATCATCACGCGGTCTCCGCCGTGATTGATGATGTAGACGAGCTGGTCGGGGAACAGCCGCGGATTGACGGTGTGGTAGACGGCGCCGGCGCCGAGAATGCCATACCAGGCTTCGAGATGCCGCCAGGTGTTCCAGGCGAGCGTGCCGACGCGATCGCCGGGCTTGATGCCGTCCTTGACGAGCCGCTGCGCCACCTTCAGCGCGCGCTTGCGGATCTCGGCGTAATTCGTCTCGTGGAGCGGCCCTTCGATGGAACGGCTGACAACCTTGCGCTTGCCGTACTGGATCGCCGCGTGGTCGATGATCCGATGACAAACGAGCGACCAATCCTGCATCAAGCCTTTCATGAATGCCTCCCCTTAAACTCGATCGATGTCCGCTTTCCGCGTCTTTCTTGGCCCGAAATTAGCGCGGCGGGTGCGCAGCGCAATACTTATACATCCGGTACTTCCGGCATTATAGAGCCCGTTCCAGCAAGGGCCGTCTTGTTCGGCGGCCGGACCGCCGTCATTTCGCCCGTCTCGACCGGCATTCCAAGCCGATGAGAGCGCGCATCGCATCGCTTTTCGCCCTTTTTTTGTTCGCGGCGCCCGGCTTCGCCGACGATGTGCCGCTCCCCCGCCCGCGCCCGCCGGAGGCGGATCGAAAGGCCGCGCAGCCGGTCGAGATCGATCCCTTGGAGCGCGAGGCGGCCCAGAAAATATGCGAGGTCTTCGCGCGCGCCGACGTCGCGGTCGCGGTCGCGCTCGATCCGATGGCCTGGGACAACGGCTGCACCGCGGCGGCGCCCGTTGGCGTGAGCGCGATCAAGCTCGCCTCCGGCAAGCTCGTCGAATTGAAGCCGACGGCCGTCCTGCGCTGCCCGACCGCGCTCGTGATCGCCAGTTGGGTGCGCGAGGACCTCGCGCCGCTTGCAGAGCGGCTCGGCAGCCGCATCGAGCGCATCGACGTCGCCGCATCTTTTTCGTGCCGCCCGCGCAACAGCGTCTTCGGCGCCGTGATGAGCGAGCATGGCAAGGCCAATGCCCTCGACATCCGCGCGCTGCATCTCGCCGACGGGCGCAAGATCGTGATCGAAAACGCCGACGGTCCGCCGGAATTCCTCGCCGGCATGCGGCAATCGGCTTGCGTGCGCTTTATGACGGTGCTCGGCCCTGGCTCCGACAAGGATCATGAATCTCACCTCCATGTCGATCTCGCCGAGCGGCGGGGTGGCTATAAAATGTGCCAATGGGTTCTGCCGGAACCCGCAAAAGTGCCGGAAACCGCGGCTACCGACGCCGAAGCGGCCGGTAAGAAAGCCGAAAAGGAAAAGTGATTGATTCCGCCGACATCGAAAGCAAACCCCAATGCAGATTTCCCGGCGGCATTTTCTCACCGGCGCGGCCGGCATCATCGGCGGCGCCACGCTCGTCGGCGGCTACGCCGGCGCGATCGAACCCGGTCTGCGGCTCGTGGTCACCGAATACGGTCTCACGCCGCCGGGCTGGCCGCGCGACTTTTCGCTCAAGATCGCGGTCATCGCCGACCCGCATGCCGCCGAGCCTTACATGGGCGCCGCGCGCATCGAAGAGATCGTCTCCACCACCAACGCGCTGGCGCCCGATCTCGTCGTCCTACTCGGCGATTACGAGGCCAACCACCGCTTCGTGACGCGCTCCGTTCCGCGGGAAACATGGGCAAGACTGTGGGCTGAATGCCGCGCGCCGCTCGGCGTGCGGGCGATCCTCGGCAACCACGATTGGTGGTTCAACCTTTCGCGCATCCGCGCCGCGCTCGATGCCGCCGGCATCCCGGTGATGGAAAACGACGCGGTTCGCCTCACCCATCGCGGCCGGCCGTTCTGGCTTCTCGGGCTCGGCGACCAGATCGCGCACATCCGCGCGCCCGGCCGCTTCGAGGGCGTCGACGATCTTCCGGGCACGCTCGCCAAAGTCGCCGACGACGCGCCGGTGATCCTGCTCGCGCACGAGCCCGACATTTTCGTCGAAGTGCCGAAGCGGATTTCGCTCACGCTCGCGGGGCACACGCATGGTGGGCAAATCCGGTTGTTCGGCTTCTCGCCCGTGGTGCCGTCGCGCTACGGCAACCGCTTCGCGTATGGGCACATCGTCGAAAGCGGGCGCCACATGATCGTATCGGGCGGGCTCGGTTGCTCGTTCGCCCCGGTACGGCTCGGCGTGCCGCCCGAAATCGTGCTGGTGCGGTTGGGGGACATGGTTTAGCGGTCTCGCACCCACCAAAAGCAAAAGGCGCGGGCCGAAGCCCGCGCCCTGTCGCCCCCAAATCGGGCCGGTCAGATCACGACTACATTCGCGCCGACCGGGACCCGGTTATACAGGTCGATCACGTCCTCGTTCAGCATGCGGATGCAGCCCGAGGAAATCGCCTGCCCTATGTATTCCGGCTGATTGGTGCCGTGGATTCGGAACAGGGTGTCCTTGTTGCCCTGGAAGAGATAGAGCGCGCGCGCCCCCATCGGATTATGCGGGCCGGGGCTCACATAATGCGGCAGCTCCGGCATGCGCTTCAGAATGTCGCCGGTCGGCGTCCATTCCGGCCATTCGGTCTTCTTGCCAACGGTCGCCGTGCCGCGCCAGCTCATGCCTTCCTCGCCGACGGTGACGCCGTAGCGATAAGCCTTGCCGCCCGCCTGCACGAGATAAAGGAACTTGCGGTCGGTATCGATCACGACCGTGCCCGGCTTCTCCTTGCCGCTATAGTCGACATAGTGCCGGAGCCAGCCTTCGCCGGGCTTGGCGGCGAGATAGGGCGCATTCGCGAGCAGTTTCTTGTCGCGCGGCTTCAGCGCCGATTCCGGCGTCGGATCGAGCGTATCTGAAAGGCAGCCCCCCAAAGCAAGGGCGATTGCGACGAAAGCAAGCTTCTTCAACGGCATGGTCGTGAGTGTCCCTGTCTCCCCGGCCCCCCGGAAACCCAGCGGATCACTTGAACTAGCGCAAAGCCGCCCTGGTTTGGAAGCGGTGAAACGCCTCATCCGTCGCATTACAAAAACCTGTTGCAGAAATGCAGCAGCCTAGATCGATAGGTTAATGCCTATTTTTCGGCAAATCCTCGGTCATGCCTGCGCGTACGGCATCGACAATAATTTTTGGAAACGGCCTTAAATGGCCGTGATTGCTGCAAAAAAGAGCCTTACACCGGCGCTAGAAGCCCCTGAACGCTGATTTTCGCTATCCAGGGGGACGAAATGTCGAATGAAAGAGACACCGGCAGTCCCGCAACGAGGGCGCCGAGCCGTACGGATCTGGGTCAGCAGTATCGCGAGATCGGAATCTCCGCCATTGCCGCCGCGCTGCCCTATGTCGGCGCGCAGAAGAATCATGCCTACGCCCCGGCCACGCCGAAGATCGTGACGATCCGCGACCTCGAACGGCTGCTGGGCTGAAGGATCGGCGCGAAAGCGCCTTGCCAGCTCCTCCTCATTCACTGCCGAAAGACAGTGCCGCCAGGCCGGGCCGCTCGTTGGACGGGAGCGTGAGCGCGCGCTAGGGAACCAAGCACCTTCCGGAGTTCCCTTGATGCTCTTTGCCTATACTCTGCGCGGAAATTCTCTTGAGCGTACGACCGTCGAGACCGGCGCCGGGCTTCCCGAAGCCGCGATCTGGTTCGACCTCGTCTCGCCCACTTCTGAGGAAGAGCGTCTGGTTGAAAGCAAGCTCAATATCGGCGTGCCCACGCGCGAGGAAATGGCCGAGATCGAGCCGTCGAGCCGGCTCTATATCGAGAACGGCGCGCGCTATATGACCGCGACGCTGATCTACAAGGCCGACACCGATCGCCCTTCGACCACCGTCGTCACCTTCATCGTGACGGGCGGCAAGCTGGTCACCGTGCGCTACGAGGAGCCGCGACCTTTCGTGCGCGTCGCATCGAAACTCGGTCGTTCGTGCCCGCAGGGCACGACGGGCGAAGCCGTGCTGATCGACCTCCTCGACGCCGTGATCGACCGGTCCGCCGACATTCTCGAGCGCGCGGGCACGGAGATCGACGAGGTGTCACGGCGAATTTTCGAGGGCCGCGCGGCGCAGGACAATCCAGGCCAGCGCTATTTCGCGAGCTTGCGTGCGATCGGTCGCAAGGGCGACCTCACCTCGAAAACGCGCGAGAGTCTGGTTTCGATCGGCCGGATCGTGATCTTCTTCGCGAACGAAGCCGACAATTTGAAACTGCCGAGAGAACAGCGTGCACAGGTGAAAAGCATGGCGCGCGACGTGCAGTCGCTCACCGATCACGCGAGCTTCCTGATCAACAAGATCCAGTTCCTGCTCGACGCAGTCGTCGGGATGGTCAGCCTCGAGCAGAACAACGTCATCAAGATTTTCTCGGTGGTGGCGGTCGTCTTGATGCCGCCGACGCTGATTGCCTCGATCTACGGCATGAATTTCAGGCACATGCCGGAACTCGAATGGGCCGCCGGCTATCCGCTCGCGCTCATCGTGATGATCATCGCGGCGATCGCGCCATATCTTTTCTTCAAGTGGAAGAAGTGGCTCTAGTGTCCCGATTGCGAGTTTCGTAAGACCTTGCGGCAGCTCTCATACGAACTTCGGAATCAAAGGGGCACTGGCCGGCGCCTTCACGGATAAAGCCGTTCTCGCGCCCAAGGCTTGCCGGGTGCCGGGCGCGTGAAGACAAGCCGGTCATGCAGCCGGAACGGACGGTCGGCCCAAAATTCGATCGCCAGCGGCACAATGCGGTAACCGACCCAATAGGGCGGGCGCGGCACCTTCTCCGCGTATTGTTTTTCGTAACGCGCGACCGCGGCCTCCAGCGCGCTTCGGCTTTCGAGCGGCCGCGATTGCTGGCTCGCCCAGGCGCCGATCTGCGCGCCGCGCGGGCGATGCGCGAAGTAATCGTCGGACTCCCGCTCCGAAATCCGCTCGACCGTTCCGCGCACCCGCACCTGTCGGTTCAGCGATTTCCAATGCAGGACGAGCGCCGCCTTCGGGTTGCCCGCGAGCTCCCTGCCCTTGGCACTTTCAGAATTAGTGAAGAAGACAAAACCGCGCTCATCGAATTTCTTCACCAAAACGATGCGTACGTCCGGCAGCCCCGTCGAATCGACGCTGGCGAGCGCCGCGGCGTCGGCGTCGCGCGGCTCGCTTTTGAGCGCCTCCTGCATCCAGCGCGCAAATAGGCCGAACGGCTCGTCGGTTTCCGGCAAGTCACCGAAAGTTAACCCTGATGGGCGTTCCATATCCTGTTTGCTCGCCATGGATGGTTCAGGTGTTCGTCAACGGGACTGCCTTCAAGGGCTCGAACGGGCGCTCTGCATATCACGGATCGGCCGTCTTCGGCGCATCGCGGAACTTGCTGGCGGGGGCCCTCGCCGTGGCGATGGCAGGATGCAGCATGTCCTTTCCCTCGCTGCTCGGCGAGAAGGATGGCGACAAGAGCCCGCCGAGCGCAAGCGCCGGCGCCGGCTTCGATTCACGGTCCGAAAAGAACGGCAAGGCCGATAGCGACATCACCGGCTCGCTGCCGCTGCAGCCGGCGGCGGCCGCGAGCGCGAAAGGCACCCTATCGCCAATCGACTGGGCGATGGCCAAATCGGCGCTCCGCGAAGTGCTTGGCCGCGGTGAAGCGGGATCGAGCCAACCGTGGGAAAATCCGACGACCGGGGCGCGCGGCACGGTCACTCCGGTCGCCGCGATTTATGAGAAGGACGGCTTCCCCTGCCGCAATTTCATCGTCAGCGGCGTGCGCGACGGCCGCGAGAGCTGGTACGAGGGCACGGCCTGCCGAATCCATCGCGGCAATTGGGACGTCACCACGACACGGCCGCTGCAAAAGTCCTGATCCGCCCTATTATTGCATTTGCGTTCGCGCTCGTTTGAACCCACATAAGGCGGCTGGCCGCTGGAGGTGTGTTGTGGCGCGCGATCCGTATGAAGTGCTCGGCGTTCCGAAGAAAGCGAATGCCGCCGAGATTAAGAAGGCGTTTCGGCGACTCGCCAAGCGCCACCATCCGGATTCGAACAAAAACGACCCCAAGGCGCAGGCTCGCTTTTCGGAACTGAACACCGCTTACGAAATTCTCGGCGAGGACAAGAAGCGCGCGCAGTTCGACCGCGGCGAGATCGACGCCGAGGGCAAGCCGCGTTTTCAGGAATTTTCCGGCTTCGGCGGCGGACGGGGCGCAGGCGGATTTCAGGGCAGGCCCGGCGAGACGATCTTCGAAAGCTTCAGCTTCGGGCCGGAAGGATTTCAGCGCCGCTCGGGCCACGGCGGCCGAACCGGCGGCGTGGAGGATATTCTCGGCCAGATGTTCGGCGGCTTTGGCGGCGCACGCTCGCAAGGCGGTGCATTTGAAGACTTCGCGACCGAAGCGCCGCCACGCGGCTCGGATATCGCCGCTTCGCTCACGATTTCGCTGGCGGAGGCCGCGCGCGGCGCCAAGAAGCGCGTGCGGCTTGCGACCGGCAAGGAAATCGAAGTGACGATTCCGGCGGGGATCCATGACGGCCAGTCGGTACGGCTGCGCGGCCAAGGCCTTGCGGCCGGCGGGCTGGCGGGCGACGCCATCGTCACCGTGCGGATCGCGCCGCATCCCTCGCTCAAACCCGAGGGAGCGGACTTGCGCGCCGAGATTTCGATTCCGCTGGAAGATGCCGTGCTTGGAGGAACGGCCCGCGTTCCCACACTCGATGGCGCGGTCGAACTCAAGATTCCGCCGGGAACCTCCGGCGGGCGCACCTTCCGGCTCAAGGGCAAGGGCTTGCCCAAGAAGGAGGGCGGTACGGGCGACCTGTTGGCGACCGTCCAGATCGACCTCGGCGCACCCGATCCCGAGCTTGAAGCGTTGATGAAAAAGCGCCGCGAGCGAAAGTAGCCTTACTTTTTCTCGTTCGAGGCGAACTCGTAGGCGTCGAACACGCGGCGCGCGACGCGGTTGAGACGCTCGCGCTCCGCGGAACCCGCGACGACGAAGGCGAGCCCGCCTTCGATCCAGGCAACTGCGCCAATGTCGCCGGCCGCGCGCCACTGGAACGCCGTTTCGCCCTCGCGCATTGCCCGCGCGGTGGTCAGCGTCACCCGCTCGCCGGCGCCGCCTTCGTACATCAAGAATGCAGTGGCGACGCCGCGCGGGCCGGAGAGCAGCCGGCCGCCGAGTAATTTCAACCCCTCGGGCTGAAGATCGGGCGCTTTCAAGGGCTGGCCGACCCGGCGCGACAGCCAGGGTACGAGATGCGCTTCTTCCGCTCGTACTTCGATCGGGTGGCGCACCTCCGCGACATAAATCCGATGCGCTTCGATCGCGGCATCGGCGAGCGCGCGGGCGATTTCGGCATTGCTGCCGCCGAGTACAAAATCGCGGCCGAACCAGCCCGCCGCCGCACCGATCACGAAGGCACCGACGGCGGCAGCCGCGAGCTTGCGGCCGAGACCTCTTGTCCGCACGGCAATGCGGTCGGGTTGCAATCGCTCAGGGACCTCTTCCTCCGCCACCTTTCCCCACTTGTCGCGGATCATCGCCGCCTGCGCGCGCCAGGCGGCGACGCGGCTCGCGGTGTCGGCATGGGCAGCCAGGTATTCCTCGACCGCGCCGACGCGGTCGGCCGGCAACAGGCCGTCGGCATAGGCGTGGAGTTCCTCGTCGGTGATCGGCGGCTCGCGATGCGTCATCGCTGCTCTTTCATTGTACGCGGCGAAGTGGCTGACGCTCTTCCTCGAGATGCACGCGCAAGGAGGTACGCGCCCGCGATAGGCGCGACATGATGGTGCCGATCGGCACGCCCTGCGTGTCCGCCGCCTCGCGGTAACTCATGCCTTCGAGCGTGACGAGAAGCAGCACTTCGCGCTGCTCAGCCGGGAGAAGCGCAAGTCCGCGCTCGATGTCGCGCGCGGAGCCGTCGCTTACCGGCGCACCTGGGGGATCGGAGTCCTCGATTACCGCGAGCACCGGTCGTCGCGCGAGCCCACGCCGACGGTTGCGGTCAAGATTGAGCAAAATGGTGAACAGCCATGTCCTGAGATCGCCGCCGTGAAAGAGATGCTCGGCCCTGAGCGCGCGTACGAGCGTGTCCTGAACGAGATCGTCGGCGATTTCTGCGTCGCGGGCGAGCGCGCGAGCGAAGCGCCGAAGCGCGGGAATCAGGGGCTCAAGACCGCGGCGCACTGCGGACATGGCGGACTCCATGGCGTAGCTCAGCACGGCCATTTTGACCCCTCCCGCAAAAGAACGCGAGCGCCATTCGATTATTCCGCTTTCGCTTGAAGGGCCCGGGCACGCATGCCATAGCAGGCCGCGATTCCTAAGGCTTCCAGCGGCAAGAGGGTTTCGTGGCGGAAACAGGCGGCCTGATGCGGGGCAAGCGCGGTCTCATCATGGGGATCGCCAACAACCGCTCGATCGCCTGGGGGATCGCCAAGGCCTGCGCCCGCGAAGGCGCGGCTCTTGCCCTCACCTATCAGGGAGACGCGCTCAAGAAGCGCGTCGAGCCGCTCGCCGCGGAGCTTTCCGCCAAGGTCGTCGGCCATTGCGACGTGACGGAGCCCGTGACCATCGATACGGTGTTCGCCGAATGCGACCGGGTGCTCGGCCCGCTCGATTTCGTCGTCCACGCCATCGCCTTCTCCGACAAGAACGAGCTCAACGGCCGTTACGTCGACACCAGCGCCGGCAACTTCAACAAGACGCTTCTCATCTCCTGCTACTCCTTCACCGCGATCGCGCAGCGCGCGGAAAAACGGATGCCGCAAGGAGGATCGCTGCTCACACTCACCTATTACGGCGCCGAGAAATGGATTCCGCACTACAACGTCATGGGCGTGGCCAAGGCCGCGCTCGAGGCGAGCGTTAAATATCTCGCCGCCGACCTCGGCACGAAGAATATCCGCGTCAACGCGATCTCGGCGGGGCCGATCAAGACGCTCGCCGCCTCCGGCATTGGCGACTTTCGCTACATCCTGAGATGGAACGAATTGAACTCGCCGCTTCGGCGCACGGTCACCATTGAGGAGGTGGGCGATTGCGCGCTCTATTTCCTGTCCGATCTTTCGCGCGGCGTCACCGGAGAAGTCCAGCACATCGATGCCGGCTACCATATCGTCGGCATGAAGCATCCGGACGCGCCGGATGTGAGCGTCGTGAAGAACGACGAGTGACGGAACGCAAAATCGGGGCGCGCCCATGACGCGCGGAATTTTAAAACTGGCCGCGGTCGGGTTCTTCGCGATCACGGTGGCCGCTCCCTCGCATGGCCTGGAGCGACGCGAGCAGCGCAACGTCTATGCAACGGCCGGGCGCGAGACGAGGATCGCGAGCTACAGCGCGCCCGACGAAAAATGCCGGGCGGGACCGCGGCCCGCGATCGAGGTTGCGGAACGCCCGTCCTATGGGAAGCTGATTAACAAGCCCGCGCGGATTATCGCCGGGCGTTCCGATGACGCGCGGCGGGATCATCCCTGCATCGGCAAATTTGTCGATGCCACCGCCGTCTATTACCGCCCGGCGGCGGGCTTTCGCGGCAGCGACCGCGTGCGCCTGCGCGTAACGTTCCCGGCACTACCGCCTACCGGCGAGGCGGCGATTCTGGAAGAAGAGATCTTCATCAGCGTGCGTTAACGCCGCTGTTTGACCCTCAGGAGCGCCGCTCGTACAACCTGGACCCGAGTTTCGGCTGGCGAGTATTCGATGTCGTTCAACACCTTCGGCCACATGTTCCGGGTCACGACCTTCGGCGAAAGTCACGGGGTCGCGATCGGCTGCGTCGTCGACGGCTGCCCGCCGGGGATTGCGTTGTCCGCCGCCGACATCCAGCGCGACCTCGACCGCCGCCGCCCGGGCCAGAGCAAGTTTGTAACGCAGCGGCGCGAACCGGACGAGGTGCGCATTCTTTCAGGCACCTTCACCGATCCGGCGAGCGGCGCGGAGATGACGCTCGGTACGCCGATCGCGCTCGTGATCGACAATGTGGATGCGCGCTCGAAGGACTATGACGCGATCGCCGAGACCTACCGGCCGGGCCATGCCGATTATACCTATGACGTGAAGTACGGCCTGCGCGATCCGCGCGGGTCGGGCCGCGCTTCGGCGCGCGAGACGGCGGCGCGCGTGGCAGCAGGTGCCGTCGCGCGCAAGATCGTGCCGAGCATGAAGGTGCGCGGCGCACTCGTGCAAATGGGCGAAATCGAGATCGACCGCAATGCATGGGATTGGGACGAGATTTCGCGCAATCCGTTCTTCTGCCCGGATGCGAAGGCCGCAAAAAAAATGGAAAATTATCTCGACGGCATCCGCAAGAAAGGCTCCTCGATCGGCGCCGTGATCGAGGTGATCGCCGAGGACGTGCCGCCGGGACTTGGGAGTCCCGTCTATGGCAAGCTCGACGCGGAGCTCGCGGGCGCGCTGATGGGGATCAATGCGGTTAAAGGCGTCGAGATCGGCGCGGGCTTTGGGGCGGCACTCCTCACCGGAGAAGAGAATGCCGACGAAATGCGGATGAGCAACGACGGCAAGCCCAAGTTCCTCTCCAATTACGCCGGCGGGATTCTCGGCGGTATTTCGACCGGTGCGCCGCTCGTCGCGCGCTTTGCGGTGAAGCCCACTTCATCCATTCTGACCGCGCGCAAGACGGTCGACCGCTACGGCCGCGAGACCGAGGTCTCGACCAAGGGCCGCCACGACCCCTGCGTCGGCATCCGCGCGGTGCCGATCGGCGAGGCGATGGTCGCCTGCGTGATCGCCGACCAATATCTGCGCCATCGCGGCCAGATCGGCGAGCCGGTCGAATGGCCGTTCACAAAGGCGTAGGATCGCCGCCATGGACGACCGCACGCAAAGCCACATCGAGCAAGCAATCGCCGCCTTCGCGCGCGGCGAGATCGTGGTCGTCACCGACGACGACGACCGCGAAAACGAGGGCGATCTGTTCGTCGCGAGCTCGCTGTGCACGCCCGAGAAGATGGGGTTCATCATCCGCCACACCTCGGGCATCGTCTGCGCGCCGCTCTCGCTTGAGCAGGCACGGCGGCTGCACCTCGATCCGATGGTCTCCGCCAATGACGCGCCGCTCGGAACGGCCTTCACCGTGTCGGTCGACGTCAAACACGGCCTCACCACCGGCATTTCCGGTGAGGAGCGCAGCAATACGGCGCGCGCGCTCGCCAACCCCAACATGGGCGCGTCCGATTTCGTCCGCCCCGGCCACGTCTTTCCGCTGATCGCGCGCGAGGGCGGCGTGTTGATGCGCTCGGGCCACACCGAGGCCTGCGTCGATCTCTGCCGGCTCGCGGGGCTGCCGCCGGCGGGCGTGCTCGCCGAACTCGTGAACGACGATGGAACCGTCAAGCGCGGCGCCGAGGTCGGTGCCTTCGCCAAGCAGCACAAGCTCGCGCAGATCTCGATCGCCGACCTCATCGCCTGGCGACAGGCGCGCGAAAAGCTCGTCGAGCGCGTCGCGACCTTTCCGGTGAAAAGCGAGATCGGCGAGCTCAACGGCTACGCTTTCGTCACCCCGTTCGACGCCGTGCATCATATGGCTTTCGTCTACGGCAAGATCGGCGACGGCAAGAACATCTTCGCGCGCCTGCATCGCGCCAACGTGGTGAGCGACGTGTTCGGCGACCGCAAGTCGATCCATCGCTCGCTCGCCCGCTTCAAGCAAGACGGCCGCGGCGTGCTGGTCTATCTGCGCGACGGAACCGCCGGCGTGCCGGTAACGATGCCGGACCGCGAGCCGACATCCTCCACGGCGGCGGCGCGTGAGCGCCAGTGGCGCGAGATCGGGCTCGGCGCGCAAATCCTGCGCGACCTCGGCATTTTCTCGATCCGGCTTCTCGCTTCGCGCGAGCGGACCTATGTCGGCCTCTCCGGCTTCGGCATCGAGATCGTGGCGACCGAAACGCTCGACAGCTGATCGGGAAAGATCACCCGCCGTTTTCGCCTTGGTCGCGCCGCGAAGGGATGACAGCCTCGCAATGGGGCGAACCGGAGCGTTTTCATGGTTCGGTCTGTTGTTCGGCTGTTGGCGGCTGGCGCCGCCGGCCTCGCAATCATCGGCGCCGCGCACGCGCAATCGGGCAAGCGCGAAGCGGTCGACGTCGAACTCGTGATCGCGGTCGATGTCTCCTATTCCATGGACCCCGACGAGCAGGCCTTGCAGCGCGAGGGCTATGTCGAGGCGATTTCCTCGCGCGATTTTATCGAGGCCGTCCGCAAGGGGCCGAACGGCCGCATCGCCGCCACCTATGTCGAATGGGCGAGCGTCAACGAGCAGAAGGTCATCGTGCCCTGGCAGGTGATCGACGGGCCGGAAGCCGCCGGCGCTTTCGTGCAGGCGCTGAACGCGGCACCCATCCGGCGCGCCTCGCGCACCTCGATTTCGGGCGCGCTCATCTTCGCCACCGGTCTGTTCGAGCAAAGCCCCTTCAAGGGCCTCAGACGCGTGATCGACGTTTCCGGCGACGGCACCAACAACCAGGGCCCGCTGATCGAGGCGACGCGCGACGAGGTGCTGGCAAGAGGCATCACCATCAACGGCCTGCCGATCATGTTGAAAGAGCCGAACATATCCTTTCTCGATATTCCCGATCTCGATCATTATTACGAGGACTGCGTGATCGGCGGGCCGGGCGCCTTTGTCGTCCCCGCACGCGCGCGCGAGCAGTTTGTCGAGGCGATCCGCAAGAAGCTCTTGCTCGAGGTCGCGGGCAAGACGCCCTCGCCCGCGCGCGCGCGCGTCATTCCGGCCGTGAGCCCGCCGCGGGTCTCCTGCACCATCGGCGAGCAGATGTGGCAGCAGCGCTGGGGCTTCCCGAACTAGAACCTAGCGATCAAAAACGCCCACGAGTTCCACATGCGCCGAGTAGCGGAACTGGTCGACGGGCGTCACGCCCGCCAGCCGATAGCCGCCGTGGCATAGAATCCGCGCGTCGCGTGCGAAGCTTGCCGGATCGCAGGAGACGTAAATCGCCCGCGGCACGGCGGCGCGCGCGAGCGCGCGGGCTTCGGCTTCGGCGCCCTGACGCGGCGGGTCGAGCACCACGGCGTCGAAGCCCTTGAATTCCGCAGCCGCGAGCGGGCGGCGAAACAGATCGCGCGCCGTCGCCTCGACCGGCTTCAGGCCCGGCGCTTTCGCCGCGCGCGCCAGCGCGCCGACGGCGGCCGCGTCGGCGTCGATCGCAAGGACGCCGGCATTCTCCGCGAGCCGGAGCGCGAAGGTGCCGACGCCGCAAAACAAATCGGCGATGTTCGAAGCGCCGGCCGCGGCTTCGCGAACGAACCCCGCGAGGGCGTTCTCGCCCGCCTCGGTCGCTTGCAAAAACGCGCCCGGCGGCAACGCGACACGCGCCCGTCCGACCCGCACCGTCGGCTCCGCAAGCTGCGCCACGATTTCTCCATGGCGCGTGAGGCGGGCAAGCCGCTCTTCGGCGGCGGTTCTGGCGAGCGATGAGCGGGCGGCGGCATCGAGCGGGCCGGAGCCGCGCAAGTCCACGTCGAGGCCGCCTTCGCTGGCGGTGAACTGCAAATCGAGCGGCTTGTTGCCGGCCGCCAATTCCGCGGCGATGCGCTCGCCGATCGCGAAGGCGCGCGCGAGCGCGGGCGCGAGCACCGGACAATGCTCGATCGCCACCACCATATGCGAGCGGTGAGCCATGAAACCCACCGCGACACCTTCGCGCGTTCGCCGCGCGTGCAACACGGCCCGGCGGCGGCCCTCGCCATGGGCGTCGACGAGATCGCCGACCGGCGCCTCGATCTCCTCCCGCGCGAGCGCCGCCACGACGAGGCCGCGCTTCCAGGCGCGGTAACTTTCTTGCCGCCAGTGCTGCAGGGCGCAGCCGCCGCAGACGCCGAAATAGCGGCAGATCGCATCGATGCGATCGGCCGAAGGGGAGACATTTCGCCGCAGATCCCCCCTGTCTCCGGCGCGCGCGACGATGACGGTTTCGCCCGGCAGCGTGTAAGGAATATATACCTGTCCGGCGCCGGAGAGGGCGATGCCGTCGCCCTGATGGCCGACGCGGTCGATGACGAGGCGTTCCTCAGCCACGCCGCGCCCCGATGAGGAATTCGCGGTTTCCCGCGCCGCCCGCGAGCGGCGATTCGAACGCGCCGACAACGCGCCAGCCCTCGGCCGCGATGAAGCGGGCGATTTCCGCGCAGGCGGCTTGCCGCACGTTCTCGTCGCGCACGATGCCTTTCTTCAGCTGCGCCCTGCCCGCCTCGAATTGCGGCTTGACCAGCGCCACGAGCTCCGCCGCCGGCGCGCATAATGCGAAGGCCGCGGGCAGCACGAGCTTCAGCGAAATAAAGCTCACATCGGCGACGAGGAGCTCGACCGGCTCGGGAACGAGCGTAGGGTCGAGCGCGCGCGCATCGGTCGCTTCCAGCGACACAATGCCGCGGCGGCCGCGGAGCGAGGGGTGAAGCTGGCCGCGGCCGACATCGACGGCATAGACGAGGCGAGCGCCGCGCGCGATGAGAACCTCGCTGAAGCCGCCGGTGGAAGCGCCGACATCGAGGCAAATCTTGCCGGCAGGATCGAGGGCGAAGCGGTCGAGCGCCGCGGCGAGCTTGACGCCGCCGCGCGACACATAGGGATGGGCGGGCGCGGCGCGCAACTCGGCCTCTGGCCCAACCGGCTGGGCGGCCTTCTCCACCCGCACGCCGTCGGCGGTCACCAGGCCCGCCTCGATCGCGGCCTGGGCGCGGGCCCGGCTTGTTGCCAGGCCGCGCTCGACGAGCGCGCGGTCGGCACGCTTGCGCGTGGTCATGACGGTATCTCTTTCTTGTCGTCCCGGCCGAGGGCACGTACTTGTCATCCCGGAAGCCCGAGCGAAGCGAGGCTATCCGGAATCCAGAACCACGGCACAAAAAATTCGTTCGGCGATTCTGGATCCCGGCTCTCGCGCACGTAAGTCGGCTATTGCCGACTTACGGTTTTGATTCCGATCTCGGGTAAACCCGAGATCGGTGGCTCGGCCGGGATCACAGGGGGTCATACTCGGCTTCCGGGATGACACCAAAGGACGGACACGCCAAATAATCCGCCCGTTGTCAAACATTGGCCGCGAAGCGCGAAAATGCTAGAGAACAACAGGGCGAATGGGGACGCGCCTTCGCGACAGACCGGAGCTTCGATGCGACGCCGCTTCAGCCGCGCGATCTTGATCCTTGTGCCGATGCTGCTGGCGGGCCCGGCTTTCTTGCCGGCCGACGCCGCGGCGCAGACGGCCAAGTCGAAGAAGCATACGGCGAAGGAGCCCGCCAAGAAGAAGAAAGACGCCGTCCGCGACGCGAAGAGCTGGAATCTCGGGCGCGAGGCCGCGGGGCCGGTGCTGTTCTACGGCAAGACGCAGAACGAGGACGTCGCCGTCTCCTTCACCTGCCTGCCCGAAGCCGGGCTCGTGCGGGTCATCGCCTATGGCAGCGCGCGCGGCGTGCGGCCGGGCGACGGCGCCAGGGTCCGCCTCACCAACGGACCGGCGCGGCTTGAGGTCGCCGCCATCGCGCTACCCAACGAGAAGAACTCGGCCATCGTCGACCTCGGCGGCACCACCAAGATCAGCCCGCGCGTGTTCGGCCTGTTCCGCGGCGGCGACACCATGGTGCTGGAAGTGCCGGGCCGCACCGTCGGCTTTTCGCTGAAGACGATGCCGGGGAAAAACGAGGCG
>Ga0207505_100060_pt1 | contig 20780 bp, 17 predicted proteins | sample NitcycUWRROWE17A_FD_188207 | JGI IMG/M metagenome (GOLD analysis project Ga0207505, IMG submission 188207) | Soil microbial communities from Arlington Agricultural Research Station in Wisconsin, USA - Nitrogen cycling UWRJ-ROWE17-A (SPAdes) | ecosystem: Environmental > Terrestrial > Soil >... | reverse complement strand
GGCAGCGGCGCCTCGACCATCACCCGGGCGACGATCGGCAGCGTTTTCTCCACCTCGCGCTCCGGTACCTCGAACACGAGTTCGTCGTGCACCTGCAGGAGCATCCGGGCCGACAGTTTCGCTTTCGCGAGCGCCGTCTCCATGCGAATCATCGCGCGCCGAATGATGTCGGCGGCGGTCCCCTGCAGCCGCGCGTTGATCGCCGCGCGCTCCATGAAGCCGCGCATCGAGGGGTTGTTGTCGTTGATCGAGGGATAATGGCAGCGGCGGCCGAACAGCGTCGTCACATAACCGTGTTTTTTGCAGAATGCCTTCGTCTCTTCCATGTACTCGCGGATGCCGGGGAAGCGCTCGAAATATTTCTTGATATAGGCGCCGGCCTCCTCGCGCGGAATGCCGAGCTGGTTGGCGAGGCCGAAGGCCGAGATCCCATAGATGATGCCGAAGTTGATCGCCTTGGCGCGGCGGCGCACGTCCGGCGGCATGCCCTTGATCGCCACGCCGAACATCTCGGAGGCGGTCATGGCGTGAATGTCGAGCTCCTCGCTGAAGGCCTTCTTCAGTTGCGGGATGTCGGCGATCTCGGCGAGAAGCCGCAACTCGATCTGCGAATAGTCGGCCGAGACGAGCTTCATGCCTTTCTCGGCGACGAAGGCGCGGCGGATTTTCCGCCCTTCCTCGGTGCGGATCGGAATGTTCTGCAGGTTCGGATCCGACGACGAAAGCCGGCCCGTCGGCGTCGCGGCGAGCGCGTAAGACGTATGCACGCGCTTCGTCTCTGGATTGACGAAGGAAGGCAGCGCGTCGGTATAGGTCGATTTGAGCTTCGTCAGCGAGCGCCATTCGAGAATCTTTTTCGGCAGTTCGTGGCCTTCTTCGGCAAGGTCCTCGAGCACGTTCGCCCGCGTCGACCAGGCGCCGGTCGCGGTCTTGGTTCCGCCCGGCAACTTCATCTTGCCGAACAGGATGTCGCCGAGCTGCTTGGCGCTGCCGGGATTGAAGTCCTCGCCCGCGAGCTTGGCGATTTCCTGCTCGGCGCGCGCCGCCGTCTGCGCGAATTCGCCGGAGAGCCTGGCGAGTAGCGCCCGGTCGATGGCAATGCCGCGGCGCTCCATGTGCGCAAGGACGGGCATCAGCGGACGCTCCAGCGTCTCGTAGACCGTGTCCATGCCCTCGGCGATGAGCCGCGCCTTGAACAGGCGCCACAGCCGAAGCGTCACGTCGGCGTCCTCGGCGGCGTATTCGGTGGCGCGCACGAGGTCGACGCGGTCGAAGCAGAGCGAGCCTTTTCCCTTGCCGGTGACCTCGTGATAGCCGATCGGCTTGTGGCCGAGATGCTTCTCCGAGAGCGCGTCCATGCCGTGGCCGTTCTTGCCGGCATCGAGCGCGTAGGACATCAGCATCGTGTCGTCGAACGGCGCAATCTCGATGCCGTAGCGCGAAAGCACGAGGTAGTCGTATTTGAGGTTCTGCCCGACCTTGAGCACCGCCGGGTTTTCCAGGAGCGTCTTTAGCCGCGCGAGACCGTCCTGGATCGAAATTTGCCCCGCGACGAGCCCGCCGCCGGCCAGGAGATCGTCCGAATTGCGGTGCGCGAACGGGATGTAGCAGGCCTCGTTTGGCGCCACCGAAAGCGAGACGCCGCACAGCTCGCACTGCATGGCGTCGAGCGAAGTGGTTTCGGTATCGACCGCGACCACGCCGAGCTCGGCCGCCTTCGCCAGCCAGAATTCGAGGCGGGCCGGGTCGGTCACGGTTTCGTAGCGCGCGCGGTCGAACTTCGCGTGTGCTTCCCGCGAGCGCGCGGCGACGAGCGAGGACGGCGTCAGTTCTCCCTCTTTCGCCGCGGGCGCGCCCGAAGGCGCGGGGGCGGGCTGCGAAGCCTCTTCCGGCGCTTCCTTGCCCGCGACCTCGGCGCGGCCTTTTGCTTTGAGCGCGGCGACGCTGCCGCCGCCCGGCGCGAGCTTCGCGTCGGCTTCGATCGCTTCGGCGTCGAGGCCGCCCGCCTCCGCCACGCGCTTCGTCAAGGTGGTGAACTCCATCGCCTTGAGAAAGGCGACGAGACGCTTGGGATCGACGCCGTCGATGTGAAGTTGTTCGAGCGGGATGTGCACCGGCGCCTGGTCGTCGAGCAGCACCAGCTTCTTCGAGACGCGCGCCTGCTCGGCGAATTCGATCAGCGATTGGCGCCGCTTGTCCTGCTTGATTTCGCCTGCGCGAAACAAAAGCGTTTCGAGGTCGCCATATTCCTGGATCAGCATGGCGGCGGTCTTGATGCCGATGCCGGGCACACCCGGCACGTTGTCGGTGGAATCGCCCGCCAGCGCCTGCACCTCGGCGACTTTCTCGGGACCGACGCCGAATTTCTCCTGCACTTCCTTCGGTCCGATCCAGCGCTCGCGCCCCGGCATCGGGTCGTACATGGCGACCCCCGGCCGGATCAGTTGCATCATGTCCTTGTCGCCGGCGACGATGGTGACGTCGGCGCCCTCGGCCAGCGCCGAGCGCGCGTAGGTGGCGATCAGGTCGTCGGCCTCGAAGCCCTTCTCCTCGATCGGCGTGAGGCCGAACGCCATCACCGCATCGCGCATGAGGGGAAATTGCGGGACCAGCTCTTCCGGCGGCTCGTCGCGATGGGCCTTGTATTCCGCATAGAGTTCGTTGCGGAAGGTCTCGCCGGAGTAATCGAACACGACACCGATATGGCTGGGCTTCACGCCCTCGAGCCCGTCGCGCAGCAGCTTCCACAGCATGTTGCAAAAGGTCATCACCGCGCCGACCGGCAGCCCGTCGGAGCGCGTGAAGGCCTTGCCGCGGCTTTGCGCGGCCTTGAACATCGCGAAATAGGCGCGGAAAATGTAGGACGAGCCGTCGACCAGGAAGACGTGGTCGCGCTTCTTTTTCGCGGCGGTGGGTGCGGCTTTCGCTTTCGGCGGCATGGCCGCACGATGCCGAACTCGGCCCGGGGAAACAACCCCGCCGGCGAATTCTGCTCAGAAAAAGTGATGGAAACGGGCCTATTCGGCGGGCTGCAGGTAGGCCGGCCGGCGATCGAGCCGCAAGGCGTTCGGGCGGCGGAACAGGAACGACGCCCAGGTCCCGCGCACGAATTCGTGGAACAGGAGCGGCGTGAGCGCGGCGACGGCCGTGACGATCAGCGCGACGGTGCCAAGATCGGGCACGATGCCCGCCTTCAAGAGCGCCGTGCGCGTCGCCGCCATCGGCAGGAAGAAGGCAAGATAGACGACGAGCGAGTGCTCGCCGGCGTAGCGGAGCGGATCGAGGAGTCGCATCTTGGCGAGCAAGGCCGAGAAGCTCACCACCGCCAGCGCGCCGATGCCGCCGAGGAAAAGCGAGACGCCCGGGAGCTGCGACACGCCGGCCGCGACCAGCGCGCCGTTCGCGAGCGACCAGACGGCGAGTCCGCCGACCGCGAGGCGCCGATGGTTCTGAACATGGCGGGCGAGCACGAAGACGTAAGCGGCGAGCCAGTAGCCCGCGAAGAAATAAACGAAGCGGGCGGCGAATTCGTCGATCACGGTCCAGCCGGTGTGAATTTTCAGCGCTTCGAGCAAGGCGCCGGCGACGAAGATCGAGACCGGCGGCAGGCGGCGCGTCAGCTTGGTGACGACGAAGAAGATCGGCAACAGATAGATGAACCACAGCGTGCCGAACGGCTCGATGAAGGCGAGCAGGAATTCCTTGAAAATGCCCGCCACACCCGCCTCGGCCGCGATGCCGGGCGCGCGGAAGACGAACTGGATCGCCACCCACAGCGCGTAGAAATAGGCGAAGTGGAGAACCTTGCGGTCGAGATAGGTCCGCCAGTCGCGCTCGATCACGCGCGCCAGGAACAGGCCCGAAATCAAAAAGAAGTCGGGCATGCGGAACGGGCGCGCGAATTCGACCGCCGCGCCCAGCCAGCTCGTCTCACCCACGGCCTTCTCGACGCCGAGCGTCGAGTGCATCATCACCACCATGACGATGCAGAAGCCCTTCGCGTAATCGACCCAATCGACCCGGCCTTGCTGCGTTTGCGCGTGAGCCATTGCCGTCTCCGAATCCGCCGCCGTCCCTTTTCGGGACGCGCGCTGCCTTTCCGCCTTGTTTCTCGCAAGCGCCATGCCTAAGCCGCGCCTTTACCATTGGGGCCGCGACCGCTATGCCGCGAGCCTTCCCGCGAAGAACAAACATGAATTCCGTTAAGCCTTTGCTGTTTCGGGACACGCTCCCGGTCGATGAGGCGCTGCCCGCGTTAAGGACGGCGCTTTCGAACGGCCGCTCGGCGGTGCTCGTCGCCCCTCCCGGCGCCGGCAAGACGACGCGCGTGCCGTTACTGCTGCTCGAGGAGCCGTGGGCCGCGGGCCGTAAAATCCTCGTGCTCGAGCCGCGGCGGTTAGCTGCGCGCGCCGCGGCGGCGCGCATGGCGTGGACGCTCGGTGAGAAAATCGGCGAGACGGTGGGCCTGCGCGTGCGCTTTGATTCGCGGGTGTCGCGAAAAACCCGCATCGAGGTGATGACCGAGGGCGTGTTCACCCGCGCGCTGCTCGACGACCCCGAGCTTTCCGGCATTGCCGCCGTCCTGTTCGACGAGTTTCACGAGCGCTCGCTCGACGCCGATCTCGGGCTCGCGCTCGCGCTCGATGCGCGAAAGGGCTTGCGCGAGGATCTGCGCATCGCCGCCATGTCGGCGACGCTCGACGGCGCGCGCGTCGGGAAACTCTTGAATGATGCGCCGGTGATCGAAAGCAAGGGCCGCGCCTATGCGGTCGAGACGCGCTATCTCGGCCGCGACCCGCGCGCGCCGATCGAGCGGCAAGTCGCCGATGCGGTCGAGATTGCGCTGCGTGCGGAGGAGGGATCGCTGCTCGTGTTTCTGCCCGGCGCCGGCGAAATCCGCCGCGCCGCGACGCTGATCGCCGAGCGCGTGCGTGGGCCCAATGTCGATATCGTGCCGCTCTACGGCGCGCTCGATTCCGACGTGCAGGATCGCGCCATTTCGCCGCCGCCGGCCGGCCGGCGCAAGGTCGTGCTCGCCACCTCGATCGCCGAAACCTCGCTTACCATCGAGGGCGTGCGCGTCGTCATCGACGCGGGGCTCGCGCGGGTGCCGCGCTACGAGCCGGCGGTCGGCCTCACGCGGTTGGAGACCGTGCGGGTGTCGCGCGCTTCCGCCGACCAGCGCCGCGGCCGCGCCGGACGAACTGAGCCCGGCGTCTGCTACCGGCTTTGGGCGGAGCCCGAGACGCAAAGCCTCGCGCCGTTCGCGACGCCGGAAATCCTCGCCGCCGATCTCGCGAGCTTCGTGCTCGATCTCGCGGTGTGGGGCCTCGCCGATCCGTCGGCGCTCGCCTGGCTCGACCCGCCGCCGGCGCCGGCGCTGTCCGAGGCGCGCGCATTGCTTACCGAATTGGGCGCGCTCGACGAAGCGGGCCGAATCAGCGAGCGCGGCAAGCGGCTCGCACGCTTTCCGTTGCACCCGAGGCTCGCCGCCATGATCATCGAGGCGGCGGCCGCGGACCAAGCGCTGCTCGCGGCGGAAGTGGCGGCGGTGGCGGGCGAGCGCGGCCTTGGCGGCGACGACGTGGATCTTTCCCACCGCATCGGCGAGTTTCGCCGCGACCGATCGCGCCGGGCCGAGGAAGCGCGCCGGCTCGCACGGAACTGGGCCGAAGAGGCCGGCGGCAAGCTGCGCCCAAGCCCCATCGCGGGCGCCGGCGGGCTGCTCGCGCTCGCCTACCCGGATCGCGTGGCGAAGGCGCGCGCCGGCAAGCGCGGCGAATTCCTGCTCGCCAACGGCCGCGGCGCCAACCTCGACCCGGCGCAGGCTTTGGCGCGCGAGCAATTTATCGCGGTCGCCGAAATCGCCGGCAGCGCGGGCGCGGGCCGCATTCTGCTCGCCGCCAAGCTCGATGAAGCCGACCTCGAAGCGCATTTCAAGGAGCGCATCGTCGAGACGATTGAAACGAGCTTCGACGAGAAGGCGATGGCCGTGCGCGCCCGCGCGATAAAGAAGCTCGGTGCGCTCGTGCTCACCGATCATCCGCGCCCGGTCGAGGCGGGCGAGGAAACCGCGCGGATGCTCGCCGAGGGCGTTGTGCGCGCGGGCTTCGAGCGGCTGCCGTGGAGCGATGCGGCGCGCCAATGGCTCGATCGCGTTCGCTTCATGCGCCGCGCCGTGGGCGAGCCCTGGCCCGACCTTTCGCCGGAAGTGCTGAAGTCACGCGGGAGCGAATGGCTCGGGCCCGCGCTCCATGGAAAAACCTCGCTCGCCGAAATCCGCGCCGATGATCTTGCCCGCGCGTTGCGCGATTTTCTTCCGCGCGAGCTGGAGCGCCGCCTGCAGCAAGAGGCTCCTCCGTACTTCAAGGTGCCGACCGGCTGGGATTTGCTGATCGACTACGCGCCGGAGGGGGGCCCGGCCCTTTCCGTCCGTGTGCAGGAATTGTTCGGACTCGATCGTCACCCCTCGCTCGCGGGCGGCCGTGTGCCGCTGACCCTCGAATTACTCTCACCCGCAGGGCGTCCGATCCAGACCACGAAGAACCTGCCCGCCTTCTGGCGCGGCTCCTGGGCCGAGGTGAAGCGCGAAATGCGCGGCCGCTATCCCAAGCACCCCTGGCCCGACGATCCGCTGGCGGCGGCGCCGACGCGGCGCGCGAAACCGCGCGGAAAGTAATTTTTCACCATATCGCGAGCGCGCTCGAGGAGATTTACCGTGTTTTGCCAAGGCGGCCCTATGCTGGCGACATGTTTCGGATCGCGCTCTATCTCGCCGGGGTCTTCGTCGTGGTCGGGTTTCTCGCCCCCGGGCTGACCGCGCGCTTCATCGACGGTCCGAGGCCGGCCAGCTACGCCGCTCCGTCGGTGAACAGCGCGAAGCCGGCGCGCCCCGACAACTATGGCGGCCATGTTCGCATCCCCGCCGACCGCGCCGGTCATTACGTCGCCGAGGCGCAGATCAACGGCCGCCACCTCAACGTCATGGTCGACACCGGCGCCTCGTTGGTGATCCTGCGCTACGAGGACGCCCGCGTGCTCGGCCTCGTCTACGGCAGCGACAAGTTTGACATATCCGTGCAGACGGCGAACGGCACCGCCAAGGCGTTCCGGACCAAGCTCTATAATGTGCGCCTCGGCTCGATCTCGCTCGACGACATCGATGCGCTGGTGATGGAAGAGGGACTTCTCAACACCAATCTTCTCGGCATGAGCTTTCTGCGCCGGCTTTCGCGCTACGAAGTGCGCGGCGACACGCTCGTTCTGGAACGCTGACGGCACTCCCGCGTTAACGTCTCGGCTTTTCCCCGCAATTCGTGCTATGGGGCGCGCGTCTTTTGCCGCCGTTCCTTGCAGGGTGCCCGATGTTCCCGAAGCCGAAGCCGGCGCTTCTTCCCAACACCTATGAATTCGAGTCGCAGCCGATGGTGAAGGCCACCGGCTTTCGCGAATACGACGCGCGCTGGTTGTTCGGCAAGGAAATCAACCTGATGGGCGTGCAGGCGCTGGGTATGGGCCTCGGCACGCTCATTGGCGAGATGGGGGTGAAGCCGGAGATCGTCACCGCCCACGACTTCCGCAGCTATTCGGCCTCGATCAAATACGCCCTCGTCTCCGGCCTGATGGCGGCCGGCTGCAAGGTGCGCGACATCGGCCTCGCGCTCACGCCGATGGCCTATTTCGCGCAGTTCGATCTCGACGTGCCGTGTGTCGCCATGGTGACGGCCTCGCACAACGACAACGGCTGGACCGGCGTGAAAATGGGCGCGAACCGCCCGCTCACCTTCGGCCCCGATGAAATGACGCGGCTAAAGGAGATCGTCCTCGGTGCGAAGTTCGCGATTGCCGGGGGCGGCGGCTATGTCTTCGTCGACAGTTTTCCGGCGCGCTACATCGCCGATCTAACCAAGCGGCCGAAGCTCAAGCGCAAGCTCAAGGTCGTCGCCGCCTGCGGCAACGGCACCGCCGGCGCCTTTGCCCCGCGCGTCTTAACCGCGATCGGCTGCGAGGTGGTCCCGCTCGATTGCGAGCTCGATCATAGTTTCCCCAAATACAATCCGAACCCCGAAGACATGAAGATGCTGCACGCCATCCGCGACGCGGTGCTGGCCCACAAGGCCGATGTGGGCCTCGGCTTCGACGGCGACGGCGACCGCTGCGGCGTCGTCGACGATACCGGCGAGGAGATCTTCGCCGACAAGGTCGGCGTCATGCTCGCGCGCGACATGTCGGCGCTGCACCCGAACTCGACTTTCGTCGTCGATGTGAAATCCACCGGGCTGTTCGTCACCGACCCAGTGCTGCGGAAGAACGGCGTCAAAGCCGATTACTGGAAGACCGGCCATTCCTACATGAAACGGCGCACGTTTGAGACCGGAGCGCTCGCGGGCTTCGAGAAGTCGGGTCACTTTTTCTTCAATAAGCCGTTCGGCCGCGGCTATGACGACGGCCTCGTCTCCGCGCTCGCGATCTGCGACATGCTCGATCGCAACCCCGCAAAAAAGATGTCGGATCTCAAGAACGCGCTACCGAAAACCTGGGGCTCGCCGACGATGTCGCCGCACTGCGCCGACGAAGCCAAATACGGCGTCGTCGACAAGGTGGTGCAGCGCTTTCAGGACGCCAAGGCGAAGGGCGAAAAGGTCGCCGGGCAGCCAATCCGTGATCTCGTGACCGTGAACGGCGTGCGCGTCACGCTCGAGGACGGCACCTGGGGGCTTGTGCGCGCCTCCTCGAACAAGCCCGAACTCGTGGTGGTGGTCGAAAGCCCGGTTTCGGACGCGCGCATGCGCGAGATGTTCCGCGCGGTCGACGCGGTGTTACGCGAGCATCCCGAAGTCGGGGAATACAATCAGAAGATTTAGGGGCAGGTACCCGTTGCACAGCGCTTGACCGCGGTCACGCGGCGCGGGCGCAGATAGAATTGCTCGGAGAGCGTCATCGAAGTCATACCGAGAACCCCGCTGCCGACCGGCAGCGTGTAGGCGTAGCTGCCCTCCGACCAGATTATCGTCGAGCCCGCGATAAAGTTGTTGTTGGCGTCCTTGGGGGCGATGCCCGCCGGCAGCGTCACCGCAGCGCCCACGGTATGCGCCGTCGTGTTGGCGCTCGGACTGCTCCAGGCGATCGTGGCGTTGCCGTTCGCGTCGATGATCACGCTCGAGACGATGACCGAAAGCTGCCCGCTCGGATAGGGATTAATGACCGCGGTAGCCGCGTTGAGGATCGCCGTCATGTCGGTGTCGACGATCTGGGTGTACTGCGAGACGAGGTCGCCCACGGTGCGGGTGACGAGCGTGGTCTTGCGCTTGAGCACGACGCCCTGCGTCATCGCCGTGCCGCCGAGATACAGCAGGACCATGACCGGAAACACGAACGCGAACTCGACCGCCGACACGCCGCGCCGGTCGCACAAGAAGCGGGCGATCCTCGTCAAAATTCCTCGCCGGCTGTCATTTTTCATGGTCGGGCTTTCGGAAAACGCTTTCGCGAATCTCGTGGTTGAAACTCAGCACCAGCCGCTTCCGCTATAGGGCTCGTTGCGGAACGCCGCCGTCGACATCAGAATGTGCTTGTGGGTCGAGCTCGCGGCCGACGCCATGTCGAGTCCGAGGCCGCGCACGAATGTCGGCCATTCGTAGATCACGCGCACGACGACGATGTCGCAGGGCTGAGTTGCGTTGTAGCCGAAGCCCGAGGTGTCGAGCATGTGGGTGGTGGAATTCAGCGGCATGGTGAGATCGGCGGAGCCGAACGAAGAGGCCGCGCGCACGTCAACCGCGATATCGGTGCACGTGAACAGCGTTTGCACGGCGGTCGTGCAGATCCTGTTCTTGAAATCCGTCAGCTGAAAGTTTTGGCTCTGCGCCTGGCCGGTCAGAACCAAGCGGGCCGCATCGCCGACGGCCGTCTCCAGGGTCTGGCCGGCGAAGAAGACGAGCCCGACCTCGATGATCGCGAAGAAACAGGCGAAGAAGGGAATGGCAACGAGACCGAATTCGACTGCGGCGCTGCCGGTTTCGTTGCGATCGAAGCGGCTGGCGATCGGCAAAACGCGCCGTCCGATTCCGGAAAGTAGCGTGCCCATCAAAAAAAACCTCCCGATCATTTGCCTGCGCCGGGCAAGAGCAAGGATGTTTTATCGCAACCCGCTTGACGAAGGGTTGCGCCGACGGCCGCCGCCCGATCGAGGTCGTTTAGAACTCGTCAACCATGCCGGACGCGATGAACGCGTTTTATTTTCCCGCGCCTGCTCCGATCGATTGACCGTTGCGGGTGCCGATCTGACCGACGGCGGTCTCGAAATAGGCCTGTGAATCGCCGAGCATGATGGAGCGCTCACATTTGGGGACGCAACTCCACGTCTCGCGCTCCACGCCCCGATAGATGGTGAGACGGCCTTCCTTCGGCGCCGACACATTCAACGTATACTCGCGGATCGCATTGCCGTGCCCGTCGAGCGCGATCATATTGGTGGTGCCGTAGCCCTTGCCGGTCACCACCAGAAGGCCGCCCGATTGCAGGGTGCCGTCGGCGACGGTGGGATTACCGATCACGATTGTCGCGACCTTCTCCGGAAGCTTGAGAAGGCTCGCCTGATCGAGAACGATGTTGACGATTTCAGCCTTGGCGGGAGCGATGCTTGCGGATGCGATCATGCAAGCGAGGAACGCGAACCGGGAAGCGGAGAAAATCATACGCAATACCTCTTGGCCTGCCGAGGACTCTGCACCGGCCGGGCCGGATCGAACGCGACTGTCGCGAAAAATGGTGAATGAATTCCAAACGCCGCGCGGCGCCGAGGCAATGCTGCGGTTTTGCCGCGCCGAATCGCGAGAAGCAGATTCTTAACCACAAGTCGTTTCAGCGCGATTTGCGCCGGTTTCGTCGCAATCTTTAACATTGAGGCAAGGGACCTTGCGTATGGTCCTCGGCGGCACCGGAGAGCAGTTAAACGTTCGCCGGACCAAAAAACGCAGAGAGCCACAGTGGTTCAAGGAGCCCTAACTATGAAGATCTTCGCTCGTTTCATGAACGACGAATCTGGCGCCACCGCCATCGAATACGGCCTGATCGCCGCCTGCATTTCCGTTGCGATCATCGCGGTCATCCAGGGTGTCGGTTCGAAGCTGAACACGACCTTTACCAACGTCTCCAACGCGCTGAAGTAAGCGTTTGGACGATTTGAAATGAGGAAGGCCCCGGTTGATCCGGGGCCTTTCTTTTTTCGACCGGCCTCGAATTCTAAACGAAGCGCTCCGTTCGGCCGCCGACATTCGGGAAAATCGTCGTGGTGGCGGAAAGCCGAAATTAAAGTCTTGCCATTAGAAGACGCGCACCGGGTGATCGCGGTAATACCATCAGGAGAAAACGAATGGTACTTCTCAGGGCTTTTCTAAACAACGAGCGTGGCGCCACCGCCATCGAATACGGCCTGATCGCGGCGAGCATTTCGATCGCAATCATTGTCGCCGTCACGACGGTGGGCAGCAACCTCAACACGACTTTCACCAACGTCTCCAACGCGCTGAAATAAGCGGCCGCAAGGACGCGTCAAAAGGGCTCCCGCGCGGGAGCCCTTTTCATTGGTGGTCGGATTCATCCTTCGCTCAGAGTTTATCGTTAGTCCTGCGACGGATAGCGGCCTGATCAATTCCTGCCGCCGACCGCGAGCCCGCGCCATGCTTCTCGAGATCGCCATTCTCGGGCTTTTCCCCGCCGCCATGATCTACGCCGCCGCGAGCGATCTCGTCACCATGACGATCTCCAACCGCCTGTCGATCGCCCTGTTCCTGGGTTTTTTTGCCGTCGCGGCGCTGATCGGCATGCCGTTCGCCGACATGGGGCGGCATATGATCGCGAGCGCGATCGTGCTCGTCTTCGCCTTCGGATTTTTCGCGCGCGGATGGATCGGCGGCGGCGACGCCAAACTGGCGGCGGCTACGGCGCTGTGGATCGGATTTTCCCATCTGATGGACTATCTGCTCGTGGCCTCGATCCTCGGCGGCGCGCTCACCCTCGTGCTCCTGCAAGCGCGCAAATGGCCGTTGCCGCGCCTTCTGGCGCGTCAGCCTTGGATCGTCCGCCTGCACGCGGTCGAAACCGGCATCCCCTACGGAATCGCGCTCGCCGCCGCTGGCCTCATCGTCTATCCCGACACGATTTTCATGCAGGTGGCGCCGAACGTCTTTTGACGCCGTTTTTCGGAGGCGCCGTAAGCCGTTAAATTCATCTACCGCTTATTAACCATAAGTTGACCTTTCGCTGCTGGAATTCGTTTCGAACCGGCTGTCCGACTCGTCAATGCGTTGGGAAGTGAGCGTATGAAACCCGCCCGTCTGATCGTTCTCGGCGTCGCCCTCTTCGCAGGCGCGATCGCCTTCATGCTTTCGGGGCGCGAGGCGCCGCCGCCGCAGGTGACCGTCGTTCAGCCCGCGATGGACATGGTCGATATCCTGGTCGCGAAATCCGATATTCAACTCGGCAGCGCGTTGAAGCCGGAAGATCTCTCCTGGCAGGCGTGGCCGTCCGCCGCAGCCAGTCCGCAGTTCATTCGCAAGAACGCGCGTCCCGCCGCGCTCGATGAATTCAAGGGCGCGATCACGCGCGCACCGTTCATCGCCGGCGAGCCGATCCGCGAGCAAAAGCTGATCAAGGCCAACGGCTCCGGCTTCATGTCCGCGATTCTGTCCCCCGGCATGCGTGCGATCTCGACCGATATCTCGCCCGAGACCGGCGTCGGCGGTTTCATCCTGCCGAACGACCGCGTCGACGTGCTTCTGACCCGCCGCGACCCCGACAGCCAAAAGCAGTCGGGCGGCGACGGCTTCGTGAGCGAAACCGTTCTGCGCAACGTTCGCGTGCTCGCGATCGACCAGCAGATCGAGGAAAAGAACGGCCAGAAAGTCGTGGTCGGCAAGACGGCGACGCTCGAGCTCGCGCCGCGGCAGACCGAGACGCTCGCGCTTTCGCGCCAGCGCGGGACGTTGTCGCTGGCGCTGCGCAGCCTCGCCGAGTCGAAACCGTCCGCGCGCACCGGCGACGACGACGAGTCCGATCGGGCTTCGGGCAGCGTGAATTTCGTGCGCTACGGCATCAATTCCGTTCAAGTCTTGAAATAAAGCGCGAACGCGGGGGTCTTGGGATGTTTCGTCTGTACGCGAATACGATTCGATTCGGGGCCGCGGTCGCGTTCCTGTTGAGCGCAGCCGCCGCGCTTTCGCCCGTCTGCACCGGCGCCGCCGAGCCCGGCTACTATGCGCCCGCCGGCGTGAGCCGCACCAAGTTTCTCGCCCTCGGCCTCGGCAAGTCGGCGGTGATCGACCTTCCCGCCGATGCCAAGGACGTGCTCGTCGCCAACCCCGCAATCGCGAATGCGGTGGTGCGTTCGGCGCGCCGCGCCTATCTCATCGGCGTCGCCGTCGGCCAAACCAGCGTGATTTTCTTCGACGGCGACGGCCGCCAGATCGCCGCCTACGACATCGAAGTGGGCCGCGATGCCGCCGGCGTGCGCGACGCGTTGCGCAAGCTCATGCCCGGCACCGTCTTCAACGTCGATCCGGTGGGCGAGAGCGTGGTCATCACGGGCACCGTCGCCAATGCCGCGGACGCGCAAAAAGTGGCCGAGGCGGCGATCCGTCTCGTCGGCGACGAAAAGAAGGTGGTCAACGGCCTCACCATCAAGGGCAAGGAGCAGGTGCTGCTCAAGGTCACGGTCGCCGAGGTCCAGCGCAATATCATCAAGCAGCTCGGCATCGACCTCAACGGTTCGAACATTTCGATCGGCTCGACCGTCCTCAACTTCAACACCGCGAACGCATTTTCGACCACCAATGTCACGCCGCCCAATTCGTTGGTTCCGAAATTCAACTTGCCGGCCGGCGGATCGATCACCGCGACGCTTCGCGCGCTCGAGCAGAACGGCGTCATGCGGACGCTGGCTGAGCCGAACCTGACGGCGATCTCGGGCGAATCCGCCAAGTTCTTGGCCGGCGGCGAGTTTCCGGTTCCGGGCGGCCAGAGCTGCGACCAGAGCGGCACCTGCCAGGTTCAAATCCAATTCAAGCAATTCGGCGTCGGGCTCGAATTCACGCCGGTCGTCCTATCCGAGGGCCGCATCAGCCTGAAGGTCGCAACCGAAGTGAGCGAATTGTCGCAAGACGGCGCGATCAAGCTGATCAGCATCACCATCCCCGCGCTCAAGGTGCGCCGCGCCAATTCGACGGTCGAGTTGCCGTCGGGCGGAACGCTGGCGCTCGCGGGTTTGCTGCAGGAGCAGACCAAGCAGAGCATCAACGGCATTCCGGCGCTGATGAATCTCCCCATCCTCGGGACGCTGTTCAAGAGCCGCGACTATCAGACCGGACAGACCGAGCTCGTGATCTTGGTGACGCCCTACGTGGTGAACCCGAATCCCCGGCAGGCCCTGGCGCTGCCGAGCGACGGCTTTGCCGATGCGTCCGATCCGCAGACCGTCTTCATGAATCAGTTGAATCGGACCTATGGCGTCCAGGGCGGCGCCGAGCCTCAGCGGGCCTATCGCGGTACTTACGGTTTCATCACGGATTGAACGAGTGGAGTTGAGCCATGAATTTGCCTAGCGCAACCAAACGCGGCTTCGCGGCGGCTCCCTTCGCCGCGATCTGGCTCGCACTCTCGCTGGGCGCCTGCCAACACACCGAACCGGACTTCTACACCGGATCGGTCACCGCCGATTATCGTGACCGCCATCCGATCCGTCTCGTCGACGGCCAACGCTCGCTGCAAATTCTCGTGGGCTCGGGCCGCGCCGGCCTCACCGCGACGCAACGCGCGCAGGTCGCCTCGCTGGGCAGCGACTGGCGGCACGAAGGCACGGGATATGTGGTGATCGAGACGCCCGCCGGCGCCGTCAATTCGGCAGCGGCGAAGGCGACGGTGCGCGAAATCAAGAGCCTCCTGCATTTCGCCGGCGTGCCGCCGCAGGCGACGCTGCTACGCCAATATCAGCAGCCCTATCGCGAGGATCTCGGCGCCATCCGCGTGACCTACACGAAGATCCAGGCCGTCGCCGGCCCCTGCGGCCAATGGCCCGACAATTTGGGCCCGGGGCTCGTCGGCAATGAGCGTTATCCGCTGGTCGAAAGCGAGAACGTTCCCTATTGGAACTTCGGCTGCGCCACGCAGAAAAATCTCGCCGCCGCCGTCGCCAATCCCGAGGACCTCGTGCAGCCGCGCCCCGAGACCCCGGCTTATGCCTCGCGCCGCCAGACCGTCGTCGACAAGTATCGTCAGGGTCAGGATACGTCGACGGTCTATACCACCAACACCGGCGCGAAAGTGAGCACCGTCGGACAATAATGATGCGGACCGCACTCGCCCAGCAAGCTGAGGTCGCCGCGGATGCCGGTGCGCACATTGCGCCGGTTCCGCGCATTTCGATCCAGGCCTTCTGCGAAACGCCCGAGGTCGCCGGCGCCATGCAGGCCGCCATCGGCGACCGCCACATGGTCAAGGCGCACGTCAAGGTGCAAATGGGAGGGCTCGTCGCGGCGCTCGAGGCCTACAGCGGCTCGGCGACCCCGAACGTCATTCTGATCGAGCACATCGGCAACGGCATCGACCTTCTTTCCGGCCTCGATCGTCTTTCCCAAGTGTGCGACGCCGGCACCAAGCTCGTGGTGGTCGGACGTCTCAACGACATCGTGCTTTATCGCGAACTCGTGCGCCGCGGCGTCAGCGACTATGTCGTCAGCCCGATCTCGCCGCTCGACCTAGTGCGCACGTTCTCGCACCTGTTTTCCAAGCCGGACGCCGAGCCGCTCGGCCGCGTGCTCGCCGTCATCGGCGCCAAGGGCGGGGTCGGCGCTTCTACCGTTGCGCATAACGTCGCCTTCGCGGTTTCCCGCGATCTCCGCCTTAACTCCGTCATCGCCGATCTCGATCTCGCGTTTGGAACGGCAGGGCTCGACTTCAACCAGGACCCGCCGCAGGGCATCGCCGACGCGGTGTTTTCGCCCGACCGGGTCGATGCCGCCTTCATCGACCGGCTGTTGTCGAAATGCACCGACCATCTGAGCTTGCTCGCCGCACCCGCGACACTCGATCGCGAATACGATTTCGACGCGGAGGCATTCGACACGATTCTCGACGCGCTGCGCGGCACCGTTCCCTACATCGTGCTCGATCTTCCGCACATGTGGACGGCATGGACAAAGCGCGCGCTTGTCGGCGCCGACGAGGTGCTGTTCGTCGCCGCCCCCGACCTCGCCAATTTGCGCAACGCCAAGAACATGTTCGACTTTGCGCGCGGCGCCCGGCCCAACGACCGCCCGCCGCTGTATCTCCTGAATCAGGTCGGAATCGCCAAGCGCCCCGAGGTGCGTGCCGCAGATTTCGCCAAGGCGCTCGAAACTGAACCGGTGGCGAGCATTCTATTCGATCCGCAGCTCTTCGGAACCGCCGCCAATAACGGGCAGATGATTGCGGAGGTGTCCGCAAGCCACAAGATCGCGGAAACCTTCCTTTCGCTGGCGAAGACCCTGACCGGCCGCGCCGAAGCGAAGAAGGAAAAGAAGGATCTCTTCTCGCCGCTGCTCGCCAAGCTCAAGAGCCTGCGGTCGTAATCCTCCGCGCGTAGGGAAAGTGTGATGTTCGGAAAGCGTGGATCGGCAAACGCGGCGGTCGGGCAGGTTGCGTCCCAGCCGGCCGCGCTCAAGCAAACCCCGCACGCTCCCGCGGCACCGAAAAAAGCGGTGACGCCGGCGCTTCCGGCCGGCGAACGGCTCGCTGCTTCGCCGCCGACAGCGCCGAGCGCGCCGCCGCCGCCGGTTCCCGACAATCGCCGGACGGAAAACTTCTACGAGGTCAAGACCCAGATTTTTGGCGCGCTGATCGAGGCGATCGACCTCGCCCAGCTCGCCAAGCTCGATCCAATGTCGGCGCGCGAGGAAATCCGCGACATCGTCAACGAGATCATTTCGATCAAAAACGTCGTGATGTCGATCGCCGAGCAAGAAGAATTGCTCGAGGACATCTGCAACGACGTGCTCGGCTATGGCCCGCTCGAGCCGCTGCTCGCGCGCGACGACATCGCCGACATCATGGTGAACGGATCGAACACGGTCTACATCGAAGTTCAGGGCAAGATTCAACGCACCGGCATCCGTTTCCGCGACAATCAGCAGCTTCACAACATCTGCCAGCGCATCGTCAGCCAGATCGGCCGCCGGGTCGACGAATCGAGCCCGATCTGCGACGCGCGCTTGCCGGACGGCTCGCGCGTCAACGTCATCGTCCCGCCGCTGTCGATCGACGGACCCGCGCTCACCATCCGCAAATTCCGCCGCGACAAGCTGACCCTCGAGCAGCTGATCAAATACGGCACCGTCTCGCAACACGGCGCCGATCTGCTGAAGGTGATCGGGCGTTGCCGGGTGAACACGCTGATTTCCGGCGGCACCGGCTCGGGCAAGACGACGCTGCTAAACTGTCTCACCCAATATATCGACGACGACGAGCGCGTCATTACCTGCGAGGACGCGGCCGAGTTGCAGTTGCAGCAGCCGCATGTCGTGCGCCTCGAGTCGCGTCCGCCCAACCTCGAAGGCGAAGGCGAGGTCAAGATGCGCGATCTCGTGCGCAACTGCCTGCGTATGCGGCCCGAGCGTATCATCGTCGGCGAAGTACGCGGACCCGAGGCATTCGACCTGTTGCAGGCGATGAACACCGGCCACGACGGTTCGATGGGCACGCTGCACGCAAACAGCCCGCGCGAGGCGCTCTCGCGCCTCGAATCGATGATCACGATGGGCGGCTTCCAGCTGCCGCCGCGCACCATCCGCGAAATGGTGGTCGCGTCGATCGACGTGATCGTGCAGGTCGCGCGCCTGCGCGACGGCTCCCGCCGCATTACCCACATCACCGAGGTGGTGGGCATGGAAGGCGACGTCGTCATAACGCAAGATTTGTTCGTCTACGACTTCATCGGCGAGGATCAGAACGGCCGCATCGTCGGCAAGCACCGCTCGACCGGAATTGGCAAGCCGCGCTTCTGGGATCGCGCGCGCTATTTCGGCGAAGAGCAACGTCTCGCCGCCGCCCTCGACGCCTCCGAGGCCGAAGAGCCGTTGCGGCCGTGACGCCATGATTGGGCCTTTTGCCTTCACGTTTCTCATCACCGTCGCCGTAGGCGGCATTGCCTACGTCTTTCTCTACCCGCTCTTGTCGGGCGAGAAACGCGTCGAGCAGCGCATGCGCGACATCTCGGCCGATCAGGGCGGGGTGCGCCGCGCCCGCAAGAGCGTCGATCCCGCCGTCACCCGCCGCCAAGTCGTTGAAGACACGCTGAAACAGCTCGAGGAGCGGCGAAAGAACGCCAAGCGTCCGCCGCTCGGCATCCGTTTACAGCGGGCCGGCCTTGGTTGGAGCAAGCGGCAATTCTGGATCGGAAGTGCGTCACTCGGACTCCTCGCCCTCGTCATCTCCTGGTTCATGGGCGCTCCGCTCTATGCGGCCGCTGTTCTCGCGCTCGCGGCCGGGCTCGCCTTGCCGCGCTGGGTGCTCAATTACCTGCGGGCGCGCCGCGAGCACAGATTCCTCGAGGAATTGCCGAACGCCGTCGACGTAATCGTGCGCGGCGTGAAGGCGGGGCTGCCGATCGGCGATTGCATCCGCATCATCGCCGCCGAGACGCAGGAGCCGGTGAAGAGCGAATTCCGCGCGATCGCCGAATCCGCGGCGATGGGAATTCCGCTGGGCGAGGCCGCCGGCAAGCTCTATGAGCGCATCCCGGTCGCCGAAGCGAATTTCTTCGGCATCGTCGTCGCGATCCAGCAAAAAGCCGGCGGCTCGCTCTCGGAGGCGCTTGGCAATTTGTCGCGCGTCTTGCGCGACCGCAAGAAGATGAAGGCGAAGATTCAGGCAATGAGCATGGAGGCCAAGGCTTCGGCCGCCATTATCGGCGCGCTGCCCATCGCTGTGATGCTGCTCGTTTATCTGACGAGCCCGAATTATATCGAACTCTTATGGACCCACCCGACCGGGCACATGATGCTCTTCGCCAGCGGCGTGTGGATGGGGATCGGCATCATGGTCATGCGCAAGATGATCAATTTCGATTTCTGAGGCGCTTGCATGATTGAATTCCTGATCGACAAGCTGCACGACACGCGCTTCCTGGTGACGGTCTTCACCGCGATCGCCGCGATGGCGACGGTGATCACGATCGCGATGCCCTATCTCGCCAACGACAATCTCGCCCGCCGCATGAAGGCCGTCGCGATCGAGCGCAGCAAGATCAGGGCGCGCGAACGCGAGAAGCTCGCGCGCGGCGAACGCGTCGTGCTGCGCAGCGAGCCCAAGGCTTACATGCAGAAGATCGTCGAGCAGCTCAATCTGAGAAAGCATCTCGGCCAGGACGAAGCGCGCGCGACGCTGATGCAGGCGGGCTATCGCGGGCAGGGCCCCTATGTGGCGTTTCTGTTTTTCCGGCTGATCGCGCCGATCGTTATGTTCGCGTTCGCCATTCTTTATGTGTTCGTCATCGTCGAATTCGGCTGGCCGGTGATGGTGAAGATCGCGGCGGCGCTCGCCGCCGCCTGGCTCGGCATGAAGCTGCCGCATCTGTTCTTGAAGAATCTCACCAAGCGGCGGCAGCTTTCGATCCGCCGCGCCTTCCCCGATGCGCTCGACCTTCTCCTGATTTGCGTCGAATCGGGCATGTCGATCGAGGTCGCCTTCCGCCGCGTGAGCCAGGAGATCGGCAGCCAGTCGATTCCGCTCGCCGAGGAATTCACGCTGACGACCGCCGAACTTTCCTATTTGCAGGATCGCCGGCAGGCCTACGACAATCTGGCGACGCGCACCAACCTCGACGGCGTCAAGGCCGTCTGTACCGCGCTCGTTCAGGCGGAGCGTTACGGCACGCCGCTCGGGACGGCGCTGCGCGTCTTGGCGCAGGAAAACCGCGACATGCGCATGGCGGACGCGGAGAAGAAGGCGGCGGGGCTGCCGCCGAAGCTCACTGTGCCGATGATCCTGTTCTTCCTGCCGGTGTTGTTCGTCGTCATTCTCGGCCCAGCCTTCATCCGCGTGATGGAGTTGCGCTGAAGCTTTCGCGTAGCCGCGCGTCGGCGATCGCGGCTGGCGCGTCGGCGATTTCAGGTTTGAAAATTCAGGTTTGAAGAGCAGGCGTCCGCTTCACGCGGTGGGCTTGGTCGCGGCCAGCGTCTTCCAGGGATCGCGCTCTTTCATCATTTCGCGCATGTAGGCGATGTTTGCCCGCGCCTCTTCCGGCGGCAGGTCGTCGGCGGCTGCGCGCTCGGCCTCCTGAAATCGTCCCTGCAAGCCGAGCACGAGCGCGAGATTTTGGCGCACGCGCGGATCGGAATTCGGCCGGCTCGCCGCCCGCTTCAATGTCCTCTCGGCGTTCGCGAGGTCTTTCGACAGCGCGTAGGAAAGCCCGAGGTTGGAAAGGGTCGAGGGCTCCTCCGGCGCGATCTTGAGCGCGGTCTCGTAATAGCGGCGCGCCTCCGCGTGATTGCCCATCTGGTCGAGCACCGCACCTTGTGCGTTCAGGATTCGCCAATCCGGCTGGTCGGGCGTGTGCGCCTTGGAGAGGATATCCAGCGCCTGGTCATATTGGCCGAGATCGGCGAGGGCACGGCCATAGGCGCCGAGCACGCCGGTATGCCGCGGATTGCGGATCGAGGCTTGCTGCAAGACGGCGGCGGCCTGCGAATACTGGCTGGTCGCCCGCAGCGCCTGGGCGTAGGCGATTGCGATCTCGGGATTGGAGGGGC
>Ga0207505_100059_pt1 | contig 21479 bp, 18 predicted proteins | sample NitcycUWRROWE17A_FD_188207 | JGI IMG/M metagenome (GOLD analysis project Ga0207505, IMG submission 188207) | Soil microbial communities from Arlington Agricultural Research Station in Wisconsin, USA - Nitrogen cycling UWRJ-ROWE17-A (SPAdes) | ecosystem: Environmental > Terrestrial > Soil >... | reverse complement strand
CAACGCCGCCGCGATCAAGGCCTTCCTCGTCAACCGCATCGGCGATTTCGGCTTTGCGCTCGGCATTTTCGCGGTGTTCGCGCTGACCGGCGCGGTCGGATTCGAAACGGTGTTCGCCTCGGCGAAATCGCTGGTCGGCCAAACCATCCACATCCTCGGCCGCAATTACGACGCGCTGACGGTGACGTGCCTGCTCTTGTTCATGGGAGCGATGGGCAAGTCAGCACAGTTCCTGCTGCACACGTGGCTCCCCGACGCGATGGAAGGTCCGACACCGGTCTCGGCGCTGATCCACGCCGCCACCATGGTGACGGCCGGCGTGTTCATGGTGGCCCGGCTCTCCCCGCTGTTCGAGCTCGCGCCGACGGCGCTCGCCTTCGTCACCTTCATCGGCGCCACGACCGCGTTTTTCGCCGCCACCGTCGGCCTCGTGCAGAACGACATCAAGCGCGTGGTCGCCTATTCGACCTGCTCGCAGCTCGGCTACATGTTCGTCGCGATGGGCGTCGGCGCCTATTCGATCGGCATGTTCCACCTGTTCACGCACGCCGCCTTCAAGGCGCTCTTGTTCCTCGGCTCCGGCTCCGTGATCACCGCGATGCATCACGAGCAGGACATGCGCAAAATGGGCGGGTTGAAGAACAAAATTCCGTTCACCTATTGGATGATGGTGATCGGCACGCTCGCGCTCACCGGCTTTCCGTTCACCGCCGGCTATTTCTCGAAGGACGCGATCATCGAGGCGGCCGGCAGCGCAACGGGCGCGGTCGCCGAATACGCGTTCTGGCTCACCGTGATCGCGGCGGCGCTGACCTCGTTCTACAGCTGGCGGCTCGTGTTCATGACCTTCCACGGCAAGACGCGCGCCGACCACCATACTTACGCGCACGCGCACGAGTCGCCGCTCACCATGCTGGTGCCGCTGGCGGCGCTCGCGCTCGGCGCCATCGTGCTCGGCTTCGTCTTTGGCGAGGTGTTCACCCGCGATCACGGCGTCGAGGCATTCTTCCGCGAGTCGCTGTTCTCCGCTTCCGGCAACAAAATTCTCGAGGAGATGCACCACTTGCCGCTTTGGGTGGGGTGGATTCCGACCGTGATGATGGCGGCGGGATTTTTGGTCGCCTACTGGTTCTACATCGTGAACCCGGCGCTGCCGGCGGCGCTCGCGCGCCAGAACGAGCTGCTCTACCGCTTCTTGCTCAACAAGTGGTACTTCGACGAGCTCTATGACTTCGTCTTCGTGCGGCCGGCGAAGCGGCTCGGCCGCTTCCTGTGGAAGCAGGGCGACGGCTGGCTGATCGACGGCTTCGGGCCCGACGGCGTATCGGCGCGCGTGATCGACGTGACGCAGCGCGCCGTTCGGCTGCAGACCGGCTATCTCTATCACTACGCCTTCGTGATGCTGATCGGCGTCGCCGCGCTCATCACTTGGTTCCTGATGCGGGGGATCGTCGGATGACGTGGCCGATCCTTTCGATCGTGATCTTCCTGCCGTTGGTCGGCGCCGCGTTCATCTTCGCGTTGCGCGGCGACGACGCGGCGATCCGCAACAATGCGCGCTGGGCGGCGTTGTGGACCACGCTGCTCACGCTTTTCATTTCGCTCTTCCTGGTCGCCGGCTTCGACCGTGGTATCCCCGATTTTCAGTTCGTCGAGAACCATTATTGGCTCGGCGGCACCATCCGCTATCGCCTCGGCGTCGACGGCATTTCGCTGCCTTTCGTCATCCTCACCACAGCGCTGATGCCGGTCTCGATTCTGGCGAGTTTCCAGGCGATCGAGCATCGCGTGAAGGAATACATGATCGCCTTCCTGGTGCTGGAGACGCTGATGGTCGGCACCTTCGCCGCGCTCGACATCGTACTGTTCTACGTCTTCTTCGAGGGCGGTTTGATCCCGATGTTTCTGATCATCGGAATTTGGGGCGGCAAGCGGCGGGTCTATGCGAGCTTCAAGTTTTTCCTCTACACCCTGCTCGGCTCCGTGCTGATGCTGCTCGCGATCCTCGCCATGTACCTGCACGCCGGCACGACCGACATCACGGTGCTGCTGACGCACGGCTTCCCGCGCAGCTGGCAGCCATGGCTGTTCCTCGCCTTCCTCGCTTCCTTCGCGGTCAAACTGCCGATGTGGCCGGTGCATACCTGGCTTCCCGATGCGCATGTGGAGGCACCGACCGCGGGCTCGGTGATCCTCGCCGCGATCTTGCTGAAGATGGGCGGCTATGGGTTTATCCGCTTCAGCATTCCGATGTTCCCGGCGGCGTCCGAATTCTTCGCACCGATGATGTTTGCGCTCTCGGTGATGGCGATCGTCTACACCTCGCTCGTCGCGCTGATGCAGGAGGACATGAAGAAGCTGATTGCGTACTCGTCGGTCGCCCATATGGGCTTCGTGACGATGGGCATTTTCACGCTGACGCGCGAGGGCCTGCAGGGCGCCGTCTTCCAGATGGTCTCGCACGGCATCGTGTCGGGAGCGCTGTTTCTCTGCGTCGGCGTCGTCTACGACCGCATGCACACGCGCGAGATCGACGCCTATGGCGGGCTTGTCAACCGCATGCCGCTTTATGCCGCCGTCTTCATGATGTTCACGCTCGCCAATGTCGGCTTGCCGGGCACATCCGGCTTCGTCGGCGAATTTCTCACGCTGCTTGCGGCCTTCAGAACGAACACGACGGTGGCGCTGTTGGCGACGCTCGGCGTAATTCTGTCGGCGGCCTATGCGCTGTGGCTCTACCGGCGGGCGATCTTCGGCGCGCTCGAAAAGAAAAACCTTGCCGGCATTCTCGATCTCAGCCCGCGCGAGATCATCATCTTCGCGCCGCTCCTCGCGCTCACGGTGCTGTTCGGGGTATGGCCGGGGCCGGTGCTCGACACCAGCGCCGCTTCCGTCTCCGCGCTCGTGGAGCGAACACATGCGACGCTCGCCGCCGGCCAGAAGGCGGCGCTCCTGATGGGAGGCAATCCATGAGCGCCCAGCTTCCCGCCTTCGGGCCGATTTTTCCCGAGCTTCTGGTGATCGCCGGCGCCTTGGCGCTTTTGCTCCTGGGCGCGATCCGCGGCGAGCGCGTCGCCGGCATGGTCGATATCGCCGCGATCCTGATCATGCTGCTCGCGGCCGCTCTGACGGTGCTGCAACCGGGCGAGCGGATCGAGGTCTTCGGCGGCAGCTTCGTCGTCGACGATTTTTCGCGCTTCCTGAAGGTACTCGCGCTCTTGGGTTCGGCGGCGTCGCTGCTGCTTTCCATCGAGTATTTTCGCGCCAAGAACATCCACCGCTTCGAGTTCGGCATTCTCGTGCTCACCGCCGCCGCCGGCATGATGGTCATGATCTCGGCGCGCGATCTCATCATGCTCTATCTCGGCCTCGAACTGATGTCGCTCTCGCTCTACGTGATCGCGGCGATCGACCGCGACAATCCGCGCTCGACCGAGGCGGGATTGAAATATTTCGTGCTCGGCGGGCTGTCGTCCGGCATGCTGCTCTACGGCGCCTCGCTGATATATGGCTTCACCGGTACCGTCGGCTTTACCGGCATCGCCGCGGCGGCCAAGGTTCCCTCGATCGGGCTCGTGTTCGGGCTGGTGTTCTTGTTCGCCGGGCTCGCCTTCAAGGTTTCCGCCGTTCCGTTCCACATGTGGACCCCGGACGTCTACGAAGGCGCACCGACACCGGTGACCGCCTTCTTCGCCGCCGCGCCCAAGGTTGCCGCCGTCGCGCTGTTCATCCGGGTCGCGATCGAGGCGTTTCCGGGCATCGTGCCGCAATGGCAGCAGATCATCATCTTCATCTCCATCGCCTCGATGGTGCTCGGCGCCTTCGCCGCCATCGGCCAGCGCAATATCAAGCGACTGATGGCTTATTCCTCGATCGGCCATGTTGGCTACGCGCTGGTGGGACTTGCCGCCGGCACGCCCGCCGGTGTGCAGGGCGTCCTCATCTACATGGCGATTTACGTCGCGATGACGCTCGGCACCTTCGCCTGCATCCTGGCGATGCGCCGCGCCGGCGGCATGGTGGAGGAGATCGATGAGCTGGCGGGGCTCGCGCGCACGCAGCCGGCGGTCGCCTTCTTCCTCGCCGCGCTCCTGTTTTCGCTCGCCGGCATTCCGCCGCTCGCGGGATTCTTCGCAAAATTTTACGTTTTCCTCGCCGCGATCGACGCCAAGCTCTACGCGCTCGCGGTGATCGGCGTGGTGGCGAGCGTCGTCGGCGCCTATTATTATCTGCGGATCGTCAAGCTCATGTATATGGACGAGCCCGCCGGCGCCTTCCTGCCGATGCCGAACGAGTTGCGCCTGGTGCTCGGCATTTGCGGGCTGTTCGTGATCTTCTTCTTCCTCTATCCTTCGCCGCTCGTGGCGGCCGCTGAAACCGCGGCTAAATCATTGTTCTGATGCAGATATTTCCTTCGCAGGCGGGCGGCATCCCGGTCCTCGCCTTCGACACGATCGGCTCCACCAACGCCGAGGCGCTGGCGCGCGCGCAAGCCGGCGAGCGCGGCCCGCTCCTCATCGTCGCCGCGCGCCAAAGCGCGGGGCGCGGGCGGCGCGGGCGCGCATGGGTGTCGGAGCCGGGCAATCTCTACGCGACCTTGCTCGTGGTGGATCCGGCGCCCGCAGCTTTGAGTCCGCAAATCTGTTTCGTCGCCGCACTCGCCCTCCACGACGCTGTGCTCGACGCCTGCGCCGGGCTTGCGCCGGCGCAGCTCAAGCTGAAATGGCCGAACGATCTGTTGCTCGATCGAGCGAAAGTCTCCGGCATCCTGGTCGAGGGAGCGACGCTTGCGGGCGGGAAACTCGCCGCCGCCGTCGGCATCGGCGTGAATTGCGCCCATCATCCCGTCGATACGCCGTATCCGGCGAGCGACTTCGCTGCGGCGGGCTTCGAGCTTTCGCCCGCGGTCTTGCTCGCGCGGCTCGCGGAGCGGTGGGGCGAGCGTTCGCGCGAATGGAATCGCGGCGAAGGCTTTGCCGCCATCCGCGCGGCCTGGCTCCTGCGCGCCACCGGCATCGGCGGCGCGATCGAGGTGCGGCTGTTCGACCGCACGCTCGCCGGCACCTTCGAGGCGATCGACGAAGAGGGCGCGCTGTTGTTGCGCAAGGCGGACGGCGCGCGCGAGGCGGTTTCCGCCGGCGACGTGTTCCCAATCGCGGGCCTCGGTTGACCATGGCGCAACGCTACGACGAGCTTCTGTTCGTGCCGCTCGGCGGCGTCGGCGAGATCGGCATGAACCTCGCGCTCTACGGGCTCGGCGCCGGCGGCCGGCGCGAATGGCTGTGCGTCGACATGGGCGTGTCCTTCGCCGACGCGGAAATTCCCGGCATCGACCTGATCATGCCCGACATCCGCTTTCTCGAGGCCGAGCGGCGCAATCTCAAGGGCATCGTGCTCACCCACGGGCATGAGGATCACGTCGGCGCGGTTTTCGATTTGTGGCCGAAACTGCAAGTGCCGATCTATGCGACGCCGTTCACCGCGGCGCTGATCGAATCGAAGCGCGAGATGGAGCAGAACGTGCCGGTCATCCCGATCCACATCGTGCAGCCCGGCGCGCGTGTCGTCGTCGGGCCGTTCGAGGTGGAGTTCGTGCCGGTCGCCCATTCGATTCCGGAATCGAACGCGCTGGCGCTGCGCACGCCGCTCGGGCTCGTGGTGCATACCGGTGACTGGAAGCTCGACCCGACGCCGGTCGTCGGACCCATCACCGACGAGAAGAAATTCCGCGCGCTCGGCGCCGAAGGTGTGCGCGCGGTGATCTGCGACTCCACCAACGCGGTGCGCGAGGGCCAATCGCCGTCGGAATCCGACGTCGCCAATCATTTGATGGAAATCGTGAAGGCGGCAAAGGGCCGGGTGGCGGTCACCACCTTCGCCTCCAACGTCGCCCGCATCCGCTCGGCGGCGCTCGCCGCCGCCGCCGCCGGTCGCGAGGTGGTGGTGGTCGGCCGCGCCATGGAGCGCATCGTCAACGTCGCGCGCGAGATGCGGCTTCTCGACGGCGTGCCGCAATTTCGCGGCGTCGATGCCTATTCGTCGCTGCCGCGCGAGCGGGCGCTGGTGCTCCTCACCGGCAGCCAAGGCGAGCCGCGTGCGGCGCTTGCGCGTATCGCCGGCGACGACCATCCCGACATCGAGCTCGACCAAGGCGATACGCTGATTTTTTCCTCGCGCACCATTCCCGGCAACGAGAAGGCGGTGAACCGCATCCTCAACGAGATGATCCGGCGCGGCGTCAAGGTCATTACCGACCGCACCGATCTCGTGCACGTCTCCGGCCACCCGCGCCGCGGCGAGCTGTCGGCGCTGTATCAGTGGCTGAAGCCGGAGGCGGCGGTGCCGGTGCACGGCGAGGCTCTGCATCTTGCCGAGCACGCCGCGCTGGCGCGCGCCGAGGGCATCAAGGAAGTACTGCTCTGCGGCGACGGCGACGTGCTGCGGCTCGCGCCGGGACCGGCCACGGTGATCGACGAGGTGCACGCGGGCCGGCTCTACCGCGACGGCGCGCTCCTGATCGAGGCGGACACGCGCACCATTGCCGAGCGCAAGCGGCTCGGCTTCGCCGGAATCGTGTCGGTCGCACTCGCGCTCGGCAGCCGCGGTGAGATCGCGGGCGAGGCGATGGTCGAGCTTTCCGGCCTGCCGGAGTTCGCCCATGGCGGGAAAACGATGGAGAACGTCGTGCTCGAGGCGATCGAGGACGCGCTCGCCTCGCTGCCCAAGCCACGCCGCCGCGATCCCGACGCGATCGAGGATGCGATCGTTCGCTCGGTGCGCGGGCAGGTCAACGCGGTGTGGGGCAAGAAGCCCACTTGCCACGTGATCGTGCTGCAGGTTTGAACGGCGCCCTAGGGCTCTTTTGGCTCCGGCGGCCGGAAGACGGCGCCAAGAATAATCGAGACCAGAGCGGCGACGATCGCACCGAGGCCGACCTCCATGATCCGCGCCAGCGCCGGCGCGAAGGGCGAGGCGAGGTGGGCGGCGGCCGAGAATACGATGATCCCGGCGATCAACGCCGCGCGCAGCTCGCGGCGCAGCACGCCGAGCAATCCCAACGGAGCGACGAGCAGAACCAACAGCACGGGCTCGGGCGTGCCGGTGCTGCGCGCGAACGCCACCAGGAGACCGAAGAGCGCGCCGGCGAGCGTGCCGAGCAATCGATACACCGCCGCGCGCACGGCCCCTCGCGCCGTAATCCGCGCCACGATGGCGGCGGTAATGATCGCCCAGAATGGCTCGGCGAGATTGAACCAAGAAGCAATCACATAAGAGAGAAGGGTCGCGAGCACGACGGCGAGCACTTGCCATAGCTCCGCCCGATAGCGCGTCGCCGTCGCCTTCCAGGCTTGCATCATCGCTTCCCGGGCAGCACCAGCTGCGTCTGCGTCACGATTGCCGCGAGCTTTCCGTCGCCGCGCGAAATGCGCGTCTGCCAAACCATCGTTGTGCGGCCGCGGTGAAGCGGCGTGCACTCGGCCTTCGCGGTGTCGCCCGCGGGCACGGCGGCGAAGAAGTTGGTCTTGCTCTCGATCGTCGTGGTGGTCGTGCCCTCCGGCAAATTGGCGACCGTGGCGTAGGCGCCGACGGTGTCGGCGAAGGCCATGATGGCGCCACCGTGCAGGATCGCCGGCCGCGTGCACAGATCCTCGCGCACCTTGAGTTCGGCGGTGACGCGCTCGGGCGTGACCTCGGTGATCGTAAGGCCCATCAGTTTCGCGAAGGGAAGCGGCGTTTTATCCATGGGCGTTCCTTTCTTGACTCGGCTTTCGATGTTAGCCAATTGAGCGCGACCATTGAACCGCTCGGGCGAGCGCATGAGGGAAGGACGATGATCGGCCGGCTCAATCACGTGGCGATCGCGGTCAAGGATCTCGCCGCCGCGGCGAACGTCTACCGCAAGACCCTCGGCGCCGAGGTCTCGGCGGCGGTGCCGCAGCCCGATCACGGCGTGACTACGATTTTCATCACGCTCCCCAACACCAAGATCGAGCTCCTAGAGCCGCTCGGCGCCAATTCCCCGATCGCCATGTTCCTCGAGCGCAACCCCGACGGCGGCATCCATCATCTTTGCTACGAGGTCGCCGACATCCGCGCTGCGCGCGATCAAATGAAAGCGGCGGGCGCACGCGTGCTCGGCGACGGCGAGCCCAGGATCGGCGCCCACGGCAAGCCGGTGCTGTTCCTGCATCCGAAGGATTTTTGCGGCACGCTCGTCGAGCTGGAGCAGGCCTGATGAAATCGGTGGCGCTCGCGGCGGCGATCTATTTCGTGATCTGGTGGACCGTGCTGTTCGCGGTGCTTCCCTGGGGCGTGCAGAGCCAGCACGAGGCCGGCGAAATTTCGCCGGGCAGCGATCCCGGCGCGCCGGCGCGGCCGCGCTTGGTGCGAAAGGCGATCGCGACCACGGTGCTCTCGGCCGTGATCATGGCGCTCGGCTACGCGGTGTGGGCGCTTGGCCTCATCGGCGAGGGCATCGTTCCCGCCGCGCTCATTCCGCCGCGGTATTAGAGGCTTCCGAAAACCGGTTCCTACCTCGGATCAGGTCCGGCAATGACCATGGCTCATTGTCATGCCCGCACTTGTTGCGGGCATCCACGCCTTCCTTGGTGCAAAGACGTGGATGGCATCGGAACTCGGGCTTGCCCGAGTTCCGCACGGTTTAAGGTCACAAGTCGGCAATAGCCGACTTGTGATGACAAGTCCGGCCATGACGACAAAAAGAAAGGTCACGTTCGGAGCAAGCTTCTTCAGAATCGTGCTCTAAAAACAAACGGGCAAGCTCGCGCTCACCCGTTTGCCGTTCCGTCCGTTTCGCGTCGCGTTGACCTCGCGCCGGCGGCGGATCCTTCCTCCCCAAACCTGGGCCTCGAAGCCGGACATCCGGCTCGCTTCCCCTGTCGAGAACGGGGACGCTAGACCGGAAGCCATCGGCCTGTCATTCTTGCGTTGCAATCGGCTTTCCTGCATCGCAATAAGACGCTTCCGGCAATGGGAGCCAAGCGGCTCTTGTCATTCGGAAATCTTCTGCGTTCACTCACCGGGGCACCAGCCCGACCGAATCGAAGGCTAGGGATGCGCCTCTCCCGTTATTTTCTTCCGATCCTGCGCGAAACCCCGAAAGAGGCCGAGATCGTTTCCCACCGCCTGATGCTGCGGGCGGGCATGATCCGGCAGCAGGCGGCGGGGATCTACGCCTTCCTGCCGCTCGGCATGCGGGTGCTGCAAAAGGTCTGCCAGATCGTGCGCGAAGAGCAGAACCGCGCCGGCGCGATCGAAATGGTGATGCCGACAATCCAGCCGGCGGAGCTGTGGCGCGAAAGCGGGCGCTACGAGGATTACGGCGATGAAATGCTGCGAATCGAGGACCGGCACGAGCGCGACATGCTCTACGGCCCCACCAACGAGGAAATGATCACCGAAATCTTCCGCGCCTATGTGAAGTCCTACAAGCAGCTGCCGCTCAACCTTTATCACATCCAGTGGAAGTTCCGCGACGAGCTCAGGCCGCGCTTCGGCGTCTACCGCGCGCGCGAATTCCTCATGAAGGACGCCTATTCCTTCGATTTGGACGCCGCCGCCTCCCGCCATTCCTACAACAAAATGTTCGTGGCTTATCTGCGCACCTTCGCGCGGCTGGGGCTGAAATCGATCCCGATGGTTGCTGAATCCGGTCCGATCGGCGGGAACTTGTCCCACGAATTCATCATCCTCGCCTCGACCGGGGAGAGCGAGGTATTTTGCCATCGCGACTATCTCGACTTCCCGGTGCCCGACGAGAAGGTCGACTTCGAGAACGCCGCCGGCCTGCAGAAGATCGTCGACCAGTGGACCTCGCTCTACGCCGCGACCTCGGAGAAGCACGACGCCGCGGCGTTCGGCAAAATTCCCGAGGCGAAGCGGCTCTCCGCGCGCGGCATCGAGGTCGGCCACATCTTCTATTTCGGCACCAAATATTCCGAGCCGATGAAGGCGACGGTGGCGGCGCCTAATGGCGGCAACGTGCCCGTGCACATGGGCTCCTACGGCATCGGACCGACGCGGCTCGTCGCCGCCCTCATCGAGGCGAGCCACGACGAGGCCGGCATCGTGTGGCCGGAGCCGGTCGCGCCGTTCAAGGTCGCGCTCCTCAACCTCAAGCAGGGCGATGGCGCCACCGACGGCGCCTGCGAGAAGCTCTACGACGAACTTTCGGCGCGCGGCATCGACGTGCTCTATGACGACAGCGACGAGCGCGCCGGCGCTAAATTCGCCGCCGCCGATCTCATCGGTCTGCCGTGGCAGTTGCTGGTCGGCCCCAAGGGGCTCGCCGAGGGCAAGGTGGAATTGAAACGGCGCGCGGGCGGCGCGCGCGAAATGCTTTCGCCGGCCGACGCGCTCACGCGGCTCGCGGGATAAGCGGAGAGAACAATGGCGGCTCGCACCGGAACGCTCCCCTTCGCCTCCTTCGAATGGATGCTGTCGGTTCGCTATTTGCGGGCGCGGCGCAAGGAGGGGTTTATCTCGGTGATCGCCGGATTTTCGTTTCTCGGCATCATGCTCGGCGTCGCGACGCTGATCATCGTGATGGCGGTGATGAACGGCTTTCGCACGGAGCTGTTGTCGAAAATACTCGGCCTCAACGGCCACGTACTGATCCAGCCGCTCGAACAGGCGCTGACCGACTACGCCGAGGTCGCCAAGAAAGTCTCGGCCATCAAGGGCATCACGCTCGCGGTGCCCCTGGTGGAGGGACAGGCGCTGGCGTCGTCGCCGTTTCATGCCGGCGGCGTTCTGGTGCGGGGAATCCGCGAGGAGGACCTGAAAAAACTCCCCGCCATCGGCCCGAACATCAAGAACGGCACGCTCGACGGATTCGACGACGGGCAGGGGTTGGTGATCGGCGCGCGGCTCGCCAACCAGCTTTCGGTGCGGGCGGGCGATCAGGTGACGCTCGTCGCCCCGCGCGGCGCGGTGACGCCGATGGGCACGACGCCGCGCATCAAGACCTACAAGGTCGCGGCGCTGTTCGAAATCGGCATGTCGGAATACGACAACGTGTTCGTATTCATGCCGCTCTCCGAGGCGCAGGCCTATTTCAACCGCCCCGGCGACGTGTCCGCGATCGAGGTCTATACCGACAATCCCGATCAGATCGACAATTATCGCCGCCTGATCAACGAGGGCGCCGGACGCCCGGTGTTCCTGGTCGACTGGCGGCAGCGCAACGCCACCTTCTTCAACGCCTTGCAGGTGGAGCGCAACGTGATGTTCCTGATCCTCACGATGATCGTGCTGGTCGCGGCGCTGAACATCGTCTCGGGGCTGATCATGCTGGTCAAGGACAAGGGCCACGACATCGCGATCCTGCGCACCATCGGCGCGACCAAGGGCGCGGTGCTGCGTGTCTTCTTCATCACCGGCGCCTCGATCGGCGTCGTCGGCACGCTCGTGGGCTTCGCGCTCGGGCTGGTCATCTGCCTCAACATCGAGGAGATCCGGCGTCTCTTGTCGTGGCTCTCCTCGACCGAGCTGTTCTCGCCCGAACTTTATTATCTGAGCCAGATGCCCGCCGATATCGACTCGGGCGAGACCATCACCGTCCTGATCATGGCGCTGGCGCTCTCGTTCATCGCGACGCTCTATCCCGCTTGGCGGGCGGCGCGGCTCGATCCGGTCGAGGCGCTGCGCTACGAGTAGGGGAATGCGAAACCAGCCCGCCTTGCAACTCGACGGCGTTGAGCGGCGCTATCGGCAGGGGGATTCCGTCCTCGAAATCCTGCGCGGCGCGACCTTGTCGGTATGGCCGGGCGAGTCGGTGGCGTTGATCGCGCCGTCCGGCGCAGGCAAATCGACGCTGCTGCAGATCGCGGGCCTGCTGGAGCATCCCGACAGCGGCGAGGTCTATATCGGCGATCGCGCCACGACGGGGCTCGCCGACAAGGACCGCACCCGCATCCGCCGCACCGAGATCGGCTTCGTCTATCAGTTCCATCACCTGTTGCCGGAATTCTCGGCGCTCGAAAACGTCATGCTGCCGCAGATGATCGGCGGCCTCGACAAGGCCGAGGCGCGCAAGCGCTCGGGCGAATTGTTGACCTTCCTCGGTCTCGGCCCGCGGCTCGAGCACCGGCCGGCGGAATTGTCGGGCGGCGAGCAGCAGCGCGTGGCGATCGCCCGCGCCGTCGCCAACGCCCCGCGTATCCTCTTGGCAGACGAGCCGACCGGTAACCTCGATCCGCACACCGCCGATCACGTGTTCGCGACGCTCGCCAAGCTCGTCAACCTGTCGGGCTTCGCCGCGCTGATCGCCACCCACAACATGGACCTCGCCGCGCGCATGCACCGGCGCGTGACCATCAGGGACGGCGAAGTGGTCGAGCATAGCTAGACGTAAACCGGTTCCCACTTTTCGGGGCATGCTCTTCGCCGAAGCATGACCTTTTCCGAAAACCGGTTCCCACTTTTCGGGGTCATGCTTTCGTCCACAGCTTGGCGCTGAAAATTCTGGACGCGGGCGTTCTGCGAGCCCACGATAGGCTCGAAAGAATTTCGGAGACGATTCGTGTCGGACCTCGCAAGGGCGGTGGGCTTCGTCCACCTCCATGTTCATTCGTCCTATTCGCTCTTGGAGGGCGCGCTGAAAATCGCGCAGCTCACGGAGCTTGCGAAAGCCGACCGGCAGCCGGCGCTCGCGCTCACCGACACCGGCAATCTGTTCGCCGCGCTCGAATTCTCCGAGAAGATGGCGGGCGCCGGCATCCAGCCGATCGTCGGCTGCTCGCTCGCTGTCGATTTCGCCGACGCGCCGCCGGCGCGGAACGGCGCGATCGCGCGGCTGCCGCGCATCGTGTTGCTCGCCGCCACCGAAGAGGGCTATCGCGGCCTGATCGCGCTCGTCTCCAAGAGCCATCTCGACGTGCCGGAAGGAGCCGCGCCGCATGTCAGCCTCGACTGGCTGAAGGCCCACGCGGCGGGGCTGATCGCGCTCAGCGGCGGGCCGGATGGGCCGCTCGACCGGGCGCTCGTCGGCGGGCACGCGGAGCTCGCGCGCGCGCGGCTCGAATGCCTCGCGCAAATTCATCGCGACCGGCTCTATGTCGAATTGCAGCGTCATGGCTTGGAGAGCGAAAAGCTGGTGGAGCCCGCGCTGATCGAGCTTGCCTTCGGCGCCGGGCTTCCGCTGGTCGCGACCAACGAGCCTTATTTCGGCGCGCGCGACGACTACGAGGCGCATGACGCGCTTTTATGCATCGCCGAAGGCCGGCTCGTCTCCGACAGCGACCGGCGCCAGCTCACGCCCGAGCACTATTTCAAGACGCGGGCCGAGATGATGGAGCTGTTCGCGGATCTGCCGGAAGCGCTCGCCGCAAGCGTGGAGATCGCGCGGCGCTGCTCGTTCCGCTCGCAAAGCCGGGCGCCGATCCTGCCGCGCTTTTCCATCGGCGGCAAAGCCGCCGACGAGGGGGCGGAATTGCGCCGCCGCGCCGAAGAAGGCCTGGAGAAGCGCATCAAGGATCACGGCCTCACACTCGGCTTCAGCGAGGACGAGTATCGCGAGCGGCTCGCCTTCGAACTCGACGTCATCAGCCGCATGAACTACGCCGGCTACTTCCTGATCGTCGCCGACTTCATCCAATGGGCGAAGGCGCGCGGCATTCCGGTCGGACCGGGGCGCGGCTCGGGCGCGGGCTCGCTCGTCTCCTACGCGCTCACCATCACCGACCTCGATCCCATCCGCTTCGGCCTCTTGTTCGAGCGCTTCCTCAATCCCGAGCGCGTGTCGATGCCGGATTTCGACGTGGATTTCTGCCAGGACCGGCGCGACGAGGTGATCCGCTACGTGCAGGAGCGCTACGGCCGCGAGCAGGTTGCGCAGATCATCACCTTCGGCTCGCTGCAGGCGCGCGGCGTGATGCGCGACGTCGGCCGCGTGCTGGAGATGCCCTACGGCCAGGTCGATCGCATCTGCAAACTGATCCCAATCAACCCGACCAACCCGGTGACGCTGGCGCGCGCGATCGAGGGCGAGCCGCGGCTGCAGGAGGCGCGGAAAGAAGACCCGCGCGTCAAGCGCGCCTTCGACATCGCGCTCAAGCTCGAAGGCCTGCACCGCCACGCCTCGACGCACGCGGCCGGCATCGTGATCGGCGACCGGCCGCTGGTGGAGCTGGTGCCGCTCTACCGCGATCCGAAATCGAATACGCCGGCGACCCAGTTCAACATGAAATGGGTCGAAGCGGCGGGCCTGGTGAAGTTCGACTTCCTCGGACTGAAAACGCTGACGGTGATCGACACCGCGGTGAAGCTGCTTTCGGCGCGCGGAATTACGATCGACATCAATTCGATCCCGCTCGATGATCCCGCGCCTTACGAGATGATCTCGCACGGCGACACGGTCGGCGTGTTCCAGATTGAAAGCACGGGCATGCGCAAGGCGCTCGCCGACATGCGGCCCGACCGCTTCGAGGACATCATCGCGCTCGTCGCGCTCTATCGTCCCGGCCCGATGGCCAACATCCCAACCTACAACGCCCGCAAGCACGGCCGGGAAAAGCCCGACTACATCCATCCGAAATTGGAGACGGTGCTGCGCGAGACGTTCGGCGTGATCGTCTATCAAGAGCAAGTGATGCAGGCGGCGCAATTGCTCGCCGGCTACTCGCTCGGCGAAGCCGACCTGTTGCGGCGCGCGATGGGCAAGAAAATTCGCAGCGAAATGCGCGCGCAGCGCGCGCGCTTCGTCTCCGGCGCGGTCGAGCGCGGGGTCGAGCGCGCGCAGGCCGACGCGATCTTCGACCTTCTGGAGCGCTTCGCCGAATACGGCTTCAACAAGAGCCACGCCGCCGCCTACGCGCTCGTCGCCTACCAGACGGCGTATCTGAAGGCGCATTACCCGGTAGAGTTTCTCGCCGCCTCGATGACGCTCGACCGCGACAACACCGACAAGCTCGCCGAGTTCCGGCGCGAGGCCGACCGGCTGGGGATTGCGGTCGAGGCGCCGTCGGTGAATCTGTCGGGAGAAAATTTCGGGGCGGCCCAAGGGACGGGACAAGGGAGGATCATCTACGCGCTCGCCGCGATCAAGGGCGTCGGCGCGCATGCGGTCGAGGCGATCGTCAAAGCGCGCGGCGAGACGCCGTTCGCCGATCTCGCCGATTTTGCCGCGCGCATCGACGCGCGCGCGCTGAACAAGCGCACGCTTGAATGTTTGGCGGCGGCGGGCGCCTTCGATTGCCTGGAGCCGAACCGCGCGCGCGCCTTCGCCGCCGTCGATGCGATGCTCGCCTACGCGCAACGCAGGGTCGCCGACGCGACTTCGGGGCAGACGCAGCTGTTCGGCGGCGGGCCCGCGCGGGCGACGATTCACGTCCCCGAGGCGACGCCGTGGCTGCCGGCGGAGCGCTTGAAGCGCGAATATGACGCGATCGGCTTTTTCCTCTCCGGCCATCCGCTCGACGATTACGCGGCCGCGCTCGCGCGCCTGCGGGTGCAGCCATGGGCGGATTTTTCGCGCGCCGTGCGGTCGGGCGCCTCGGCCGGGCGGCTCGCCGCCACCGTGGTTTCGCGCACCGAGCGGCGCATCAAGTCGGGCTCGAAGATGGGCATCATCGGGCTTTCCGATCCGACCGGCCATTTCGAGGCGGTGGTGTTCGCCGAGGGGCTGGCGCAATTCCGCGATCTCCTCGAGCCCGGCAACGCCGTGCTCCTGCAGGTCGGCGCCGAGCTGCAGGGCGAGGAGGTGCGCGTGCGCATTCACGGCGCGGAATCGCTCGACGAGGCGGCGTCGAAAACCCAGCGCGGCTTGCGCGTGTTTCTAAAAACTTCCGAGCCGATCGACCTCGTCAAGAAGCGGCTGGCGCCAAACGGCGGCAAGGCCGAGAAGCTCGGCGAAGTGAGCTTCGTGCTGGCGCTTGCCGACGGCTCCGAGGTCGAGGTCAAGCTGCCGGGACGTTATCCGATTTCGCCGCAGATCGCGGGCGCGATGAAAGCGGTGCCGGGCGTCGTCGCCGTGCAGGAAATGTGAAGCGCTAACTTGACGGCAATGGCTTCAGCGACTCCAACGGAATATCGAGTACGCAAGTTACTCCCGAAGAATCGAATGTCAGTTGGCTTTGACCTTTGAGTTGATTCACAAAGCTATGTTCGATTAGGCGCGTTCCGAAACTGCGACGCGCCGGCGGCTTAACTATTGGGCCGTCTTTTTCCATCCAGGTGAGTCGAAATTGCTGCTCTGAATCATCGACAGCAGCCGCGATCTCGACGCGCCCATTTCCATTCGACAACGCGCCATATTTTACGGCGTTGGTGCAAAGTTCGTTGAGAACCATGGCGAGAGGCAAAACGGCCGCGGAACTGACTTCTATGTCCGAGCTTTGGATGAAAAACCGGCCGCCTCCGCTTGTATCGAAAGGCTCGATGGCCGTTTTCAAAATCGCCGCAAGTTTGGCGCTTTTCCAGCGCGTCTTCAGCAACAGATCGTGCACGCGCCCCAGCGCCATTATTCGCTGCTCGATGGCGAGCCTGCCGTGCTCGATGGTGTCGGCGGTGCGCAGGCTTTGCGAGGTGATCGACATCACCATCGCCAGCGTGTTCTTTACCCGGTGGTGCAATTCCTCCACCAGCAGACGCTGCAATTGCTCGAGGACTTTATGCTCGGCCGCGTCTATTCCGGCTTGAGCAAGAAGCCGGCGTAGGTCGATATTTTCGACCTCTAGCCGCAGGTCATCTTCCGCGCTCACGATACCTCTCGTATCTCGACCAAACACAGCATATGCGTAGCAGCCAGCAAAAACCAACCGGCGCCGCCGCGGAATCTTTACACAAATTGACGCGGTGACGAGATTTCGGGCGCCCTTGCGCCGCCTTGTTTCGCCGCCTATAAGCCCCGCCATCACGCACGCGGACTAGCTTTCCCACAAGCGGGACGGCATCCGGTGCCGGGCACATGCCCGGCTCGGTCCGCGGAGGCTAACCGGAAGAGGACAACATGGCGCTTCCCGACTATTCGATGCGCCAGCTATTGGAAGCTGGCGTTCACTTCGGCCATCAATCGCATCGCTGGAATCCGAAGATGGCTCCGTTCATCTTCGGCACCCGCAACAACATCCACATCATCGACCTCGCACAGACCGTGCCGCTGTTGCACAAGGCGCTCGAGGCGGTGAGCGACACAGTCGCCAAGGGCGGACGGATCTTGTTCGTCGGCACCAAACGGCAGGCCTCCGACGCGATCGCCGACGCCGCCAAGCGCTCGGCGCAGTATTTCGTCAATTCGCGCTGGCTCGGCGGCACGATGACCAACTGGAAGACGATCTCCAACTCGATCGCGCGCCTGAAGAAGATCGAGGAAATGCTTTCGACCGAGACGGGCGCGGCCTACACCAAGAAAGAGCGGCTCACGCTCGCGCGCGAGAAGGAGAAGCTCGAGCGCTCGCTCGGCGGCATCCGCGACATGGGCGGCGTGCCCGACCTCGTCTTCGTGATCGACACCAACAAGGAAGAAATCGCGATCAAGGAGGCCAAACGCCTCAACATTCCGGTCGCGGCGATCGTCGACACCAACTCCAATCCCGACGGCATCGTGTTTCCGATCCCCGGCAATGACGACGCCGGGCGCGCGATCACGCTCTATTGCGATCTCGTGGCCAAGGCCGCGATCGACGGCATCTCGCGCGCGCAAGGGCAGGCCGGCGTCGATCTCGGCGCCGCCGAAAAGCCCATCCTCGAGGAATTGCCGGCGGAAAAGACAGAATGGGAAAAGTTCGAGCCGCTGCCGGGTCCGGTCGGCGCGCCCGACGATCTCAAGAAGCTGCACGGCGTGAGCCCGGCAATCGAAAAGCAGCTCAACGACCTCGGCTTCTTCCACTATTCGCAGGTGGCGGCGCTTGTCGCCAAGGACGCCCATCACCTCGGCGAAACGGTGGGCCTGCCCGGCCGCATCGAGACTTGGATCGCGGAAGCGAAAGCGCTTTCGGCCGAGACGGAGTAGTTCATGGCCGGGATCAGTGCGAGCCTCGTCAAGGAGCTGCGCGAGAAGACCGGCGCCGGCATGATGGACTGCAAGGCGGCGCTCACGGAAAGCAAGGGCAATCTCGAAGCCGCCGTCGACTGGCTGCGCAAGAAAGGGCTCGCCAAGGCCGCCAAGAAAGCGGGCCGCGTCGCCGCCGAAGGCCTCGTCGGCCTCGTCGTCGAGGGCACCAAGGGCGTGCTCGTCGAGGTCAATTCCGAGACCGATTTCGTCGCCCGCAACGACCACTTCCAGGGCCTCGTCAAGCTCATCGCCGAGGCGGCGCTGCATAACGGCGCCGACGTCGAGAAGATCAAACGCGCCAAGCAAGGCAAGGGCACGATCGAAGAAGCGATCGCGCACGGAATCGCCACCATCGGCGAGAACATCACCTTGCGGCGCGCGGCCGAACTTTCGGTCAGGCAGGGCGCGATCGGCGCCTACATGCATACCTCGATTTCCGACGGGCTCGGCAAGATCGGCGTCCTCGTCGCGCTCGAATCGAAGGCCAATCCCGCGGAGCTGGCGATTTTCGGCCGCATGCTCGCCATGCACGTCGCCGCCTCCCATCCGCTCGCAGTCGAGGCCAAGGGCATCGACGCCAAGATCGTCGCGCGCGAGCGCGACGTGCTCGCCGACAAGGCCAAGGCCTCCGGCAAGCCGGCGAACGTGATCGAGAAAATCGTCGAGAGCGGCCTCAAGACCTTCTACAAGGAAGTCTGCCTCCTCGATCAGCCTTATGTGCATGATCCGGCAAAAACGGTTGCGCAGGCGGTGAAAGAAGTCGAAGGAAAGCTCGGCCAGCCGGTCGCGATCAAGGGATTCGTGCGGTACGCGCTCGGCGAGGGCGTGGAAAAACAAGGGCAGGATTTCGCCGCCGAAGTAGCCGCGGCCGCGGGCCAAAGCTGAAACCGGCGGGGGCGGGTTGAATGGCGAAGCCCCGTTACAAGCGCGTTCTCGTCAAGGTTTCGGGCGAAGCGTTGCAGGGCGGCGAGCAGTGGCTGCACGCGCCGACGCTTTCGCGGATTGCTGCCGATATTGCCGAGGTCAGAAAGCTCGGCGTGGAGACGGCGGTCATGGTCGGCGGAGGCAACTTGGTGCGCGGCACCGTCATTGCCGCGGCCGGCATCGAGCGCGCCGCGGCCGACGCCATGGGCATGCTCGCCACCGTGATCAACGCGCTCGCGCTCGAAGGGGAGATCGAACGCGCCGGCGCCACCGTCCGTACGCTATCGGCGATTGCGATGCCAAGCGTATGCGAGCCTTACGCCCGCCAGCGCGCCAATGCCCATCTCAAGCAGGGGCATGTCGTGCTGTTGGCGGGCGGCACCGGCAATCCGTATTTCACCACCGATACCGGCGCCGCGTTGCGGGCGGCCGAGCTCGGCTGCGATGCGATCCTGAAAGCGACGCAAGTGGACGGCGTCTACGACAGCGATCCGATGCAGAACCCCAATGCCAAGCGCTTCGACAAGCTCACGCATGACGAGGCGCTGAAGCGCGGACTCGGCGTAATGGACGCGGCGGCCTTCGCGCTTGCCCGCGAGGCGAAGCTGCCTATCATCGTATTCTCGATCCGCGCGCCGGGCGCGATCGCCGCCGCGATCAAGGGCGAGGGCAAGGCGACCATCGTTACGCCGTGAAGGCGGCCGAAAACGGCTGGAGGTGAAGGATGAAACCGGGAGCTTTCGATCTCGCTGACATCAAACGGCGCATGCAGGGCGCGATCAGCACCTTGAAGCAGGAGCTCGGCGGGTTGCGCACCGGCCGCGCCTCGCCCCAGCTCGTCGAGCCCATCCACGTCGAAGCCTACGGCTCGCACATGCCGATGAACCAGGTGGCGACCGTCAGCGTGCCCGAGGCGCGGCTGATCTCGATCCAGGTGTGGGACGCCTCCGTCGTCAAGGCGGTCGAAAAGGCGATCCGCGATTCCAACCTCGGTCTCAGCCCCTCGACCGAGGGCCAGATCGTCCGCATCCGCATCCCGGAGCTGAACCAGGAGCGCCGCCAGGAACTCGTCAAGGTCGCGCATAAATACGCCGAAACCGCGCGCATCGCCGTCCGCCACGTCCGCCGCGACGGACTCGATCACCTGAAGAAGCTGCAGAAGGACGGCCACGTGAGCGAGGACGAGATCAAGCGCCACGAGGGCGAGGTGCAGAAGGCGACCGATCAGGCGATCACCGATATCGACCAGACGCTGGCGACCAAGGAAAAGGAAGTGATGTCGGTGTGACGGAAACCGACGAAACCGAACATGTCAGTGCCCGATCCCAAACCGATCCCCGGCGACGTTTCGCTCGACCCGCCGCTCCACGTTGCCGTCATCATGGACGGCAACGGGCGCTGGGCGGCGGCGCGCGGATTGCCGCGGCGGGAAGGGCATCGTCGCGGCGTCGAGGCGTTGCGGCGCACGGTGCGCGCGGCGGGCGATCTCGGCATCAAGGTGCTGACCATCTATTCCTTCAGCGCCGAGAACTGGTCGCGGCCCGCCGAGGAGATCAGCGACCTGATGGGCCTGCTGAAGCGGTTCGTGCGCAAGGATCTCGCCGAGCTGCACGAGAACGGGGTGCGCGTGCGGGTGATCGGCGACCGCGACGGTCTCGACCCGGAAGTGCTCGCGCTCCTCAACGAAGCGGAGCAGCTGACCAAGGACAACGAGCGCACCACGCTGGTGGTCGCCTTCAACTACGGCGGCCGGCAGGAAATCGCGCGCGCCGCGCGCAAGGCGGCGGAAGACGCGGTCGCGGGCCGGCTCGACCCGGCGGGGATCGACGCCGGTACGATCGAAGCGAACCTCGACACCGCCGGCCTGCCCGATCCCGATCTCGTCATCCGCACCAGCGGCGAGCAGCGCATCTCGAATTTCCTCCTGTGGCAGGCGGCCTACGCCGAATTCGTGTTCTTGCCGATCTACTGGCCGGATTTCGACCGCGCGGCGCTGGAAGCCGCCATCGGCGAGTACCGCCGCCGCGAGCGCCGCTTCGGCGGCGTTGCCGCGCGCACGGGATCCTGACTTGGTCGCGGCGCGCGAATTGGCCCGGCTCGCCGGGAAGCGCGCCGGGCGCCGGGCAAACGAGTTGCCGCTGCGGATTTATTCCTCGATCGTGCTCGGCGCGTTGGCGCTGGCGGCGACCTGGATCGGCGGAACCGTGTTCGCGCTGTTCTGGCTCGCGGCCGCCATCGGCGTATTGTGGGAGTGGCTGCGCATCACTTCGCTGCGGCCGCTTTGGCTCGCCGCGGGCGTGATCTATGTCGGCGTGTTCTTCGTTTCGATGCTCATGTTGCGGAGCGACCCGCGGCTCGGCTTGGCGGCGCTCATCTGGCTGTTCGCGCTGATCTGGACCGCCGACATCGCCGCCTATTTCACCGGCCGCGCACTCGGCGGCCCCAAGCTTTGGCCGGCGGTGAGCCCCAACAAGACCTGGTCGGGTGCGGTCGGCGGCGCAATCGGCGGGCTCGCCGCGGGGGCCGCCGCCCTTTTCGCCGC
>Ga0207505_100058_pt1 | contig 21543 bp, 21 predicted proteins | sample NitcycUWRROWE17A_FD_188207 | JGI IMG/M metagenome (GOLD analysis project Ga0207505, IMG submission 188207) | Soil microbial communities from Arlington Agricultural Research Station in Wisconsin, USA - Nitrogen cycling UWRJ-ROWE17-A (SPAdes) | ecosystem: Environmental > Terrestrial > Soil >... | reverse complement strand
GTCTCCGCATGCCCCTCACCCGACTTCCTCGCTTAGCTCGGAAGTCGACCTCTCCCCGCGGAGCGGGGAGAGGTAAGAAAGCAGGGGCGCGAGGAGCATCGGATGGCCGAAACCTATGACCTGATCCTCGCTGGCGGCACCGTCGTCAATCAGGACGGCATCGGCGCGCGCGACATCGGCGTGCGCGGCGGCCGCATCGCGGCGCTGGGCGACATCGCCAAGGCCGCGGCGGGCGAGCGCATCGATTGCAGGGGCCTGCACATCCTGCCCGGCGTGATCGACACCCAGGTGCATTTCCGCGAGCCGGGCGCGACCCATAAGGAAGATTTGGAGACGGGCTCGCGCGCGGCGGTGCTGGGCGGCGTCACCGCGGTGTTCGAAATGCCGAACACCGATCCGCTCACCGTCGATGTTGCGACGCTCATGAACAAGGTGGAGCGCGCGCGTGGGCGCATGCATTGCGACTTCGCCTTCTTCGTCGGCGGCACCCACGACAATGTCGCGAATCTCGCGGAGTTGGAGCGCCTGCCGGGAGCGGCCGGCATCAAGGTGTTCATGGGCTCTTCCACCGGCAAGCTCTTGGTCGCCGACGACGCGGGCTTGCGCGCGATCCTGAAGGCGATCCGCCGCCGTGCTTCGTTTCATGCCGAGGACGAGAGGCGGTTGGAGGAGCGCAAGAAACTCCGCGTCGAAGGCGATCCCGCCTCGCATCCGGTGTGGCGCGACGCGACCGCGGCGCTAAAAGCGACCAAGCGGCTCGTCGCGGTCGCGGCCGTAGCGGGAAAGCGCGTGCATGTGCTCCACGTCTCCACCGCCGAGGAAATGCAGTTCCTCGCCGATCATAAGGACGTGGCCTCGGTCGAGGTGACGCCGCAGCACCTCACGCTCGCCGCGCCCGAATGCTACGCGCGGCTGGGTACGCGCGCGCAGATGAACCCGCCGTTGCGCGACGCCCACCATCGCAAGGCGCTGTGGCAAGCGGTGGCGAACGGCGTCGCCGACATTCTCGGCTCCGACCACGCGCCGCACACGGCGGAGGAAAAAGCCAAGCCCTATCCCGCGAGCCCGTCGGGCATGCCGGGCGTGCAGACGCTCCTTCCCGTGATGCTCGACCACGTCAACGCCGGCAGGCTTTCGCTCGAACGCTTCGTCGACATGACCAGCGCCGGGCCGCAGCGCGTCTTCGGCATCGCGGGCAAGGGTCGCATCGCGGTGGGCTACGACGCCGATTTCGCCATCGTCGATCTCAAGCGCAAAGCGACGATCACCAACAAATGGATCGCCTCGCGCTGCGGCTGGACGCCCTATGACGGCATGAAAGTCTCCGGCTGGCCGGTCGGCACTTTCGTGCGCGGCAAGCGCGTGATGTGGGAGGGCGAGATCGTCACTCCCGGAGAAGGCGCGGCGGTGCGGTTTTTGGAGGCGCTCAGCGCCGGCAGTTAGGGCGTGTACTGAGAAAACGCGATGCGCTATGTCCGCTATTCGCCGCCGCGCAGACATTCGCCAACGCGATAGGCCTGTCGGATTTGTGCCAGAAGCGGACGAGCTTGCCGAAAGCTTCCTCAACATGTCTTACTTGGGCGCGACGAGGCTTTGCCTAAATCGACTCAAATTGGGGCATACAGAACGCCGGGCCTGGCATCATGCTAAGACAAAATCAGCTGGAGACGCTTCGCGCGCAGCTTAGCGGCGCCCTGATAACTCCTGATGATGAGGGCTATGACGTCTCGCGCGAGATCTGGAATCGTCTAGTCGATCGGCGCCCGAGCATTATCGTGCGATGCACGTCGACCTCGGATGTTATCGCAACGATACGATTTGCTCGAAAGCACGATTTGGAAATTGCCATCAAAGGCGGCGGTCATAACGCGGCGGGACATGCTTCGACCGAGGGCGGCATTCTTCTGGACATGGCCGGAATGCGCGCCGTCGAAGTCGATCCCGGGCGGCGGAATGCCAGTGCGCAGCCCGGCCTGACGTGGGCGCATTTTGACCAAGTGACACAGGCTTTCGGTCTCGCTTGTACCGGACCTATCGTATCGATGACCGGTGTCGCGGGTTTTACGCTGGGTGGCGGCTTTGGCTGGCTCCATCGCAAAATCGGTCTCGGCTGCGACAATCTCAAATCGGCTAAGGTCGTTACCGCTGACGGCAATCTGGTGACTGCGAGCGAAGTAGAGAATCCCGATCTGTTATGGGGCCTTCGCGGCAGCGGCTGGAATTTCGGAGTGGTCACATCGATGGAGTTTCAACTCCATCCGATAGGCCCGACTGTGGTCGCCGGGATGATTTACTTTCCGTTGGATCGCTTCCCCGAATTGGTCGAACATCATCGCGCGCTGATCCCCAGAATGCCCGATGAATTGGCGACTTGGTTTTTTCTCAGACTTGCTCCGCCAGTTCCTGTAATTCCCAAGGAGTGGGTAGGGCGTCCGGTCGTGGCCCTGGTTCTTTGCCATTGTGGGGAACCCGAGGAAGGAATGAAGTGGGGGCGGGAGTTTGCGAAGCTAAGCAAGCCGATCGTCAACACCATTGGTCCCATCGAATATCGAGCGTGGCAGCGATCGCTCGATCCGCGCTGGGGTAACGGCTTCTTCAATGATTGGCGCGGCCACTACATGGAGGACTTGGGCCCAGACACGGTTCGCATCCTGATGGCCTACGTTTCCGAGCTGCAATCACCGTGGACCGACATCAAGATCCCGCATCTCGAAGGCGCAGTGAGCCGGGTGGGAGAGACGGCAACCGCTTGCGGTGGTCGCAAGGCGAGGTTCGGACCGGTAATCCAAGCTCGATGGGAACATGGCGCAAACTCTTCCGAGCAAGTGGCCTGGGCGAAAAAATTGCGCGACGCGCTTGCGCCTTATGCGACGGGACAAGTATACGCCAACTTCATTGCCGCTGATGAGGCTGACCGAGTGAGTTCAGCTCACGGACCAGAAAACTATCGGCGCTTGTGCGAGCTGAAATCCAAGTATGACCCGGGAAACGTATTTCACACCAATCCCAACGTCCCGCCCATGGCAAAATAAGCAGAGCAGTCTTGCTCATAGGCGTCGTGCATTACCGATGTCCGCTTTGGGTCAAGAGCAGTCATGGCGGTGTGGTGCGATGACGGATTGGCAAACCAACGCGCCCGCAACAAAGTGGGAGGCCGGATCTACTGCCTACTCGGCGGCACCGTGAATTCGCCGTGGCGGATGCGCTCGGCGAGGCCCTCGGCGTAGCGGGCGGTGGCGTCCTCGCCGTAAGTCGAGACGAGCTCGCTCAGCGCGCTGAACAGCGCCACCTGCGCGAGGCAATCGCCGTCGATGCCTTCCAGCCGCGCCTCCGCCCAGGCTTCGGAGAAATAGCTGAACGCCGCCCGGCGTTCGTCCTCGGAACCCGAACTCGTGCGGTCCCCCAGCGATCGAGGTAAAGGAATTGAGCGCAAGCCACACCCTCCGCTGTCCATGCGGTCGTCAAGGGGACTTTACGGCAAGGATTGGGACCGTCATGCGGCAGCTTGCAAGAAGGTTAACGCCGGACGGCACCTCGTCATGGCCGGGCTTGACCCGGCCATCCACGTCTTATTTCCCGGCCAAGACGTGGATGCCCGGCACAGGGCCGGGAATGACAAATGAAAAGGCTGTTTGCTTGGTCGCTCAATTCCCGTAGCGCGTCGCGATATCGCGCGAAAGCCGCGCGCCCTCGTCGAGGAAGCGGTGAATGGCGAGGTCGGCGGCCGGCGTGCAGTTGCGGTAGGTCTGCTCGTAGGACTGATAGCCGCGGTTGAAGCTTCCCACCAGCCGGTCGCGGCGGTCGGCGGAGGGCTGCTCGGTTTCCAGGAGGCCCTGCATCTCGCCGCGCCAGCGCTCTTTTTCCTTCTCGCCGCACAGCGGGCCGAGATAATGCAGCGCGCCGAGAATCTCGGCGAGCCGCGAGAAATCGCCCTCGTAGGGCGGCGGCGGCGTTTCGCTGGCCTTGGGGGTTTCCTCGCCGGGCTTGGCCTCCTTCTTCGCGGGCTTGGTGCGCGGCGCGTCCCACGGGCGAAGGGAGTCGAAAACGCCGCCCGGCGCCGGGCGCGAGGGCCGGTAGCCGCCGCCGAACCAGGGAAACCAGCCCTGCGCCGTTGCCGGCGCCGGCAACAGCGCGGCAGCGATCAGCAACAGCAGTGAAGCGGTGGAAACGCGCATGAACATCATTTTCGCCGAGGATATGCGCCGGAATGAAGGCGCGGGCAAGCGCTTCACCCATCCGTCATCCCGGGCGAGCGGAAGCGAGACCCGGGATCCAGAATCACGATCACCGATGGAAACACCAGGGAGACCGTCCCGCTGTTAATGCTGAAGGCGCCGTCAGCGATTCTGGGTCCCGGACAGCCTCGCTTCGCTCGGCTTCCGGGACGACGGAACGTTAACCCACTAGCCTCTCGGCCGCTTCGACGATTCCGACGAGCCCATCGGTGATTTCATAATCGCCAAGCCGCGCCGGCTCCACCCATTCGACCGCGCTCGCCTCCGGTCCGCTCCGCGCCTCGCCCGCCCGCCAGCGCGCGGCGAAGGCGAGGATGACGAAATGGTCGAACACGTTTCCCTTTTCATTCCTGAGCATCACTTCAGAATGGCCGGCATAGCCCACCGCCTCGGCCTCGACCCCGGTTTCCTCGCGCAATTCGCGCAGCGCCGCCGCGGCGAGCGTCTCGCCCCACTCGACCGCGCCGCCCGGCAGGCTCCACAGGAACGGCGGCTTGGTGCGCCGCGCGAGCAGGAGCTTGCCGCCGCGGAAGGCGGCGGCGCTGGCGCAAAGGACGGGACGAATCATGCTATCGCGCATCTCGAAACGATCCTACATAATATCGAACCATGTGCGGACGCTTCGTGATCAAATCGACGCCGGAACGGTTTCGCCGCCTGCTCGGCTTCGTCGAGCAGCCGAACTTTCCGCCGCGCTACAACATCGCGCCGATGCAGCCGATCCCGATCGTACGGATCGACAACGGCGCCCGGCAATTTGCGCTGGCGCGCTGGGGCCTCGTTCCGTCCTGGGTCAAGGAGCCGAAAAAATTCGCCCTCCTGATCAATGCCCGCGCCGAGGGGATCGCGGAGAAGCCCTCGTTCCGCGCGGCGATCCGGCGGCGGCGCTGCCTCGTTCCCGCCGACGGCTTCTACGAATGGCGGCACGAGGGAAAATCGAAGCGGCCCTATTTCATCCGCGCGCGCGGCGGCGAGCCGATCGCCTTCGCCGGAATTTGGGAGACGTGGATTGATATCGACGGCGACGAGATCGACACCGCGGCGATCGTCACCTGCGCCGCCAACGCCGTGCTCGCGCCGATTCATGCGCGCATGCCGGTGGTCATTCCGCCCGCGGCTTTCGATGTCTGGCTCGATCCCGACGAGAAAAATTTCAGGGAGGCCTGCGCGCTGCTCAAGCCGGCGCCGGACGATTTCATGGAAGCCTATGAAGTGTCTCCGCGCGTGAACAAGGCCGCCCATGATGACCAGGAAAACATCGCGCCGGTCAACGCGGATTCGCGCGCCGCGTGAACATTTTTATCTGTTAGCCGGGGCGATGGCGAAATTTCTTTACCCTCCCCCTTGTGGGGAGGGTGGCGAGCCGCGTGAGCGGCGAGCCGGGTGGGGGTGGAAACGATCGCGTATGAGTCTTTGCGACCCCCACCCCGCCTCGTTCGCAAGCTCACTCAGCGACCCTCCCCACAAGGGGGAGGGTTCGCGGAACGTATCGCAACGCCGCCTCGCAAAGTTTGGCTGGATCAGTTTCCTCGCCTTCGGCGGCGGCAATAATCAGCCCTGCAACAAGCGTTGTGCGCTGGTCGGTCTTGTTGGCCGTTAACGAGAGCTCTTGGCAAGCGCGCTCGAAGGCTTCGCCCATAGCGCGCGTTAATTCAGGCTCGAATACCTTGCTGCCGAGGTACGGACGGATTGGCATGGCGCAATGCTCTAGCGGAAGAAATCCTATTCTGGCATTGCCGCCCGTCGGTCGAGTTTCCGACACAGCGGGAAGAATTTAGCTCCTACATTAGATGAAGCAATTTATCGCTTGGGGAACAGGGGTAAAAGAAACGTTTGCCGGCGAACAGAGTTGATCGCATGCCGCGCTATTATTTTCATCTCCAAAACGAGGGCAAAATCAGCGACAGCACGGGCGAGACACTCGCCACGTTTGACGCTGCGAAAGCCCATGCACGTCTCGTTGCGTCGGAGATGGGTGCGCATCAAACGAGCGAGCACAATAAGAACCTGTGGATTACCGTTACCAACGAGCAAGAGGAAGAAGTCTTTCGTGTTTCTCTGGATGGCAAGAATTGGCGGTAGCCACTGATGGCGGCTCGCTCGGATGTGTTTTTAAGTTGATGTATTGCCAATGTCCGCTTTGTCCTCAAAAGCAGACTTTCCACCGCAGTTACCGATAGCAGACATTTTTCGCGGCGAGCTGAATGTCCGCTAAGTGCCAAGAGCGGACATCGCCGTTCCTTTGCCCCGCTTGGGACTTTGATTAATAGCCTTAGCGATCAGCCGCCTCTCGGGCCTCCGACGGGGTCCGGCCGTAGAAACGCTTGAACGTTCGGTTGAAGTAGGACAAGTCGCCGAAACCCGCCTCGAATGCGATCCACGCAATACTGCGATCCGACCACGGGCGATCGATTAACATTCGACGCGCGCGCACGAGCCGCCGGACAAGAACGAACTGCGAGAATGAAGTTCCTTCGCTCTCGAACAATTTGCGGATGTAACTGGCCGATATTTTGTGTCGCTTCGCGACTGCGTCGAGGGAAAGATCTTCAGAGGCAAGATGCACTTCGATGTCGTGCTTGATGGCGCGCAGCCGTGCCGCGCGTATGCCACGTCCGGCGGCGAGCGCGGCTGCATCGCGCGTTGCGCCAAGAGTGACCGCGATGAGATCGCATAGGTGCGCGGCCACTAAAGACCGCATCTCCGGTATCGCGAGAGCCGGATCATCAAACGCTGTGTCGACATAGCTTCTCAGCAGGCTCAACATTCCCGTGCCACGCGGGATCCGACACAACACGAAGTCATCAATGTTTCGCACAAGGGGAGTGAGGGCTGCGCGCGGTAGCCGGATCACGCGATGGTCCACCAGACCCGGTCGGCTAATGGTGCGCGAGACCGAATACCTGAGAAGCATAGCGTCGCCATCTCGCAGCGTCGTCTCGCCACGGTCCGCCTCAACGAGGCTGAGCCCATTCAGATTCATGTGAAAGCTGAAATCGTCGTCGCCATCGCCGCTGTCTCGACGCGCGTGCTCGTGGCGCACACCTCGTACTGTACCTGATAGAAGACCGAGCCCGGGAAACTTGCGGAGAGTAAAGTCAATGTCGCTAGCAAGATTTGGAATCGGCTTGAACGAGACCCAGGTCACACCCTGTTCGTGCAGCGACCGCACAGCGCTACCTTGCGCCCGCACTTGCAGTGTGTCTGCGGCATGTCTGCTCACATGGCCTCGCTCATCGCGCCTGGAGCTGCGGGATCATCACCAGTCAAAGTAGCAACCAGAAACGAGTCCCGTCCAGTCCTAGTGGAAGTCCCGCTGCGTCCAAGCCTAATCTGCGAGAAAGCCCATGCTGTCGCCCGGATTTGGAGGACGCCATGGAGCTTTTCCGTCGCGAATTCTTGCATTTTATGGCCGGCGCCGCCGCGCTCCCTGTCGCCGGCTCTCGCCTGGCTTGGGCACAAGCCGCCTCACAAAAAGTCCGGGCCGCAACCGGGCTGCTTGCGACATGGCAAAGCACGGCTTGGCTCGGCGCCGAAGCCGGCGTCTTCAAAAAGTATGGGATCGACATGACCTTGCCAGCGATCGCTGTCGGTGGTCCGCAGGCTGCTGCAGGCCTCATCCGCGGCGACTGGGAATTCGCTCACACTGGAACCCTTCCCGTGGCGGAGGAAGTTCTCAAAGGTCGCGACATCGTCATCCTGGCAACGCCGACTTCAGAATTCGTCAATTCGTTCGTCATGACCCGAAAGGAGATCACTGAACTCGCTCAATTGACCGGCAAGAAAGTGGGCGTGTTAACCGAGACCGGCCAGACTAGCGTGGCGGCGCGGATCACTGTCGAGAAGGCAGGCGCCACAGCGAACTACGTGCCTCTGATCAAGTTCGATCGCATCTATGCCGCGCTGGCAAACGGAGAGATCGATGCAGGCGCACTGCCAATCGATCTCCGCTTTGCGGGCCAAGCTCACTACGCTTGGAATGCTTTTCCAATACACGAATTCGGCACGCCGTCGATATTCGCGAGCACACGTAAGCTCATCTCATCCAATCGAGAACTCGTGATGAACGTGATGAAAGGCTTCGTCGAGACGATCCATCTATTCAAGACGCAGCCCGACATCGTCGTGCCTTTGCTGCAGCGCTATCTGAAGATTGATGACCGAAAAGCAGCGGAGGATCTCTATGCATTTCACGTACCGGTGTTTCAAAAGGCTCCACGCCCGTCGTTTCCCGGAATGCAAACGCTGCGGGACCAGCTTGTTACGAAATACCCGGCGGCGTCCTCGCTCAAGGAAACGGACATTGCGGATCCATCATTTATCGACGAGCTCGAGCGTAATGGCTTTATCGAGGGGCTGTACGCCGCTGGCAGCAAATAGAAGACGAAATTTCGTTTTTCTTGGAGACCTTCGCCGATGTCCGCTTTGGTTCATGAGCGGACATGGTGCTCACTGATTTTGGTGTCCGCGCTTATCTCGAAAGCGGACATTGGACGGCCACCCGCTTCAGCATTCGATTGGCCGGCTATGAGTCCACGCCCTAGAGCACCTTGCCCGGATTGAGAATTCCGTCGGGGTCGAGCGCGCGTTTGAGCGCGCGCATGAGTTCCAACTCGACCGGGTCCTTGACGCCGGGTAGAAGCTCGCGCTTCAACACGCCGATGCCGTGCTCGGCCGAGATCGATCCGCCGAGCTTGGCGACGATCGCGTGCACCACGGCGTTCACCTCTTCCCAGCGATCGAGGAACGCTCGCTCGTCCGCGCCGACCGGCTGGCTGACGTTATAGTGGATGTTGCCGTCGCCGAGATGGCCGAACGGCACCGGCCGCGCGCCGGGGACGAGTTTTTCCACCGCGGCGCCCGCTTGTTCGATCAACGCCGGCACGCTGCCGACCGGCACCGAAATATCGTGCTTGATCGAGCCGCCCTCCGGCTTCTGCACCTCGGCGAGGCCGGTACGCATGTTCCAGAACGCCAGGCGTTGCGCCTCGCTCGCGGCGATCGTCGCGTCGCGCACGACGTTGTTCTCGGCGGCCTCGGTGAGCGTCGCCTCCAGCATGGCGCGCACGCCTTCGATATTAGGCGATGAAATCTCCACGAGCACGTACCACGGATGCGATGCGGCGAGCGGCTCGCGCGCGCCGGGCAGATGCTTGGTCGCGAATTCGATGCCGCGCCGCGCGATCAATTCGAAGCTGGTGAGCGCCGTGCCGAAACGCGCCTGCATGAAATTCAGCAGTGCGAGCGCGTCTTGCGGGCTCGCGACGCCGGCGAAGGCGGTTGCGCTCGAACGCGGCGCCGGAAACAGCTTCAGCGCCGCCGCGGTGATGATGCCGAGCGTGCCCTCGGAGCCGATGAACAGATGCCGTAGGTCGTAGCCGGTATTGTCTTTCTTGAGCTTCTTCAGGCCGTGCCAGACGCGGCCGCCGGCGAGCACGACTTCGAGCCCGAGCACGAGATCGCGCGCGACGCCGTAGGACAGCGCCTGCGTGCCGCCGGCGTTGGTGGCGAGATTGCCGCCGATGGTGCAGCTGCCCTCGGCGCCGAGCGAGAGCGGAAACAGCCGGTCGTGGGCGCTCGCCGCTTCCTGCGCGCGCGCGAGCACGACGCCGGCCTCGCAGGTCATCGCGTTGGTGGCGACGTCGACCTCGCGGATCTTGTCGAGGCGGACGGTCGACACCACCAGCGCCTGACGATCGAACGAAATCTGCCCGCCGACGAGGCCGGTATTGCCGCCCTGCGGGACGATCGCGGTCTTTGTCTCCTGCGCGAGCTTGAGGATTTCGGAGACTTCTTTTGTCGAGCCGGGCTTCAGCACGAGCGCAGCGCGGCCTTCGTAGAGGCCGCGCGGCTCATGCAGGAAGGGCGCCATCTCGCCCGCGTCGCGGATCGCGTATTTGTCGCCGACGATCGCCGCGAAGCGATCGAGCGATGATTGGGCAGCAATTGTCCCCGCTTTTGGCATAGCAACAACCTTATATCGTCATCCCGAGCGAGGGCGAAGGATGGGCTCTGAGCGAGGCGGCATTTAATTTTACCCTCCCCCTTGTGGGGAGGGTGACGAGCCGCGTGAGCGGCGAGCCGGGTGGGGGTGGAAACTATGATGCAAGACTCTTGACGACCCCCACCCCGCATCGCTCGCTTGCTCGCTCGGCGACCCTCCCCACAAGGGGGAGGGTGAATTTAACTCCGCGGCGCCGCCGCGCGCGCGAGCCGGTCGTTGATCGCTTCGCCCAAGCCGTCTTGCGGGATCGCCGCGACCGCGATCGCCGCCGCACCCGAGGCGTCGAGGGCGCGCAAATGCGAAAAAAAGTTGGCCGCGGCCTCGACGAGATTGCCCATCGGCGAAAGATCGAGCACGAGGCGCGCCTGCCCGATCCCGGCGAGCTTTTGCGCGGCGAAGTTCAGCACCGCTTCGCCGGGCAAAACCTCGCTTGCGTTCAGGCGGAGGCGCGCGCGGGTGGCGTAATGCGAGGCGAGGCGGCCGGGCGATTGCGGCGCGATCGCGTCGGTATTCGGCGCGTCGGCGATCTTGATGCCGAGCGCGCGCTCGACCTCGGCGCGCGGCACGCCGCCCGGCCGCAACAAAAGCGGCGCCGCGCCGGTGCAATCGACGATCGTCGACTCTAACCCGAGCGGGGTCGGGCCGCCGTCGAGCACGGCGTCGATTTGCTCGGCAAGATCGGCGATCACGTGTTCGGCGCGCGTCGGCGAGACGTGGCCCGAGCGGTTGGCGCTCGGCGCCGCCACCGGTTTCCCCAACAAAGCCAGAAGTTTTTGCGCCACCGCATGCGCCGGCACGCGCAAGGCGACGGTCGCAAGGCCGGCGCGGGCAAGATCGCAAACAAGCCCGCTCGCCGGCACCACGAGCGTCAGCGGCCCGGGCCAGAATTTCCCCGCCAATGTTTCCGCCAGCGGCGTGAAGTTGCCGGCGCGCCGCGCCGCCGCGAGATCGGCGACGTGGGCGATCAGCGGGTTGAAAGCGGGCCGCCCCTTGGCTTGGTAAAGCCGGGCCACGGCGCGCGCGTCGGTGGCGTCGGCGCCGAGGCCGTAGACCGTCTCGGTGGGGAAGGCGAGGAGCCCGCCTTCGCCGAGCACCCGCGCCGCCGCCTCGATCCCGGCGGCATCGGGCGCGAGAAGCCGCGTTGACGTTGCGGAATGCCGGGCTTTGCTCACGTTGACGGCTCCGGTGCGCGCGGCCACTCTCGCATGAAACTCGCCACCCGGCGCCCGCCGCAGGAGCCCGAGCAACGCCCATGACCTACCACGCCCCCGTTTCCGAGAGCTTCTTCTTTCTCGAGCATTGCACGAGTCTTGCGCGCCTCGCCGAAAGCGGCGCGGTCGCGGATCTGACGCCCGACCTCGTGCGGAGCGTGCTCGAGGAAGCCGGCAAGTTCGCCGACGGGGTGCTCGCGCCGCTCAACCGCGTCGGCGATAAGGAGGGCACGCCGTTCGAGAACGGCGTCGTGCGCACGCCGAAGGGATGGAAAGAAGCCTATCGCGCCTGGGCGGCCGCCGGCTGGAACGGATTGGGCGCGTCGCCCGAATATGGCGGCCAGGGCCTGCCTACGCTGGTCAACATGGCCTGTCTCGAATTCTGGAGCTCCGCCTGCATGGCCTGGGGCCTGGGGCCGATCCTGACCATCGCCGCGATCGAGGCGCTGCACGCGCACGCGAGCGAAGAACTGAAGAAAAAATATCTCGCCCGCCTCGTCTCCGGCGAATGGACCGGCTCGATGCAGCTCACCGAGCCGCAGGCGGGCTCGGATCTGGCGACGCTGCGCACGCGCGCGGCGCGCGCCGCCGACGGCAGCTACCGCCTGAAGGGAACCAAGATCTTCATCTCCTACGGCGAGCACGACATGACCGACAACATCATCCATCTCGTGCTCGCGCGGTTGCCCGACGCGCCGCCCGGCACCAAGGGAATTTCGCTGTTCCTGGTGCCGAAGTTTGTCGTCAAGGACGACGGCTCCCTCGGCGCCCGCAACGACGTGCGCGCCTCCGGCGTCGAGCACAAGATGGGCATTCACGGCTCCCCCACCTGCACCATGGTGTTCGGCGACAATGACGGCGCGGTCGGCTACCTCGTCGGCGAGGAGAACCGCGGGCTTGCCTGCATGTTCACCATGATGAACCAGGCCCGCCTTGCCGTCGGCATTCAGGGCGTGGGTATCGCCGAGCGGGCGATGCAGCAGGCCTTTGCGTTTGCGCGCGAGCGCAAGCAAGGCGCCGCTCCCGGCGCCAACGGATCGAGCGCGATCATCGAGCACCCCGACGTGAAACGCATGTTGCTCACCATGCGCGCGTTGACCACCGCCTCGCGCGCGATCGCCTACAAATGCGCCGACGCCATCGATCGCGCCAAACACCTGCCGGACAAATCCGAACGCCTGGCGGCGCAGGAAGAAGCGAACTTGCTCACGCCGATCGCCAAGGCGTTCTCGACCGACGCCGGCGTCGAGGTCGCCTCCATCGGCGTGCAGGTGCATGGCGGCATGGGCTTCATCGAGGAAACCGGCGCCGCGCAGCATTACCGCGACGCGCGCATCGCCGCGATCTACGAGGGCACCAACGGCATTCAGTCGATCGACCTCGTCACCCGCAAGATCGACCAGTCCGGCGGCGCGACCTTGATGCGGATGCTCGCCGGCTACCGCGCGACGGCCGAACGGGTAAAGAAGCTGAACGATCCCGCCTTTGGCGCGCTGGCCGCGCGGATCGAGGAGGGAATCGCCGCGCTCGAGTCCGCCTCGCAATATCTGCTGGCGGCGCTCGGCCAGAATTCGGTCGAGGTGTTCGCCGGCGCCACCCCTTATCTGCGGCTATTCGGCCTCGTCGCCGGCGCCAGCTATCTCGCCGAAGAAGCGCTCGCGGCGCATGCGGCGGCGGCATCGGGCGATCTTGATCCGGCGCATACGGCACGCATCGCAACCGCGCGCTTCTTCGCGGAGAACCTCTTGCCCGCCGCGGGCGGGTTGGAGCGCGCGGTCGTTTCCGGCGCGCAATCGGTGTTGCAGGCGGAGGCGGCGCTCGTCGCCTGAACGCCATGTCGCTCAAGGAGAAGACCCTCTTCATCACCGGCGCCTCGCGCGGCATCGGGCTTGCGATCGCGCTCCGCGCCGCGCGCGACGGCGCCAACATCGCGATCGCGGCGAAGACCGATACGCCGCATCCGAAATTGAAAGGCACCATCCACACCGCCGCCGACGAGATCGAGAAGGCCGGCGGCAAGGCGCTGGCGCTGGTGTGCAACGTGCGCGAGGAGGCCTCGGTCAAGGCGGCGATCGAAAAGACGGCGGCGCATTTCGGCGGCATCGACATCGTCGTCAACAACGCCTCCGCCATTCAGCTGACGCCCGCGGCGCAGACCGACATGAACCGCTTTGATCTCATGCATCAGGTGAACGCCCGCGGCACCTTCATGGTCTCCAAATTCGCCATCCCGCACCTCGCGCGCGCCAAAAACCCGCACATTTTGATGCTGTCGCCGCCGCTCGACATCAAGGAAAAGTGGTTCGCGCCCTACACGGCTTACGCCATGGCGAAATACGGCATGAGCCTCGTCGTGCTCGGGCTCGCCGGCGAGTTGCGGCCGAAGGGCATCGCGGTGAACGCGTTGTGGCCGCGCACCACCATCGCCACCGCCGCGGTCAACATGCTGGGCGGCGACCGGCTGATGAGCATGAGCCGCACCCCCGACATTCTATCGGACGCCGCCTATCGGATTTTCGAGAAGCCTTCGCGCGAGTTCAGCGGCAATTTCCTGATCGACGACAGCTTCCTCGCCGCCGAAGGCGTCACCGATTTCGATCGCTACCGGGTGGATCCTGCCTCCGCGCTGTCGCCGGATTTCTTCGTCCCCGACGACGTGCCGCCGCCGCAGGGCGTCGATCTCGGTCCGCGCAAGATTTGAATCAACCACAGCGTTGTCATCACCGGGCCGCCGCGCAGGTCGCGAAGCGGCCGAGCGGCGTGACCCGGTGATCCATGAAGCCTCGCCGCGAGCGGCAGCGCTACATGGATTGCCGGGTCAAGCCCGGCAATGACAAGTATAATTGTCGGACAGCTCTTGCGTCTGGAGCTACTGCGCCGCGCTTTGCGGCCGCGCCGCCGGCATCGGCACGGAGAGCGCGTGCCCGGTCGCGGGCTCGGCGTCCGCCGCCTGCGGCTTCGCCAGCATCGATTCCACCACCGGCACGAGCCGCGCGACCACGGCCTCGTAGCCGGCGGCGTTGAGATGCTGGATCGGATCGAAGATGAGGGTGTATTTCGGGTCCTTCTCGCCCTCGCGCGAGACGGCGGCGAAAAAGTCCGGGTAGTAGAGCGCGCCGTTCGCCGCCGCGATGTCGGCGAGGCTGAAGGTGCGAAGGCCGATCAACAGCACCTGGATGTCGCGCGCGCGCAGCCGCTTGACGATGGCCTCGATGTTGGCGCGGAACTTCGCCGGCTCCACGCCCCAGCGCACGTCGTTGCGGCCGAAATAGACGATGGCGATCTTGGTGCCCGGCGGCACCGCCTGGTCGAGGCGCGCCAAGCCCATCGACGAGGTGTTGCCCGACACGCCGCTGTTCAACACGCGCACGTCATGGCCCTTGGCGCGCAGCGCCTGCTCGAGCTGGGCGGGGTAGGCGTTCTTTTCGAACAGCCGGAAGCCGGCGGTGTTGCTGTCGCCGAAGGCGACGATGGTGACCGGCTCGGCTCGCGCGGCGGAGGCGAAAGCGGCGAGAACGACACCGATGAGCGCTCCGGCGCCGCCGGACAAAGCCCGTTTTATCAATTGGTATTTCCCCACGCCGTCTCCATATGCGATTCGAGCTAAACGATCCTTACCGCACTGCGCACGCGAAAACGGCATTTCGAGGAACCATCGGCAGCCGGCACCCGTTTTCAAGAAAAGGCCGCCGGTTCTAGCCGCGGGCCTTCTCCTCGCGTAGCCTTGGGGCGGAAAGAGGACGCCCCAGCGAGCGTCCAACAGAATGCCCAAGCGAATGCCCCAAGAGACCGTCTTATGACCACGCTGTTGTACACCCACGAATCGAGCCTCGGCCACCACACCCCGCCCGGCCATCCCGAGCGGCCGGACCGTATCCGCGCCATCGAGGACGTGCTCGGAAACGGCCACTTTTCCGCGCTGAAGCGCGAGCCCGCCGAGCGCGTCGACCCCGCGGCGGTGAAACGCGTGCATCCGGCCGCCTATTTCGACGCCATCCACCACGCCGTGCCGCCGGAAGGCAGGCTCGCGCGCATCGACGCCGACACTTCGCTCTCGCATGACAGCTGGGAGCCGATCCTGCGCGCGGCGGGCGGCGCCACCGCCGCCGTCGACCAGTTGATGGGCGGCCGCGCGCGGAACGCCTTCATCGCCATGCGCCCGCCCGGCCATCACGCCGAGACCGCGACCGCCATGGGCTTCTGCTTTTTCAACAACGCCGCCATCGCCGCGCGCCACGCGCAGGCCAAGCACGGCGCCGAGCGCGTCGCCATCGTCGATTTCGACGTGCATCACGGCAACGGCAGCCAGGAAATCTTCTGGTCGGATGCGAGCGTGATGTATTGCTCGACCCATCAAATGCCGCTTTATCCCGGCACCGGCGCGCGCTCGGAGTGCGGCGCGCACGACAACATCGTCAACGCGCCGCTGTCGGCCGGCAACGGCGGCCGCGAGTTTCGCGAGGCCTTCGAACTCGCGATCCTGCCCCGCCTCGAGGCCTTCCGGCCCGACCTGATCGTGATCTCGGCGGGCTTCGACGCGCATGCGCGCGATCCGCTCGCCAATCTCAACCTGTTGGAGCCCGATTACGCCTGGGTGACGAAGAAGCTGATGGAGGTCGCCGACAAGCACGCCCAGGGCCGCATCGTCTCGGTGCTGGAAGGCGGCTACGACCTGGAGGGACTGGCTCAATCCGTCGCCGCCCATGTCGGCGCGCTGATGCAGGGCTGAAGCGCATGGCGGATAAAAAAGAGACCCACGCCGACGTCGCCGCGCTGCCGTTCGAGAAGGCGCTCGCCGAATTGGAGTCGATCGTGCAGCGGCTGGAGAAGGGCGACGTCGCGCTCGAGGAATCGATCAAGATTTACGAGCGCGGCGAGGCGCTGAAGAAGCGCTGCGAGGCGCTCTTGGCCGACGCCGAGATGCGGGTGGAGAAAATCACCCGCGACGCCAAGGGCCGCATCGCGAGCGAGCCGCTCGACCGCGACTAGCAAATTCCCCTCTCCCCTGTGGGGAGAGGGTTAGGGTGAGGGGGTAGGGAAGTTCAGAGGCACGCAAGCTCATGCCCCCTCACCCGGCGCGCTGCGCGCGCCGCCCTCTCCCCGGCGGGGAGAGGGGAAGTAAAAAACCGAGCCGCTCTATTGGGACTGAATGGCTGATTTCTTTACCCTCCCCCTTGTGGGGAGGGAGAAGGAGCCTGGAATGAGCTTCTTCCCCGCCAAGGACCCGGAGCCGGGCGACGCATTTTCCTGCGAGGCGATCGCGCTCGTGATCGTGCCGCGCACCGCCGACCTCGGCGGCTTTACCGTCCGCCGCGCGCTGCCCTCGACCCGCCGCCGCATGGTCGGGCCGTTCATCTTTTTCGATCACATGGGGCCGGCCGAATTTCGCGCGGGCCACGGCGTCGACGTCCGCCCGCATCCGCACATCGGGCTTGCCACCGTCACTTATCTCTTCGCGGGCGAGATCGTGCACCGTGACAGCCTCGGCAGTGCGCTCGCGATCGTGCCGGGCGACGTCAACTGGATGACGGCGGGCCGCGGCATCGCCCACTCCGAGCGCACCAGTCCCGAGCACCGCGCCGGCGGCGAACATCTGCACGGGCTGCAATGTTGGGTCGCGCTGCCGGCGGGCGACGAGGAGATGGCGCCCGCCTTCAATCATATCGGCGGCGACAAGCTTCCCATCGTTACGGGCGAAGGCAAGACCGTGCGCGTCGTGGCGGGAAAGCTCTTCGGCGCAACCTCGCCGGTGGCGACGTTGTCCGACACGATCTTCGCCGATGTTACGCTAGCCGCCGGCGCGCGCCTGCCGCTCGACGCCGACTACGAGGAGCGCGCGATCTATATCGTTGCCGGCGAGATCGAGATTGCCGGCGACCGTTTCACGGAAGGGCGGCTCTTGGTGCTCAAGCCCGGCGACCGCATCACGGTGAAGGCGCTGCGCGAAGCGCGGATCGTTATCCTCGGCGGCGCCACGGCCGACGGCCCGCGCCACATCTGGTGGAACTTCGTCTCCTCGCGCAAGGAGCGCATCGAACAGGCCAAGGCCGACTGGAAGGCCGGCCGCTTCGCGGGAGTGCCGGGCGAGACGGAGTTCATTCCGCTGCCGGAGTAACGGCACATCCCTCCCCCTTGCGGGGTGGGGGGTCTGAGTGAAGAAATTATTTTCACCACACCCCACCCGGCTCGCGGCTCTCGCCGCTCGCCACCCTCCCCGTCTAGGGGAGGGATAAGGAGCATTCGTGCTCACGCGTTGACTTCCGGCATTGCGCGGTCGTATTTTCGTTGCGGCGGGCTTGGGGATAGCTGAGGCATCATGAAGCGAGCGCTTTTACGATCGACGCATCTTCGTCTCGCGACCTTGGCCGCTGCGATGGTTTTCGCCGCGCCGGCCGCGCAGGCGTTCACCTACGAGACCAAGAGCTACACCGACGACAGCGGGCTCCCCCCGGGTTACACCGATCCCGACAAGAAGGTGGAGCAATTCAACAGCGGAAACGTTGCAACGCCCGCGCCGGGCGGCCCCACGTTTCACTTCAGCGTCGGCCCGTCCAATGACGGCTTCGGCGGTCGAGCGAACGAGCGTTTCGGTCCGGCCGGTCAATACATTCCGATGCCGGGTATGCAATCCTTCCCCAGCAACCGCTAAGTCTCGCCTGCCGCCATTGCGCTCACCGGATCGGTGCCGGCGCGACAACGCGTGTGAGTTCGTCGTGCGACAAACAGTCTTGTGATCGAAAGCGTGAGTTTTGCCGGGCCGGGCTGCGTTGCGCGCCTTGGCCGCGTTGTGTAAGCCTCATCGGTCCTTAGATAGCCGACGGAAGGCGCCCCGTGCCCGCCAAAACGCCGCTGCTCGACACCGTCCGCTGGCCCGCGGATCTGCGCCGGCTCGCGCCCGCGCAATTGCGCCAGCTCGCCGACGAATTGCGCCAGGAGACCATCGACGCCGTCTCCGTCACCGGCGGCCATCTCGGCGCCGGCCTCGGCGTCGTCGAGCTCACCGTCGCGCTGCACTACGTCTTCGACACGCCGCGCGACCGGCTGGTCTGGGACGTCGGCCACCAGGCCTATCCGCACAAAATCCTCACCGGCCGCCGCGACAAGATCCGCACGCTGCGCCAGGGCGGCGGGCTTTCCGGCTTCACCAAGCGTGCCGAGAGCGAATACGACCCCTTCGGCGCCGCCCACGCCGCGACCTCGATCTCCGCCGGCCTCGGCATGGCGATCGCGCGCGACCTCAAGGGCGGGAAGAACAACGTCATCTGCGTCATCGGCGACGGCGCCCTGTCCGCCGGCATGGCCTACGAGGCGATGAACAACGCCGGCGCGATCAAGCCGCGGCTGATCGTCGTCTTGAACGACAACGACATGTCGATCGCGCCGCCGGTCGGCGCCATGTCCGCTTATCTCGCCAAGCACATCACCGGGCGGACCTATTCGCGCCTGCGCGATCTGTGGGAGAACGTCGCCGCGCCCCGGCTGCCGCGGCGGCTCGCCGCGGCGCTGCATCGCGCCTTCGAGCACTCGCGCGGCTTCGTCACCGGCGGCATGCTGTTCGAGGAAATGGGCTTCGACTATGTCGGCCCGATCGACGGCCACAATCTCGATGTGCTGCTTCCGGTCTTGCGCAACGTGCGCGACAACGAAAAGGGCCCCACCCTCGTTCATGTCGTGACCAACAAGGGCAAGGGCTATCCGCCGGCGGAAGCCTCCGCCGACAAATATCATGGCGTCGTGAAGTTCGACGTCGCCACCGGCGCGCAGACCAAGGCGAAGGCGGGCGCGCCCTCCTACACCAAGGTGTTCGCCGAAAGCCTGATCAAGGAGGCACGGAAGGACAACAAGATCGTCGCCATCACCGCGGCGATGCCCGCCGGCACCGGCCTTGATCTGTTCGCGCGCGAATTTCCCACGCGCTGCTTCGACGTCGGCATCGCCGAGCAGCACGCGGTCACCTTCGCCGCCGGTTTGGCGGCGGAAGGCTTCAAGCCGTTCGCCACGATCTATTCGACCTTCCTGCAGCGCGCCTACGATCAGGTCGTCCATGACGTGGCGATCCAGCGGCTGCCGGTGCGCTTCGCCATCGACCGCGCCGGCTTCGTCGGCGCCGACGGGCCGACGCATGCGGGATCGTTCGACGTCGCCTATCTCGCCTGCCTGCCCGATTTCGTGGTGATGGCGGCGGCCGACGAGGCCGAGCTCGTCCACATGGTGGCGACCGCGGCCGCCATCAACGACCGGCCCTCCGCCTTCCGCTTTCCGCGCGGCGAAGGCACGGGTGCGGCGTTGCCGGCCGAAGGCAAGCCGCTCGAGATCGGCCGCGGCCGCGTCGTGCGCGAGGGGAGCGCGGCGGCGATCCTTTCGTTCGGCGCGCGGCTTTCCGAATGTCTCTCCGCCGCCGACGATCTTGCCGCCCACGGCCTTCCGGTGACGGTCGCCGATGCCCGCTTCGCCAAGCCGTTGGACCGCGACCTCGTGCTGCGGCTCGCGCGCGAGCACGAGCTCCTGGTCACCATCGAAGAGGGATCGGTGGGGGGATTTGCCAGCCACGTGCTGGAATTGCTCGCGCGCGAAGGCGCGCTCGAGCGCGGGCTCAAGATCCGCCCGCTGGTGTTGCCCGACGCCTTCGTCGATCAGGATTCGCCGGCCGCCATGTACGCGCGCGCCGGCCTCGACCGCAAAGGCATCGTCGCCACCGTGCTTTCGGCGCTCGGCCGCCCGGCGGACGCGCGGCTTGTGGCAGGATTGCGCTAGCGCGTGACTTCTTATCCCTCCCCCTTGCGGGGAGGGTCGGCCGGCGGAGCCGGCCGGGGTGGGGGTGCGTGTAGTAACCGCCCGATCGTCTCCAAAACGCCTTCGAGATTCTGATCGATATCTGAATTCCAGAATCTAATTACTTTGAAACCGCTCGAGATCAGATGGGCATCCCGCTTCCGATCGCGTGGCAATATTGATTCTGTTGCGTGCTGTCCGCCATCCACTTCGATAATGAGACGAGAGTCAAAGCAGGCGAAATCAACAATAAATTGATCGACCGGGGCTTGGCGTCGAAAATGATGGCCAATTGAACGCAGCTGACGAAGTCGCACCCACAATTTTACTTCTTGTGGAGTCATTGTCTTACGAAGATTGCGTGCGCGTTGGTTCGCCATCACCCCACCCGGCTCGCGGCTCTCGCCGCTCGCCACCCTTCCCGTCAAGGGGAGGGATCGAATGGCGAAAGGCCGACGGCGCGGCCCGAGGCGCCTAGTTCACGCACGGCGGCTCAGTCTGCGCTCACCAATAATAGTAAGCGGCTGGGCTGCCGAATCCCGGCAGGTAATAGCGCGGACCCTCCGCATAATAATACCGGCCCATGTGACTGTAAGCATAGGGCCGCGCATACGCCGGGTAGTAAACTTCGCAACATTCGTAAGCGAGGTAACCGCCGTATCGGTAGGCGGGATAATCGGCGTAAGGCGCGTAATAGGGTCGGGACGGCCTCCACGCGTGGGCCGCTCGGCGATGACGATAGCGCCAACGCTGCCGCTCCACCGGCGCCGCGCTGAGATCCGCAACGGGCACCAAAGCGATATCGGCGACCGGCGCGAACGCGCCGCTGCCGGGAAGGGCGTGGGTCAGAGCAGGCGACAGCACAGGTAAGGTGAGGCCGATCAGGCTCGCGGCGATCAGATGGATTTTTCTACTCATGCCTTCCTCCTCGGCAAAATGGCGGTCACGTTGTCGAATTTTACTTCCAACGCGCCCGGCTATCCATTCGTTCGGCGCAAGTAACTCGCGGCAAGGTAAATACCGGAAACACGGTAAATATTTGCGATAGGCGCAAGTCTTAATGGCTGGCGGCTAACTACCTTATCCCTCCCCCAACGAACTCGGGTTTACCCGAGTTCGGCACTTTAAATTGGTCGAAGTCGGATAAATCCGACTTCGACTGGGGGATGGATCATCGCGTGATCTATTTTCCGGACTTTCCGCCCAAGCATGCCCGCTCGAACGCCTCGTTTTTCCCCGGCATCGTCTTCAGCGAAAAGCCGACGGTGCGGCCCGGCACTTCCAGCACCATGGTGTCGCCGCCGCGGAACAGGCCGAACAC
>Ga0207505_100057_pt1 | contig 22189 bp, 19 predicted proteins | sample NitcycUWRROWE17A_FD_188207 | JGI IMG/M metagenome (GOLD analysis project Ga0207505, IMG submission 188207) | Soil microbial communities from Arlington Agricultural Research Station in Wisconsin, USA - Nitrogen cycling UWRJ-ROWE17-A (SPAdes) | ecosystem: Environmental > Terrestrial > Soil >... | reverse complement strand
GAATCCCAGGTGCTGGAATTTCTAGTGAGATTTGCCCATTCGCGACGATGAGATGTAGCGTGATTCTGTCATCCTCTGGGTTTCCCGCGGTTCCAGTATTGTGAACTGATACGACTGGCGGATCGGCCATTTAGTCCTCCTGTCGAGTTGAATTGCGGCTCAATTTACGCGGGCGGAGTTTCTTCCGCCAGCGCAGAAAGCGCGCCGCCTGATATTTGAAATTCGGTTTAATGAGGTCTGCGGTGTCAAGTATATAATTAGGAAGTAGTTCCTAGCTCGACCAATTGACGCGAAGACGATCGGCGTGCCCTCGCCCCTCATCCGCGGCCAATGTAGAAAGAGACGCGTAGCGGCGTAAAAGCATCGGGATGCGACGAAACTGAACCCGCCCCGGAAGATCGCGTATCGTCTGGATCGCCTCCGTCCTTTTGCTCGCGCCATGTCCATCAACGCACGATGTCACAGATGAGCCCAGCGTCAACGCCAGCGAAATCGCAGCCGCGAGAGCCGGAGACGATTTTCGCCCTCTCCTCGGGGCGGGGACCTTCGGCGATCGCGGTGGTGCGGATCTCCGGGCCGCGCGCTCGATTCGGTCTCGAAACGTTCGTCGAAAAAATTCCACAGCCGCGCCGCGCCGCCTACGTCACGTTCCGCGATCCTGATTCACGTGAAACAATCGACGACGGGTTGGCGCTGTGGTTTCCCGCGCCGGCGAGCGAGACCGGCGAGGACATCGTCGAGCTGCATCTGCATGGCGGCCGCGCGATCCTCGCCGCCGTGTTTCGCGTGCTCGGCCGCATTGACGGATTTCGTCCGGCGCAAGCCGGCGAGTTCACCCGCCGCGCGCTGTTGAACGGGAAACTCGATCTCGCCGCGGTCGAAGGTCTCGGCGATCTTATCGCCGCCGAGACGGAAGCGCAGCGCCGCCAGGCGCTGGCGCAATTTCGCGGGGCGCTGTCGGCGAAGGTCGAGGCCTGGCGGGCAAGGCTCGTCGAGGCGCTGGCGCTCGTCGAAGCGGCCATCGATTTTTCCGACGAGGACCTGCGCGGGGATCTCCCCGCATCGGCGCGCAAAATCGCCGGCGAACTGGCCGCCGAGATCAAACCCGTTCTCGCCGATGCCGCGCGCGGCGAACGATTGCGCGAAGGCTTCACCGTGGCGATCGCGGGCGCGCCCAATGTCGGCAAATCGACGCTCCTCAACAGACTGGCCGAGCGCGAGGCGGCGATCGTTTCGCCGATCCCCGGCACCACCCGCGACGCAATCGAAGTCGCGCTGGATCTTGCCGGCGTGCCGGTGGTGCTGGTCGATACCGCGGGGGTGCGCGAGAGCAATGATCCGGTGGAAGCGGAAGGGGTGCGCCGCGCGCGCGCGCGCGCGGCGGCGGCCGATCTTGTGCTGTGGCTCGGCGACCATTCCCGCACCGATGCGCGCCCCGACGCCATCGCTCGCAACGTCTGGGCGGTGCGCACGAAAGCGGACTTGATCGATGCGGACGCACAACGAGACTTGCGGAATCAAGGCTTCATCGTCGTGTCGGCGAAAACCGGATTCGGAATCGACGAATTGATCGCCAAACTTTCCAACGAAGCCGAGCGTCTCGGCGGCGAGCCCGCGCTGGTGACGCGTGCGCGTCAACGCCACGCGCTCGCCGAGGCCGCGCGCCATCTCGAGGCGGTTTTGCCCGCGCCGCCGCCGCCAGAAGAGCTCATCGCCGAGGAGCTGCGGCTGGCCGCGCGCGCGCTCGGGCGCGTCACCGGCCGGGTCGACATCGAGGAGGTGCTCGACGAGATTTTCAAAAACTTCTGCATTGGTAAATGAAAGGTTAACGCGCCGTTTCACGTGAAACGGCGACCGAACCGGCGGCGATGATTCACGTGAAACATCCGCTTTGTCGCACTACCGGTCATCCCGGCCGAGCACGATTGCGAGCGCCGGGATCCAGAACCACTTGCGGTCCGCGATTCTGGATCCCCGACAGCCTCGCTTCGCTCGGCTTCCGGGATGACTTTTGGCGATGATTCACGTGAAACACCGGCTTTGACGCCCTACCGTTTATCCCGGCCGAGCACGAGTGCGAGCGCCGGGATCCAGGACCACTTGCGGTCCGCGATTCTGGATCCCGGACAGCCTCGCTTCGCTCGGCTTCCGGGATGACGTTTGGCGATGATTCACGTGAAACATCGGCTTTGACCGTTTCACGCTGGTTCAGTAGACCGCAGGCATTCGGAGCGATTTATGCGGACATTCGACGTGATCGTTGTCGGCGGCGGCCACGCCGGCTGTGAAGCGGCGGCGGCGGCGGCGCGCGTGGGGGCGCACACGGCGCTGGTTACGCATCGCTTCGCCAGCATCGGCGCGATGTCGTGCAATCCGGCGATCGGCGGGCTCGGCAAGGGCCATCTGGTGCGCGAAATCGACGCGCTCGATGGCTTGATGGGCCGGGTCGCGGACCGCGCCGGGATTCAGTTTCGCGTGCTCAACCGCAGAAAAGGCCCGGCCGTGCGCGGGCCGCGCGCGCAGGCGGATCGCAAGCTTTACGCGGCGGCGATGCAGTCGGCGATCCGCGAGACGCCCAATCTCGAGGTCATCGAGGCCGAAGTCGACGATCTTCTCCCCGATGAGCGCCGCGTTACGGGCGTGAAGCTCGTCGACGGGCGCGCGATCGGCGCCGATGCGGTGGTGCTGACGACCGGCACGTTTCTCTCCGGCCTGATCCATATCGGCGAGAAGCAGATTCCGGCCGGCCGCGTCGGCGAAGCGCCGGCGCTGGGGCTTTCGCGCACGCTGGCGCGGCTCGAATTCGCGCTGGGGCGGCTGAAGACCGGCACGCCGCCGCGGCTCGACGGCCGCACCATCGATTGGCAGGGCCTCGAGATGCAGCCGGCGGACGATCCGCCGGAGCCGTTCTCGATGCTCACCGAGAAAATCGAAAACCGGCAAATCTCCTGCGGCATCACCCGCACGACGGCCGCGACCCACGCGGTCATTCGCGAGAACGTCCACCGCTCGCCGATGTATTCCGGCCAGATCCAGAGCCGCGGCCCGCGCTATTGCCCTTCGATCGAGGACAAGATCGTCCGCTTCGGCGATCGCGAGGGCCATCAGATTTTTCTCGAGCCCGAAGGCCTCGACGATCCGACGATTTATCCCAACGGCATTTCGACGTCGCTGCCGGAAGAGGTTCAGCGCGCGCTTCTAGCCACCATTCCGGGCCTCGAGCGCGCCGAAATCATCCGCCCCGGCTACGCGATCGAATACGACTATGTCGATCCGCGCGAGCTCAAGCCGACGCTGGAGACCAAGCGGCTTGCCGGTCTTTTTCTGGCCGGACAAATCAACGGCACCACCGGCTATGAGGAAGCGGCGGCGCAGGGGCTCGTCGCCGGGCTCAATGCCGCTCGGCTCACGGCCGGCGGCGATCCCATCGTGTTCGATCGCGCCGAAGCCTATCTCGGCGTGATGATCGATGACCTGGTGACGCGCGGGGTCAGCGAGCCCTATCGCATGTTCACCTCGCGCGCCGAGTACCGGCTGACGCTGCGCGCCGACAATGCGGATCAGCGGCTGACGCCGCGCGGCCTGGCGATCGGCTGCATCGGACGCGCGCGCGCAAAATTGTTTCAGCGGAAGGCTGCTGCACTCGATGCGGCGCGCGCCTGGTCGCGATCGAATTCGATCACGCCGGATGAAGCCAATCGATTCGGTCTCGTTCTGAAACGTGACGGCCAGCGGCGGAGCGCCTTCGAGCTCTTGTCCTATCCGGGCTTGGATGCGCGCCGGCTCGCGCCGATTTGGCCGGAGCTTTGCCGCTTCGACGCGAAGATCGTCGCGCAGCTCGAGATCGACGCCAAATACGCGGTTTATCTCGATCGCCAGGCGGCCGACGTGGAGCGGTTTCGCCGCGAGGAAACGCTGCGGCTGCCCGAGGCCACCGATTACGAATCGATCCCCGGTCTTTCCACCGAGCTGCGCCAGAAGCTCGGCGCGGTGCGCCCGGTGACGCTCGGCCAGGCAAACCGCATCGACGGCATGACGCCGGCGGCGCTGGCGCTGGTGGCGTTGCATGCGCGGCGCCGCGCCGGATGAATGCAAACGCGCTCGCCGCCGATCGCGCCGCGGCGCTGAAGCTCGTTCCTGTTTCACGTGAAACGTGTGAGCGAATCGACGCGTTCGTCGAGCTGTTGTTGCGCTGGCAGCGCGCGGTGCATTTGGTCGCGCCCGCCGATCTATCCAAGCTTTGGACACGCCACATCGCCGACAGCCTGCAGCTGATCGACCTCGCGCCGGCCGCAAATAAATGGGTCGATCTCGGCGCGGGTGGCGGATTCCCCGGGCTCGTCATCGCGCTGGCCTTCGGCGGGCGCGAACAAGGCTTCGTGCACCTCGTCGAGAGCGATCAACGCAAGGCGGCATTTCTGCGCGACGCGGTTCGCCTCACCCGCGCGCCGGCAACCGTTTATGCCGAAAGGGTCGAGTCGGCTGCGAAACGACTGGCCGCAGAAGCCGACGTGGTGACCGCGCGCGCGCTGGCGCCGTTGCCGAGACTGCTCGAGCTTGCGGCGCCCTTTTTTGCCAGGGGCATTCCGGCGCTGTTCCCCAAAGGGCAAGATGTTGATAACGAATTGACCGAATCCACTAAATCTTGGAACATCCAGGCGACAATCGTGCCGAGCCGCACCCACCCGCGTGGTAAGATCGTCGTTGTCGAACGCGCCTCGCCGCTGTTCGGCAATCCGCAGGCCAGCGAGGCCGGAAGGCGCCCATGACCGAGCCCAAACGCCCGCGCGTGCTCGCCCTCGCCAATCAGAAGGGCGGCGTCGGCAAGACCACCACCGCCATCAACCTCGGAACGGCGCTGGCCGCGATCAACGAGCGCGTCCTGATCGTCGACCTCGATCCGCAGGGAAACGCCTCGACCGGCCTCGGCATCGATCGCAGGAACCGCGCGCGCTCCACCTACGACGTCCTCATGGGCGAGGCGAAGCTTGCCGACATCGTGCTGCAGACGGCGGTGCCGCGACTTCACATCGCGCCCTCGACCATGGATCTGTCCGGCCTCGAACTCGAAGTCGCCAAGGAGCGCGACCGCTCCTACCGGCTGCGCAACGCGATCCTTTCGCTGCCCGCGGCGAGCTCGCCGGAAGGCTTCGACTACGTGCTGGTGGATTGCCCGCCGTCGCTCAATCTTCTCACCATCAACGCGATGGCCGCTTCCGATTCGATTCTGGTGCCCTTGCAGTGCGAGTTCTTCGCGCTCGAGGGCCTGTCGCAGCTGTTGAAGACGGTCGAGCAGGTGAAGGCCAATCTCAATCCCAAGCTCACCATCCACGGCGTCGTGCTCACCATGTACGACGCGCGCAACAATCTCTCCGATCAGGTCGTGGCCGACGTGAAGCAGTTCATGGGCGACAAGGTCTACGAGACGATCATTCCGCGCAACGTCCGCGTCTCGGAGGCGCCGTCCTACGGCAAGCCGGTGCTGCTCTACGATTTCAAATGCAGCGGCAGCCAGGCCTACCTGAAACTCGCCTCCGAGGTCGTGCAGCGCGAGCGCGGCCTTGCGGCGTAGCCTGGCGGCCGGAGCGCGCGTGCGTTGGCTGAATATTTTCCTATGAGGAGCGGCATCCGATCATGACGGCGCAGCAACGTTCGCGATTGGGGCGGGGCCTCGCGGCCTTGGTCGGCGACGCGGTGGACGAAACCGCGGCGCTCGATCGCGCGCGCGGCGGACAACGGCGGGTGCCGATCGAGTTCTTGCGCCCCAATCCCCGCAACCCGCGGCGCCGGTTTAACGAGGAGGAACTCGCCGAACTCGCGGCATCGATCGGCGAGAAAGGGATTTTGCAGCCGATCCTGGTCCGCGGCGTTGCCGGCAAGACCAATCTCTTCGAGATCGTCGCCGGCGAGCGGCGCTGGCGGGCGGCGCAGAAGGCGGGCTTGCGCGACGTGCCGGTTCTGTTGATGGACATCGGCGATCGCGAGGCGCTCGAAATCGCCATCGTCGAAAACGTGCAGCGCGCCGACCTCAACCCGCTGGAGGAATCGTCGGGTTACGAATCCTTGATGGACGAGTTCAAATATACCCAGGCGGATCTCGCGCGCGTGGTCGGAAAGAGCCGTAGTCACGTCGCCAACACGCTGCGCTTGCAGAAGTTGCCGCCGAGCGTGAAGCGCTACCTTGCCGACGGCCGATTGACCGCCGGGCACGCGCGCGCGTTGCTCGCGCATGAGGACCCCGAGGGGCTCGCGAAGATGATCGTCGAGCAGGGGCTGAACGTGCGCGAAGCCGAAGCGCGCGCGCAGGAACGGCCGGTGGCGCGCGGCAAGCACACCCGGCGCCGGGCGAAGGCGGCGAAGAGCCCCGACATTCGCGCCCTGGAAAGGCGGCTCGGCGATGCCTTGGGATTGTCCGTCGAGATCGTCCCGCGCGGCGCCGGCGGCGAGGTGCGCGTCCGCTACAAGACGTTTGAGCAGTTCGAGTCGCTTTCCCGCAAGCTAGGCGGAAGACATTGAACTGCGCGATCTCGCGCCGCGCGCGAGGTTGAGAAGCGCACGTTCGGCGATCGCGTCCGCCAGAACGAAGTTTCGCCGGGCTTCGAGATTGGCGAGCGACAGCGACACGATCGTGACCTCGAGGGCGGCGGCGTCGAGGCGAAGAAGCGCGCGTTCAAAGGCGGGCTTGCGCCGGAAAAATATCTTCGGCCGGGCGTTTTCGATGACTTCGGCCGGCCGCGTGCCGCGGTCGACGGACAAGCGCAGCCGATGGAGGTTCACCACGTGGCGGATCGCCGCGCTCAACAGGGCGGTGGCGGAAACGCCTGCGGCACGGGCTTTTCTGAGCGCCGCGAGCGCCGCCTCCCGCTCGCCTGCCGCGGCCGCGTCGACGGCGTCGTCGAGCACGAGGGCGGAAGCGTCGGCGATGATCGCGCGCACGTCTTCAACGCCGATCCGTCCCTCGCCTTGCGCGTAGAGCGCGAGCTTGTCGAGTTCGGCCCGCGAAGCGAGGCGGTCGGCGCCGAGAAGCCCCAAGAGTTCCTCGCGCGCCTCGGCTTCGATCGTAAGGCCCGCGTCCTTCAGCGCGCGGTCGACAAGACGCATCAAATCCCGCTCGCCGTCGGCGTAACAGGGAATGACCGCGGCGGCGGGCGACTTCTCGCATAGCGCGCGCAAGGGTGATGTCGGGCGCAGCTCTCCGGCTTCGATGAGGACGAGCGCGTTGGGCGGATCGTCGAGAACGGCTTCGAGCGCGGGGGCGAAATTGCGGCTGCCGGCGCGAATGCGCACGATCCTGCGGCCGCCGAACAAGCCGAAGGTTCGGGCCTCGTCTTGCAACAGGCCGGGGTCCGCGGCGATGGCGTCGCCCTCGAGTGGCACGATGGCGAAGGGATCGCTGTTGTTGCCCGCCGCGGCGGCGAGCAGAGCCGCCATGCGCTCGCTCACCAGCCCCGCGTCGGGGCCGTAAATCAGCACGACGGGGCGTCGTGGATCGGGGCGGGCGAGGAAGCTGTCGATTTCGCCGGCGCGGAGCGCGACCACGGGCGGACCGCCCGTCAGCCGCGCAGCAGGAAGAACGAAGCGACGCGGGCGCGAATCTGTTCGGCCACGACCTTGGCGGCGCGGTTCTCGGCGTCGCGCACCGCGCGCACCCGGGCGTAGCGCTGCTGGGTGCGATCGATGGAGACGCGCGCGATCGCCTTGTCGGTCAACACGATCTTGTCGTTGGCGACGTCTTGCAATTTGTAGGTCACGTCAATCGAGACGGTTTCGGTTTGCGGCAGGCCGGATTGCGCGTCGATGATCGCATTATAGGAGTTGGTCGCAATCAGCAGATTGAGTTTATAGGGCGCGCCGGCCGGATTGCCCTCGCCGCCCGACAATTCGAAAATGATGTCGTTCCTGACCTCCTGCCCGACCCGGCCGTCGATCTTCGAGATTTCCACGTCGCGCATGGCCTCGCGTAAATTGGGTCCGTTGCCGCCGGTCAACGAGCGGTCGGCATACATCGGCTGGAAGCAGCCCGCGAGCATGCCCGCAAGCAGCGCGGCGCCGGCCAAGCGCGTGCAACGGTGGCGAACGCTCTCATCAAGCGACGACATTGACGATCCTCTGCGGAACCACGATTACACGCTTCGGCGCGCGGCCTTCAAGCGCGCGTTGGACGGGCTCGAGCGCAAGCACCGCGGCCTCGACTTCCTTGTCGGCGGCATCGCGCGCGACGGTGACGTCGGCCCGCTTCTTGCCGTTAACCTGAACGGGCAAGGTGATCATCTCCTCGACCAGAAGACCGCGCTCGAGCGCGGGCCAGGGCTGTTCGGCGACCAGCGTCTTGTGCCCCAGCGCCTCCCAGCATTCTTCGGCGAGATGCGGCATCATCGGGGCGGCGATGCGGACGAGAATGTCGCCCGCTTCGCGCACCGCATAGGCAAGATCGGCGGAGATTTTGGCGCCGCTCGCGCGCAGGCCGTTGGCCGAGGCGGTGAGGGCATTGGCCAATTCGTAGATGTGCGCGACGCAGCGGTTGAAGCGAAGCCGCGCGATATCTTCGCTCACGCGCGCGAGCGCGCCGTGCGCGGCCTTGCGGATGGCTTCGGCGGCGGCGGAAAAATCGGACGGCCGCGCGGCGTTCACCGGTGCTGCGAGTTCGGCAAGGTCGTTGGTAAGCCGCCACAGGCGTTGCACGAACCGGTAAGCGCCCTGCACGCCTTCCTCGGTCCAAATCACGTCGCGGTCGGGAGGCGAGTCGGAGAGCATGAACCACCGAGCGGTGTCGGCCCCGAAGGTCGACAGGATGTCGTCGGGGTCAACCGTATTGCGCTTCGATTTAGACATCTTTTCGATCGGGCCGATTTCGAGGCTTTCGCCGCTCGTGGCAAGGCTGGCGCGGCGCGCGCCCCCTTCCGCCGCAAGCTTCACCGCGGCCGGCTCGACATAGCTGCCGTCGGCCTTGCGGTAGGTCTCGTGCACCACCATGCCCTGGGTGAAGAGGCCCTTGAACGGCTCGTCGATATGGGCGTGGCCGGTCGCCTTCATCGCGCGGGTGAAGAAACGCGAATAGAGCAGATGCAGGATCGCGTGCTCGACGCCGCCGATATATTGATCGACCGGCATCCAGTAGCGCTCGGCCTTGGCCTCGGTCGGCGTTGCCGCGTCGGGCGCGGTGAAGCGGATGAAATACCAAGACGAGTCGACGAAGGTGTCCATGGTGTCGGTTTCGCGCCGCGCGGGCTTGTTGCAACGCGGGCAGGCGACGTGCTTCCAGGTCGGATGCCGGTCGAGCGGGTTGCCTGGGCGGTCGAAGTCGACGTCCTCGGGGAGCACGACCGGCAGGTCCTTCTCCGGCACCGGCACGACGCCGCAATCTTCGCAATGGATCACCGGGATCGGGCAGCCCCAATAGCGCTGGCGGGAAATTCCCCAGTCGCGCAGCCGGTAATGAATCCGCCGCTCGGCCACCGGACGATTGCCGCGCCTTTCCTTTTCCAGGCGCTTGGCGACCTCCGCCTTCGCGGCCCCTACGCTGAGGCCGTCGAGGAAGCGCGAATTGGCGAGCTTACCCTCGCCGTCATAAGATTCGTTGCCGATCGTGAACGTTTTCGGATCGGCGTCCGCAGGCACGACGACCGGCGTCACCGGCAGTTTGTACTTGCGCGCGAAATCGAGGTCGCGCTGGTCGTGCGCCGGGCAGCCGAAGATCGCGCCGGTGCCGTATTCCAGCAAAATGAAGTTCGCCACGTAGACCGGCAATTCCCATTTCGGATCAAATGGATGGAGGGCGCGCAGGCCGGTGTCGAAGCCTTTCTTCTCGGCCTTGTCGATCGCTTCCTGCGCGGTGCCGGTCTTGCGGCATTCCTCGATGAAGGCGGCGAGCTTGGGGTCGCGCTCGGCGAGCGCAAGCGCCAGCGGATGATCGGGCGCGAGCGCCACGAAGGAAGCGCCGAACAAAGTATCGTGCCGCGTCGTGAAGATCTCGACTTCGTCGAAATTCTTCGGCGCGTTGTCCGGCGCGAGCGCGAAGCGCACGAGCAAGCCTTCCGAGCGTCCGATCCAGTTCTTTTGCATCAGCCGCACTTTTTCCGGCCAGCGCTCGAGCCCGTCGATCGCCCGCAACAGTTCGTCGGAGTATTGGGTGATCTTGAAGAACCATTGCGTGAGTTCGCGCGCTTCGACCGCCGCACCCGAGCGCCAGCCGCGGCCGTCGATCACCTGCTCGTTGGCGAGCACGGTCTGATCGACCGGGTCCCAGTTCACCCGCGAGGTCTTGCGCTCGACGAGCCCGGCCTGCAGGAAGTCGAGAAACAGTTTTTGCTGGTGGCGGTAGTAGGACGGATCGCAGGTGGCGAGCTCGCGCGACCAGTCGAGCGAAAGCCCCATCGATTTCAGCTGCGCCTTCATCGCGGCGATGTTTTCGTAGGTCCACTTTTTCGGATGGACCTTGTTCGCTATCGCGGCGTTTTCGGCTGGCATGCCGAAGGCGTCCCAACCCATAGGATGCAGCACGTTGTTGCCCATGGCGCGCATGTAGCGCGCGACGACATCGCCCATGGTGTAGTTGCGCACGTGTCCCATGTGGATGCGCCCCGACGGGTAGGGAAACATCTCGAGCACGTAGTATTTCGGGCGCGGGTCGTCGTTGCGCGTGCGGAAAATGCCGCGCTCTTCCCAGACTTTCTGCCAGCGGGGCTCGGCCTCGCGGGCGTTGTAACGCTCGCTTTTCATCGGTCCATGGCGGTGGGTTCGCGCGACAGGACACGAAAAATCCCTTGCGGTCAATGTCTTGCGGGAGGCTCCGTTGCCTCGCCGGCGGCGCGGCGGTAAATGCGTGCAGGATCCGCAATGCTAGAAGCAGCCGAAAAACCCGCCTTTACGAATACCGCCCAGCGGCTCGACTTCATTCGCGCCGAAATCAGAAAAGCCGCGCTCGCCAGCGGCCGCGATCCGGCGAGCGTGACGCTCGTGGCGGTGACCAAGACGTTTGCGGCGGAAGCGATCCTGCCGGCGTTGGCCGCCGGGCAGCGCGTCTTCGGCGAAAATCGCGTGCAGGAAGCAAAAGCGAAATGGCCGGCGCTGCGCGCGCGGTTTCCCGATCTCGAACTTCACCTCATCGGAGCGCTGCAATCGAACAAGGCGCGCGAGGCGGTCGCGCTGTTCGACGCGATCCATACCGTCGACCGGGCGAAGATCGCGGCGGCGCTCGCCGAGGAAATCGCGCGCCAGGGCAGGCGGCCGCGGCTGTTCGTCGAGATCAATACCGGCGGCGAGGGGCAAAAAGCGGGCGTGTTGCCGGAAGCGGCCGACGCTTTCATCGGCGAATGCCGCGAGCGATATCGGCTCACGATCGAGGGCCTGATGTGCATCCCGCCGTTCGACGAGCCGCCGGCGCCGCACTTCGCGCTCGTGCAAAAAATCGCGCGGCGGAACGGGCTTGCGGCTCTGTCGATGGGCATGAGCGCCGATTTCCAAAGCGCGATCGCCTTCGGCGCGACGCATGTGCGGGTGGGAAGCGCGATCTTCGGTGCACGGCGCTGAATTCAGCGGATCTCGATCACGGCGTTCTTGCGAAGCCGCGGCAGCAGGCGGGCGAGGTCGCCGCCGCGCAGCGCCACGCAGCCCGCGGTCGGCAGAAAGCCTTCGCGCGCGAGGTGAACGAATACGGCGCTGCCGCGGCCGGCGATGCGCGGGCGCGTGTTGTGATCGAGCTCGATGATGAGATCGTAGAGATGATCGTCGCGCCACAGGCGGTCTCCGGGCGCGCCGGACGCAAGCCGGAGCGGGCGATTGTAGCGGCGGTCGGAGGCGTCCTCGCACCAGGCGTCGTCGTGCTCGATTCGCCGAACCGGCAACGCCGTGCGCGGTCGCGGCAGGCGGTCGCCGCGCCACCACAAGCGGCGCAGGCGAAAGCGTCCGCGCGGCGTTGCGCCGTCGCCCTCGCGCTTGTTGGCCGCAATCCCGGCGCGGCCGAGCGCGACGGGAAATGCTGCGCCGTAGGCGCGCAAGATGCCGCGCGAGGGCCGGCCCGGCGCTCGCGCAACCGTGAAGAGCGTGTGGCTCGATTTGCCCATGCCCGCTCTTGCCTATCATCATTCGGGCGGTCTAGCTCCGCCCGTTCGTCTGGCCGGGGCGCCGGCCGATGATGTAAACTCGCCGCCAGTTGGGGCACGCATGGCTACGACGCGCAAAATCTTGGTGGTCGACGACGAAGCGGAACTCCGCCAGGCGCTGGCGGAACAGCTCGCCTTGCACGAAGAATTCGAGACCGAGACCGCCGAAACGGCGCAGGTCGCGGTTCAGAAGGCGAAGAACGGCCACTTCGATCTCGTCATCATGGACGTCGGGCTTCCCGACATGGACGGCCGCGAGGCGGTGAAAATCCTGCGCAAGAGCGGCTTCAAGGCGCCGGTCATCATGCTCACCGGCCATGACGCCGACTCGGATACGATTCTCGGTCTTGAAGCCGGCGCCAATGATTATGTCACCAAGCCGTTTCGCTTCGCCGTCCTGCTCGCCCGCATCCGCGCGCAACTGCGAAGCCACGAGGCGAGTGAAGACGCCGTCTTCCCGGTCGGGCCCTACAGCTTCCGGCCGGGCGCCAAGCTGTTGGTGAACGAGCGGGGCTCGAAAGTGCGTCTGACGGAAAAGGAAACCGCGATCCTTCGCTACCTCTACCGCTCAGGGCAGAATCCGGTATCGCGCGAGGTGCTGTTGCAAGAAGTCTGGGGCTACAATTCGGGCGTCACGACGCACACGCTGGAGACGCATATTTACCGGCTGCGGCAGAAAATCGAGAAGGATCCGGCGAACGCGGCGCTGTTGGTGACCGAGGCCGGCGGCTACAAGCTTGTGCCGTAGCCCGCATGGCGCTCGAAGACGACATCGATTTTCTCGACCGCATCCCGACGCTGCACCTCTTGGGCAAGGACGCATTGCGGATTCTTGCGATCAGCGTCGAAACCATCCGGCTCGGCCGCGGCGATATCCTGTTCGAGGAAGGTCAGCCGGCGGACAGCGGCTTCGTGGTCGTCAACGGCTCGATCGTATTGCAGCAGGCGGGAGACACCAGCGGCGATGACGCGGTCACCGCGCGGCGCGGCTCCTTGATCGGGGAAACGGCCATGATCGTGGAGACGGTGCGGCCGTCGACGGCGATCGCGCTCGAATCGTCGATCCTGTTTCGGATTGCACGCGTTGTCTTCATTCGAATTCTCGAAGGCGAGCCGCAGGCGGCGACCGCGCTGCGCCGTTTGATCGCGGCGCGCGTCGGGCGCATCGTCGCCGATCTTGATCTGGTGCTGCCGCTGTTCGAGGATACGGACGAAGCGCGCGAGGACGTGCGTTAGAAGTCGAAGGTGGCCATCACCGGCACGTGGTCGGAAGGCTGTTTCCAGTTCCGCGCGATGCGAATGACGCTCATTTCGCGCGCGGCGTCGCCAAGCGCGGGGCTCGCCCAGATGTGGTCGAGCCTGCGGCCGCGGTCGGAGGCTTGCCAATCGGCGGCGCGATAGCTCCACCAGGTGTAAAGCTTTTCGGAAGCGGGGACGAAAGCGCGCATCACGTCGATCCAGCCGCCCGCTTCCTGAAAGGCGCGGAATTTCTCGACCTCGACCGGCGTGTGACTGACGACGTTGAGGAGTTGTTTGTGGCTCCAGACATCGTGCTCGAGCGGCGCCACGTTGAGATCGCCGACGAGGATCGAGCGCGCCCCGCTCTTCGCATCGATCGATACGGCGTGAACGGCCAGCTCGTCGAGGAAGGCGAGCTTGTGGGCGAATTTCTCGTTGACCTCGGGATCGGGCTCGTCGCCGCCGGCGGGCACGTAGAAATTATGAATTGTGATCGGCCGGGCGAGGCCGGCCGCGACGCCCAGCTCGACCGCGAGATGGCGGCAGTCCTCCTTGCGGCAGAAATTTTCCCGCCGCGCGCCTTCGATCGGATGACGCGAAACCGTCGCCACGCCGTGATAGCCCTTTTGGCCGTAGATCTCGACATGCGCGTAGCCGATCTCCGCGAATGGCTCGCGCGGAAATTTGTCGTCGGGACATTTCGTTTCCTGCAGGCACAGCACGTCCGGGGCGTAACGCGCGAGAAAGCGCTTCACCAGCGGCAGTCGCAGCCGCACGGAATTGATGTTCCACGTGGCGACGACGAAGCGCATTGCGTTTTTCGGAAACGGCGAGGGCGCGATTGCTATTGCAACATGCGCTCGAAATTGATCTTAAAGAGCTTCGGGTCCAGCTTTTTGCCGGAATCGAGATCGGATACGGCGACCGTGGTGTCGTAGCCCTGCGGATCGGTCACGGTCCATTGCTTGAGCTGCATGTCCTTCTTGCCGAACATGATCATCAGGCGGTGCGTCCCGGCGAGAACGTTCCGCTCCTCGATCACGACGGTGACGAAAAGCTCGTCCTGATAGACGCCGACGACATTGGTGTCTTTCATGAGGTCGAGTTTGTCGGACAACAGAAACTTCAAGGGCGTTTGCGACAACGGATAGATGTCTTGCGTTACCAGCTTGGTGTCGCGCACCGCCACCGTGTCGCCGTCGGAAATCAGTTCGATCGGGCTCGGCGGATCGTATTCGAAGCGGATCTTGCCGGGCTTTTGCATGTAAAATTGACCCTCGGTCTTATTTCCGTCGGGTCCGACCTGGACGAATTTGCCGACTAATGTCGTCACCGAATTAAAATAAGTATTGACCTTTTCCAGCAAGGCCCGCTGACCGGGGTCAAACGCCGCCCGTTGATTGTTCGAAGCGGGAGCGGGGCTCGTGGAAGGGGGCGCCGCGAGCACGGCGGTCGCGGCGAAAGCGCCGATGGCTGCTATCCGGAGACTTGCGAATACTCGTGTCATGGTTCCTCGATCGGGCGCTACGCGACTCGGCGCTCAGCTAGCGGCGAGTTATGGCGATTTGGCGGCCCGAAGGCCGGTTGGTCAATAGGGTTCGCTGGCGCCTTCGACGAGGATTTCGCGCTTGCCGGCATGGTTGGCGGGGCCGACGATTCCCTCTTTTTCCATCCGCTCGATGATCGTGGCGGCGCGGTTATAGCCGATTTGCAGGCGTCGCTGAACGTAGCTCGTCGATGCCTTGCGGTCGCGCAGCACGATCTGCACGGCTTGCTTGTAGAGATCGGCGCCATCGTCCTCCCCGAAAGCGCCGTTGTCGAAGACGCTGCCGCCCTCGCCCTCTTCTTCCTCGGCGGTGACGGCCTCGAGATATTCGGGGGCGCCTTGCTCCTTCAGGTGCGCGACCACGTGCTCGACCTCGCGGTCGGCGACAAACGGACCATGCACGCGGCTGATGCGTCCGCCGCCGGCCATGTAGAGCATGTCGCCCTGGCCGAGGAGCTGCTCGGCGCCCTGCTCGCCGAGGATCGTGCGGCTGTCGATCTTGGAGGTGACCTGGAAGGAGACGCGGGTCGGAAAATTGGCCTTGATCGTGCCGGTGATGACGTCGACCGAGGGACGCTGCGTCGCCATGATCAGGTGAATGCCGGCGGCGCGCGCCATCTGCGCGAGCCGCTGGATCGCCCCTTCGATGTCTTTGCCGGCGACCATCATCAGATCGGCCATCTCGTCGACCACGACCACGACGAAGGGAAGCGGCTCAAGCTCCATTTGCTCGCGCTCGTAAATCGCCTCGCCCGTTTCCTTGTCGAAACCGGTCTGCACCGTGCGGGTGATCGTCTGGCCTTTCTCGCGCGCCTCGGCGATACGGGCGTTGTAGCCGTCGATGTTGCGCACGCCGACCTTGGAGATTTTCTTGTAGCGCTCTTCCATTTCGCGCACCGTCCATTTGAGCGCGATGATCGCCTTGCGCGGATCGGTGACGACGGGCGCGAGCAGGTGCGGAATGCCGTCATAGACGGAAAGCTCGAGCATCTTCGGATCGATCAGGATGAGCCGGCACTCCTCCGGCCGCAGCCGATAGAGAAGCGACAGAATCATCGTGTTGATGGCGACCGATTTGCCGGAGCCGGTGGTGCCCGCGATCAACAGATGCGGCATGCGCGCGAGATCGACGATCACCGGATCGCCGCCGATCGTCTTGCCGAGACAAAGCGGCAGGCTCGCACTCACCTGCGCGAATTCGCGCGAGGCGAGCAACTCGCGCAACACGACTTTCTCGCGCTTCGGATTGGGCAATTCGATGCCGATGGCGTTGCGGCCGGGCACGACCGCGACGCGCACTGAAACCGCGCTCATCGAGCGCGCGATATCGTCGGCGAGCCCGATCACCCGCGAGGATTTGATTCCGGGCGCGGGCTCGAGTTCGTAAAGCGTGATGACCGGGCCGGGGCTTGCATGCACGATCTCGCCGCGCACACCGAAATCCTCCAGCACGTCTTCGAGCATCTCGGCATTTTCCTCGAGCGCGGCGGGCGAAACGGAGGGGGCGCGATCTTTCGGCGCGGCGGCGAGCAATTCGAGCGGCGGAAATTCGTAGCGCCCGCGAGGGATCCGTCGTCTTTTCGGAGCCGCCGGCGCGCGCGGCGCGTGGCGTCTGGCTCCGGGCTCGTCGCGGTCGAAGTCGGCGTCATCCTCGCCCAGCATCGGTTCGCGTCGCGGCGAGCGCGCGGCAAAGTCCTCGTCGCGGCCGAACATTTCCTTGAACAACGCGCGCAAGGCGCCGCGCTCGCCGCCGAACAGGCGCGCCTTGAAGGCGAGGAAGCCGTGGGTCAAGGCGCCAAGCGAAACGATGGCTTTGCCCGGGATGTCGTCGGTCTCTTCTTCCGGCCCATGGGCATGGTCTCGCACCGCGGTGAATCCGAAGCCGACCGCGACCGCGAGGGAAACAAGGGCAAGCAGTGCGAAGGCAAGACCCAATCCCAGGCGATTGGGGAAAGGAAGCGAGCCGCCGGAAATAAGCGTCGGCAAGCCGAGCAAGAGATCGCCGGCAATGCCGCCCAATCCGGTGGACAGCGGCCAATTCAGCGTCGACTTCACGCAGGCGGCAAAACCGGCGGCGAAAACGACGCTCAGAAACCAGGCGATCAGCCGGATCTTGATCCGCACCGGCGGACGGTGGGTGAGGAGACGCCAGCCCCAGACGGCGACCGGCAATACCAAGACGACGGCGGCAAGCCCAGCCAACTGCATGAGGAAATCGGCGAAGACGGCGCCCGGGCGGCCGAGAAGATTACGGGTCGGTCCGTCGGTCGCGAGGTTGAAGCTAGGATCGAGCGACGACCAGCTCGCGAGCGCGGCCATGGCCGCCGCGGCCAGCACGATCAGTGAAAGGCCGCCAAGCTCCGCCAGACGCCGGTGCAACGCGCCGGCAAGCGCGTCGGGCAGAGAATTGGCGCGGGGAGCGGAACTAGCCATTCGATGCATCCGCAAGACGAGCGCAAACGGGGCGGGGTGCGCCCGGCCCTGTCATGCTTTGCTCGGCGCCGCTCCTCGCCATCTGAAGACGCTCGCTTCACCGCTGGTCGGGAAACCTTAGGAAGAAGCTGGTTAAGGGCTCGTTAACCATCGGCTTGCGCCGAAAGAAGAAGGCCCCGGCGAGCCGGGGCCTTCCGTTGTTGAACGATTCGGATCGAGCGCGGCTCACATATTGTAGGCGCGCTCTCCGTGATCGGAGAGGTCGAGTCCTTCGCGTTCCCTGTCGGGAGAAGGCCTGAGACCGACGATGATATCGACGATCTTCCACAGGATCGCGGAGCCGATGCCCGACCACAACAGCGTGATGATCACATCCTTGCCTTGCGCGATCATCTGCGTCGTCATGTCGTAGTCGGCGACTTTGTTGATCGTGTAGTCGAAGATGCCGGTGCCGCCGAGATCCGGATTGACCAAGATACCGGTGCCCAGCGCCCCGACGATGCCGCCGATGCAATGCACGCCGAAGACGTCGAGGGCGTCGTCGTACTTGAAGACGTTCTTTACCGTCGTGCAGAAGAAGAAACAGATCACGCCGGCGACGAGCCCGAGCACGAGCGAGCCCATCGAGCCGGAGAAGCCCGAGGCAGGCGTGACGGCGACCAGACCCGCCACCGCGCCCGAAATCGCACCGAGCACGGTTGGTTTGCCCTTGACGATCCACTCGACGAACATCCACGACATCGCACAGGCGGCGGTGGCGATGAAGGTGTTGAGGAACGCGACCACTGCCCCGCCTGCCGCCTCTAAGTTCGATCCGGCGTTGAAGCCGAACCAGCCGAACCACAAGAGCGTCGCGCCGATGAAGCTCATCACCAGCGAATGCGGCGCCATCACATCGCGGCCGAAGCCGATGCGCTTGCCGACGATCAAGCAGCCGACGAAGCCGGCGATGCCGGAGTTGATGTGAACGACGGAACCGCCGGCGAAGTCGATGGCGCCGGCCTTGTACAGATAGCCGCCGTCCGCGAGCACGGCATCGAGCGCTTCCTGCGCCTTTGCCTTGGCGGCGGGATCGACCGCAGCAGCGAGCGCCTTGGCGGCCGCGTCGATCGCGTCGGGACCCGACCAGTACCAGACCATGTGCGCGATCGGGAAGTAGATGAAGGTGATCCACAACGGCATGAACAGCGCGATCGCCGCGAACTTGGTGCGCTCGGCGACCGATCCCAGAATCAGCGCCGCGGTGATCGCCGCGAAGGTCATCTGGAACATGACGTAGACGCCTTCGGGGATCGCTGCGCCGACCGTGAAGGTCGCCGCCGGCGTATCGGGGCTGATCCCGGACAAGAAGGCCTTCGAGAAGCCGCCGATGAAGTCGTTCGGCCCGCCGGTGAAGGTTAGGCTGTAGCCGTAGAGCACCCAGATCAAGAGCACGATGCATTCGGTGTAGAACACCTGCAACAGCATCGAGAGCATGTTCTTGGAACGCACGAGGCCGCCATAGAACAGCGCAAGACCGGGAATGGTCATGCACAGGACGAGGACCGTCGCGGTCATCATCCAGGTCGTGTCGCCTTTGTTGATCGTCGGGTCGGCAAGCGCCGGACCCGCTGCAAGCATCGCCGTCACAAAGGCGGGAATGCCCACGCGCAGCCAGTAGTTCTTCGTCATGGATGAATGCTCCGTAACTGGGATGAGGTCGGTGTTCTGTTCAGAGCGCATCGGCATCGGTCTCACCCGTGCGGATGCGGACGGCCTGGTCGATCGAATAGACGAAGATTTTTCCGTCGCCGATCTGGCCGGTCTTGGCTGCGCCGGTGATCGCTCCGATCACCCTCGGTACCTGGTCGGTGGCGACCGCGACCTCGATCTTCAGCTTCGGCAGAAAGTTCACGGCGTATTCGGCGCCGCGATAGATTTCCGTATGCCCTTTCTGTCTGCCGTAGCCTTTGACCTCGGTGACGGTCAGTCCGTGAACGCCGATGCCGGTGAGGGCGTCACGCACCTCTTCCAGCTTGAACGGCTTGATGATGGCCATGACGATCTTCATGTGGCTCCTGTCCCCGCATTGGCCCCTGGTGCGGCGAGGCCGCATTTGGGCGTTTTTGATCGAGTCCGAGTCAGGAAGCCGGCGATGACCGCCTTCCTGCAGCGAACCAGAACAGGAGTAATCAAACGCTATGCCAAGTCGTCGCGGGGGGTCTAACCGATTGAAAATTATTGGATTTCTGTCCCAGCCATGCGGTGCCAGCACAAAGTCACGCCATGCCTGCCTAATTTCTAGGCCGCAACATGAATCCGATTATGAATCTGCTCGTTTTGTGGGCAGCGGGCTTTATAGCCTCAGTTTTCTTCTCTGCGTTCGCGGATCAATCCCTCCTGCGCGACCGTCGCCACCAGCGTTCCATCGCGCGAAAATATCAGGCCGCGCGACAGGCCGCGCGCACCCGATGCGTTCGGAGTGTCCTGGGCGTAGAGCAGCCACTCGTCGGCGCGGAAGGGACGGTGAAACCACAGCGCATGGTCGAGGCTCGCGGCCTGAATCGTTTTTTGGAAGACGGTGCGGCCGTGCGGAATGAGGGAGGTGTCGAGCAGCGTCATGTCGGAGGCATAGGCGAGCACGCATTGGTGGATCGCCGGATCGTCGGGGAGCGGCGCGGTGGTGCGGATCCAGACGTGAAAGCGGGAATCGCGATGCTCGCGCGACAAATAGCGGGCGTATTCCACCGGCCGCAACTCGATCGGCCGCTCCTCCTCGTAGTAGCGGCGCACCGCCGCCGGCATCATCGGCATGATTTTTTCCCGGATCTGCTGCTCGCTCGGCAACTCCTCGGGCGCGGGAACCTTCGGCATCTCGGCCTGATGCGAGAAGCCCGGCTCGTCGCGGTGAAACGAGACGGCCATGGTGAAAATCGCCTGCCCGTGCTGGATCGCCACCACCCGGCGGGTGGTGAAGCTCTTGCCGTCGCGGATGCGGTCCACTTCATAAATGATCGGCACCTTGGGGTCGCCGCCGAGCAGGAAATAGGCGTGCATGGAGTGCGCCGCACGCGCCTCCACCGTGCGGGTCGCCGCCACCAGCGCCTGGCCGATCACCTGCCCGCCGAACACGCGCTGCCAATTCGACTGCGGGCTCAAGCCGCGAAAGAGGTTCACTTCCAACGGCTCGAGGTCCAAGAGTTCGAGCAGGCTGTTGACGGCTTTCGACATGACGGCCCCCGCGGCGCGAGCAGGATTGCGCTTGCTGTCGCGGGACAGTCAAGCCGCGCGCCTTTCGTGTTAAAATGCGCGCGGGCCGCACCGAAAGAAGCGAGGCGATGAACGGATCGAACGAACGGTTCGATGTCCTGATCGCGGGCGCCGGCATCGCCGGGCTCGCGCTCGCCGCCGCGCTCGCGCGCGCGCTGCAGCCGAAATTCGCCGTCGCCGTCTGCGATCCGGCGCTGGCCAAAGAGCCCGCGCGCGACGATCGTGTTTCCGCCATCGCGCCCGGCGCGCGGCAACTGCTCGAAACCTTGGAAATTTGGCCGCAAATCGAAGACACGGCGCAGCCGCTCCGCGCCATGGCGATCACCGACAGCCATCTGGAAGACGCGGTACGCCCGGCCTTCCTGCATTTCGACACCGCGCTGGAGGCGAACGAGCCGCTCGCGCACATCGTCGAGCACCGCGCGCTGTTGATCGCCCTGCGCGCGGCGGCGGCGAAAACGGATATTCGCTTCGTCGCGAGCGGAGTCGAAAGCTTCGCGGCGCGCGACGAAGCACTCGGCGTGCGCTTGGCGGACGGCTCCTCGTGCGAAGCGCGCCTGTTGGTCGCCGCCGACGGCGCCAAATCGAAATTGCGCGCGATGGCGGGCATTCGCTCCGTGTCCTGGGGCTACGGCCAGTCCGGCATCGTCGCCACCGTCGGCCACGAGCGCGATCACGAAGGCCGCGCCGAACAGCATTTCCTGCCGGCGGGAACTTTCGCGATCCTGCCGCTCGTCGGCCGACGCTCGTCGATCGTGTGGGCGGAGCGGAGCGCGGAGGCCGCCCGCCTGGTGGCGCTGCCGCCGGCGGAATTCAAGGAAGAACTGATCCGCCGCTTCGGCTTAAAACTCGGCGAGATCGAATTGCTGTCGCCGCCGCGCGCCTATCCGCTGTCGTTCGCCATCGCCCGGCGGTTCGTGGCGGAGCGCTTCGCGCTCCTTGGCGACGCGGCGCACGTCATCCATCCGCTGGCCGGGCAGGGCCTCAATCTCGGCTTTCGCGGGGTGGCGGCGCTCGCCGAATGCGTCGCCGACGCCGTGCGCCTCGGGCTCGATCCGGGCAGCCCCGGCGCGCTCGAGCGCTACGAGCGCTGGCGGCGCTTCGACACGGCGATGATGGCGGGCGCCACCGACGGCTTGAACCGGCTGTTCTCGAACCGCTCCGATACGCTCCGCGTCGTGCGCGACGTCGGGCTCGGCGTCGTCGAGCGCGTGCCGGGGCTGAAGCGGTATTTTTCGCGCGAGGCCGCGGGCTTGACCGGCGAGGTGCCGCGGCTGATGCGCGGCGAGGCGCTTTGACTGCGTTCCGTCATGGCCGGGCTCGCAGCCAACTTTAGGCAGGCTGCGCAAGCTTGCCTGCCCGGCCATCTACGTCTTTGCTGCAAGGAAGGCGTGGATGCCCGGCACAAGGCCGGGGCATGACGAGTGAGAATGTTAGCCGAGCTTGCGCGCTTCGTCCGGCAGCATGATCGGGATGCCGTCGCGGATCGGATAGGCGAGCTTCGCCGAACGCGAGATCAATTCCTGCCGCTCGCGATCGTATTCGAGCGGCCCCTTGGTCACCGGGCAGACCAGGATTTCCAGCAGCTTGCGGTCGATCGTCGCCGGGTTCGTGCTCATGG
>Ga0207505_100056_pt1 | contig 22437 bp, 18 predicted proteins | sample NitcycUWRROWE17A_FD_188207 | JGI IMG/M metagenome (GOLD analysis project Ga0207505, IMG submission 188207) | Soil microbial communities from Arlington Agricultural Research Station in Wisconsin, USA - Nitrogen cycling UWRJ-ROWE17-A (SPAdes) | ecosystem: Environmental > Terrestrial > Soil >... | reverse complement strand
GGGCGGTGGCCGATGTGTCATTCGAAATGGCCGCGAGCAAAATCCACGGGCGGGAATACATAGGCCGAAACGGCCGATCACGCAAAAGAAATGCCGGGCGAAGCGCGACTTCGAAAATCGATTTCAGCGGCCTTACTCGGCGGCGGTGCGCCAGCTCTCGAGCGTGCGCTCCCAAGCGAGCGCGTGCGTGACGATGGTCGCGAGATCGTCGAATTTCGGCCGCCAACCCAACTCGGCGCGGATACGGTCGGCGCCGGCGACGATGGCGGCGGGATCGCCGGGGCGGCGCGGCGCGTAGAACACCGGGAAATCCTTGCCCGAAAGCCGCTTCATGGCGTCGATCACGTCGAGCACCGAATAGCCGCGGCCATAGCCGCAATTCAAGGTGAGGCTGACGCCGCCGGCGCGCAGATGTTTCAGCGCGTTGAGATGCGCGGCGACGAGGTCGCTGACGTGGATGTAGTCGCGCACGCACGTGCCGTCGGCGGTCGGATAATCGGTGCCGAACACGTCCATGCGGTTGCGTTTTCCGAGCGCCGTCTCGCAGGCGACCTTGATGAGGTGCGTCGCATTCGGCGTCGACTGGCCGGAGCGGCCCTCGGGGTCGGCGCCGGCGACGTTGAAATAGCGCAGCGCCACGTAATTCAGCCCGTGCGCGGCGGCGGCGTCGCGCAGCATCCATTCGGTCATCAGCTTGGAGGCGCCGTAGGGCGACATCGGGTTCGCCGGCGCGCTCTCGCTCACCGGGTTCTCGGCGGGCATGCCGTAGACCGCGGCCGTCGAGGAGAACACGAAGCGCCTGACGCCGGCGGCGATGATGGCCGCGAGCAGGGCGCGCGACTTCACCGTATTGGCAAGATAATAGCCGAGCGGATTGGCGATCGATTCCGGCACCACGATGCGGGCGGCGAAGTGGATCACCGCGTCGACGTCGTGGGTTGCGATCAGCCGCAGCACCAGCGCCTCGTCGGCGACGTCGCCTTGGACGAGGCGCGCCTTCGGATGCACGGCGCGCGCAAAACCGCTCGACAGATCGTCGAGCACGACGACCTCCTCGCCCGCGTCAACGAGGGCGAGCACCATGTGGCTGCCGATATAGCCGGCGCCTCCGGTCACGAGCACGGCCATGACCGGCATGACTAGCGAAGGAGTGTAACGGGTTGTTTAAGAAACGCGAACCAAGGTTAACGCGCGTTAACCATCAGCCGCGGCCCTTCGAGCGCTCGACGAGCCGCGTCGTGCTGCGCTCCGGCAGCGTCTCGATCAGCACGACCTCGCCGCCTTCGGCCTCGACGATGTCGCGGCCGACGACCTCTGCCTTCGTGTAGTCGCCGCCCTTCACGAGCACCGCCGGTTTCACGCGGCGAATGAGTTCGAGCGGCGTGTCCTCCTCGAACGGCACCACGAGATCGACCGCCTCGAGCGCGGCGAGCACCTCGGCGCGCGCCACCTCGTCCTGGATCGGGCGGCCCGCGCCTTTCAGGCGACGGGCGGAGGCGTCGCTGTTCAGGCCCACGATCAATCGGTCGCAGGCGGCGCGCGCGCCGGCGAGCACCTTGAGATGGCCGGGATGGATCAGGTCGAAGCAGCCATTGGTGAAGCCGATGCGCAGGCCCATGCGGCGCCATTCGCCGAGGCGCTCGTCGAGCAGCGAGCCGTCGCGCACGATCTTCTCGTCGTGGGCGCGCGCCGCGCTCGGCACCAGGATCGCGCGCATCTCGACGAAGTTGACGGCGGCGGTGCCGCGCTTGCCCACCACGACGGCGGCGGCGGCGTTGGCGACGCGGGCGGCGGCCTCCAACTCCGCGCCCATCGCGAGCATGGCGGCAATCGTCGCCACCACGGTGTCGCCGGCGCCCGAGACGTCGCGCATTTTCACCGGATGCGAGGGAATGTGGATCGGCGCTCCGCCGCGCGAGACGAGCGTCATGCCTTCTTCGCTGCGGGTGACGAGGATGGCCTCGAGATCGGCGGTCGCAACCAGCTTGGCGGCGGCATCGACGATGTCCGCGGCCGATCGCAGGTCGCGGTGCGCCGCGCGCGAAAGCTCGGCGCGGTTCGGGGTGACGAGGGTCGCGCCCTGATAGGCGCGGTAATCGGCATGCTTCGGATCGACGACCACCGGCTTCTTCGCCTTGCGCGCGGCGGCGATCAGCCGCTCGATGACGTGCGGGGTCAGTACGCCCTTGCCGTAATCGGAAAGAACGAGCGCGCCGCAGTTCGGCAACGCCTTCAGCGCGAAGGCGAGAATTTCATCCTCGCAGCGCTTCGGCAGCGGGTGCGTTTCCTCCCAGTCGGCGCGCAGAAGATGCGTCGAATGCTGCTCGGAGACGAAGCGGGCCTTCTCTGTCGTCGGCCGCGAGGCGTCGATCGCGAGCTTCGCCTCGATCTGGCCGCCGGTTTTGCCGAAGGCCGCGGCCAGCGCGCGGCCGGCGTCGTCGTCGCCGACCACGCTGATCAGCATGCAGCGGGCGCCGAGGCCGGCGATGTTGCGCGCCACGTTCCCCGCGCCGCCCGGCGCCGTCTCCTCGCGCCGCACCGCGAGCACCGGCGCCGGCGCCTCGGGCGAAATGCGCGCCACCTCGCCATAGACGAAGCGGTCGAGCATGAGGTCGCCGACGCAGAGCACAGTCTGCTGGGCAAGCTCGGCGAGGCGTTTTTCGTAATCGAACATGAGAGGGCCCGGCAATCAGCGATAAGGATCGTCGCGATTAAGATAGCGCGTCACGTAACGCTCGACCGCCTGCTCCAGCGGCGTGAACGGCGCATCGTAGCCCGCCCCGCGCAACCGCTCCATCCTCGCCTCGGTGAAATATTGGTAGCGGCCGGCGAGCGCCTTGGGGATGGCGATATATTCGATTTCGGGCTTCTTCCCGAGCGCGTCGAGCATGGCGCGCATCATGTCGGTGAAGCTCCGCGCCTTGCCGGTGCCGACATTATAGATGCCGGAGACGCGCGGATGGTCCATCAGCCACAGCACCACCTTCGCCGCGTCCTCGACATAGACGAAGTCGCGTACGATCTCGCCGCCGGCGATATCCGGCCGGTCGGAACGGAAGAGGCGCACCGGCTCGCCCTTTTTCGCCGCGGGAAACACCTTGGCAAGCACGCTCCGCATGTCGCCCTTGTGATATTCGTTCGGCCCGAACACGTTGAAGAACTTGAGGCCGACCCACTGCGGCGGCATGCGGATGCCGGCGTGGGCGCGAGCGGCGGTCGCTACATCGAAGCGCGCTTTACTGCGGCCGTATAGATTGAGTGGCATGAGGCGCGCGAGCGCCTGCGGCGCGTCGTCGTCGTCGAAGCCGAGGCTGCCGTCGCCATAAGTCGCGGCGGAGGAAGCGTAGATGAGCGGGGTCTTCGTCTCCGTACACCATTCGAGCAAGCGTAGCGGCAGCTCGAAATTCGCCGCCATGACCGCATGCTCGTCGGTCGCCGTCGTCGAGGAGATCGCGCCCATGTGCAGGATCGCCTCGCACTTGCGGCCTTCGAGCCAGCGCAGGATGTCGTCCGGCGCGACGATTTCGGCGTAGCGGCGCTTGGCGAGATTGCGCGCTTTGGCGTCGTCGAGATGATCGCCGACGGCGATCTCGGAGACGCCGCGCTCGTTCAGGCTCGCCACCAGGTTCGAGCCGATGAAGCCGGCGCCGCCGGTCACGAGGATCATGCTGACTGCCCGCGCTTGAATGCGCGCTTCCTTTGCCGCAAGCGTGGCGGAAGCGCAACGGCGGCAATCTGGACACCCTGAATGACGGGTGCTACGCGCTCGCCGCGAGGGGAACCCCATGGACGAGGCGGCGCTCGATTACGCCCGGAAGCATCTCGCGGCTTCGCGCGACGCCTTTGCCAAGGCCGCCGAGGACGCGGACTTTATCGCTTCGCTCGGCAAGATCGCGGCGGGTATGGCCGCTTGCCTGAAGCGCGGCGGCAAAATTCTCCTTTGCGGCAATGGCGGCAGCGCCGCCGACGCGCAGCACATCGCGGGCGAGCTGTTGTCGCGCTACGAATTCGACCGGGCGCCGCTCGCCGCGGTCGCGCTCACCACCGACACTTCGGTGCTGACCGCGATCGGCAACGATTACGGCTACGAGCAAGTATTCGAGCGCCAGGTAGAGGGGCTCGGCCGCAGGGGCGACGTGCTGATCGCGCTCTCGACCTCGGGCCGCTCGCCGAACATCCTGCGCGCGCTGGAGGCGGCGAAGAAGAGGGGCCTCGTCACCATCGGCTTCACCGGTGAGGCCGGCGGCGACATGGCCACGCGCTGCGATTTCATCTTGCGCGCGCCGTCCGACAAGACGCCGGTCATCCAGCAAATCCACATCACCGCGGCGCACGTGATCTGCGGACTGATCGAGCGCTCCGTTGGCAAGAGATAAGCTCCTCCGCCGGCAATGTTTCGCCCACCCCCTCACCCTCGGTCGCGGCTTCGCCGCTCCCTCTTCCCTCTCCCCCTCCCGATTGCGGGAGGGGGAGAGGGATGGGAGGGCCGAAGGCCCGACCGGGTGAGGGGGAGGGAATTTACGGCGGGGCAGATCGGTTGCGGCAATGCAACTTAAGAAGCCGGCCGTCTTTCTCGACCGCGACGGCGTCATCAATGTCGATCGCGGCTATGTGTCGAGGCGCGCCGACTTCCAATGGATTCCGGGCGCGATCGCGGCGATCAAGGCGCTCGGCGAGGCCGGCTATTATGTCTTCGTCGCCACCAACCAGTCCGGTATCGCACGCGGGCTTTACTCCGAGCGCGAAATGAAGGAACTGCACGGCTACATTTCGCGCAAGCTCGCCGCGAGCGGCGCGCGCATCGACGACTGGCGCCACAGTCCGTTCCACCCGGAGGGAACGATCGCCGCCTTGGCGCGCGGGTCCGACTGGCGCAAGCCCGGGGCCGGGATGATCCTCGATCTGATGCGGGCGTGGCCGGTCGACCGCGCGAAGAGCGTGTTGATCGGCGACAAGGAGAGCGACATGCAGGCGGCAGCCGCGGCGCATGTGCGCGGATTGCGCTTTGGCGGCGGCGATCTCCACGCCTTCGTGCGCGCGCGCGTGCTGGGCACGAGGCCGCGCCGGTCATGACGATGCCGCAAACGCAGGCGCCGATTCTGCTCGTGCCCTATGTGTGGATCGGCGATTTCGTGCGCTGCCATTCGGTGGTGCAGTTGCTGAACGCGCGCTGGCCGGAGCGGCCGGTCGACATCTTAAGCTCGACGTTGTGCGCGCCGCTCGCCGCTTACATGCCCGGCGTGCGCAAGGCGGTGGTGCACGATCTGCCGCGCCGGCGGCTCGCCTATGCGGAGCATGCCCGGCTCGCCGCCAAGCTCGCGCCCGAGCATTACGGAACGGCGCTCGTTATGTCGCGCAAATGGAAGGCGGCGCTGGCGCCGTATCTCGCCGGCATCCCGGAGCGGGTGGGATTTCTCGGCGAGATGCGCCTTTTGCTCCTGAACGACATTCGTCCGGGCGAGAAGCAATACAAGACCATGGCGGAGCAGTGCGCGGCGCTCGCGCTGCCGCGCGGCGCGAAACTCCCGCCGCTGCCCGAGCCGAAGCTCAAAGCGACCGAGGCGCAATTAAAATCCTGGCGGGCGCGGACCGGCATCGAAAAAGGCGGCCAACGCGCGGTGGCGCTCGCGCCCGGCTCGGTGTGGCTGTCGAAGCGCTGGCCGCTCGCGCATTACGCGCGGCTCGCCGCGCTGCTCGCCGAGCGCGGCTACGCCGTGTGGATCGCCGGCGGACGCGACGAGAAGCCGCTCGCCGAAGCCATTCTCGCCTCGGCGCCGGCCGCGCGCGATCTCACCGGTCTCGATCTCGGCGACGGCGCGCTCGCGCTCGGCGAGGCGGATGCCGCCGTCAGCAACGATTCGGGCGCGCTGCACATGGCGGCGGCCTTCGGCACGCCGACGCTGGCGCTGTTCGGGCCGACCGATCCCGCCGCCTGGATGCCGCTCAACAAATCCGCGAATGCGTTGCTCGCCGATGAGCCGCTCGATTGCCGGCCTTGCGCCGCGCATGACTGCCCGCTCGGCCACCACAAGTGCCTCGTCGATCTCGCGCCTCAGGCGGTCTTCGCCGAGGTCGAGCGCGTGCTCGCCCACAGCCGCTCGTAGACCGCGAAGATTTCCCGCGCCTCGCGCTCGATGTTGAAATGCGCCTCGACGCGTTTGCGCCCGGCCTTGCCCATGGCCGCGGCGCGGGCGGGATCTTGCATCAATCGCTCGATGCGATCGGCGAGCGCGGCGCTATCCTCGATCGCAACCAGGAATCCGGTATCGCCCTCGGCCACGATGTGTGGCGCGGCGCCGGCGCGCGTCGCCACTACCGCCGCCTCGCTCGCCATCGCCTCCAGCGTCGTCAACCCGAAGCCTTCGTTGCGTTGCGGCCCGACGAAAATTGAAAGCCGGCGAAACCACAACGGCACTTCGTCCGGCGGCAATTCGCCCAAAAAGACGATGCGGCTCGCAAGCCCGGCGGCGGCGACCTTCGCCTTGAGATCGGCCGCGAAGGCGCGGTCCATCTCGGTCGCGAGCCCGATCACCACGGCGGTGAAATCGGGATAGCGCGGCAGCAGCTTCAGCATCGCCGCGATGAAAAGATCGGTGCCCTTCTGCGGACGGATGCGGCCGAAAACGCCGATCGCGTGGCGGCCGGGAAGGCCGGTTTCCTTCCAGGCCGCCGCGCGGTCGGGGGCGGGGCGATAGCGCGTCAGATCGACGCCGTGAAGGGCGATCGTCACCGGCAGGTCGAGATAGGCGGCCGCCTCGGGCGAGGGCGCGATCAGGGCGTCCATGCGGCGCATGAGGAAGTTGGTGAAGGCGGTGTGATGGCGCTGCGCCGCCGAGGTAAAGACGAGACCGAGGGGGAGGCCGAAAACGTGTTTCAGCAACAGCCCCGCGATCATCTCGTCGTTGCGGCGCGCGTGCCAGACGCGGAACGGCCGACCCGGCGGAAGCGAGCGGCGCAGGCGGACCACCTCGCGCAGGCTCAGCTTCGGCACGCCCTTCGCTTCGCCGCTGCCGACGAGCGCCACCCGGCAGAGGCGGGCCATCGCCGGCGCCAGGCTCAGAATCGTCGTGGTCACGCCGGAATAGCGGTGATGCAGATTCGGATGCAGCACTTCGACGAGGCGCGGCTCGAAACGGGCGGGGAGCGACATGTTGGGCGAAACCTGGGGACGGGCCTTGACGGCGCGGGCGCGCCCGCATAGCCCCGTTTATCTCTCCCGCGCAAGCCATCCGGAGTCCGTCATGACCACGCTCGCCGCGCTCAAAGTCAAGCTCTTCACCGACGGCGCCGACAAGGCGCAGATCATCGAAATGGCGAAGCTCGGATACGTCGCGGGCTTCACCACCAATCCGTCGTTGTTGAAGAAGGCGGGCGTCAAGGACTACGAATCCTACGCCCGCGAGCTGGTGGCGGCGGTGCCGGGCAAGCACATTTCGTTCGAGGTCATTTCCGACGAGATCGAGGAGATGATCGCCGAAGCGCGCGTGATCACTACCTTCGGCAAGAACGTCTACGTGAAATTGCCGGTGATCAACACGCGCGGCGAGCCGCTCTACGACGCGATCAAGATGCTCTCGGGCGAGGGCGTCAAGATCAACGTCACGGTGGTCACCACCGAAGAGCAGGCGCGGCGCGCGACCGCCGCCCTTGCCAAGGGTCCGGGCGGCTGCGTGTCGGCCTTCGCCGGCCGGCTCGCGGATCTGGGCATCGATTACGCGCCGCTCGTGGAGACGGCGGTGCGCGAGGCGCGCGCGACCAAGCAGGTCGAGGTGATCTGGGCCTCGACCCGCGAGGTGTGGAACGTGATCGAGGCCGACCGCATGGGATGCCACATCATCACCGCGCCGGCCGACATTTTGAAGAAGCTGCCGGCGCTCGGAACCAAGACCGCCGAGGATCTTTCGCTCGACGGGGTGAAGGCGTTCCGCAACGACACGCTGGCGGCGGGGCTCAGCCTGAAAGTCGGGAACGTGCGGCGCACTGCCGCGGAATAGCGCCCGTTTTCGTGTAACCCATTGACATCATTTGTGAGTGGGGCGTTGGCCGGGGATGTCGCCTGGTGCCCCCGGGCATGCTAGGAAACACGGCCCGGGAAGGGGAAATAACGATCATGCCGGCAGCTTCGGAACGCGCGAAACCGCGCGAGGTCGTCTCCGATCCTCTCCGCATCGGCATCATCGGCGTCGGCGTCATGGGCTCGAACCATGCCCGCGTGCTCTCGGAACTCCCCGGCGTCGACCTCGTTGCCATCGCCGACCCCGACCGCAGCCTGGCGATGAAAATCGCCAAGCTAGTCCGCTGCGACGCGGTCGCCGACCACAATACGCTGATCGGCCTCGGCCTCGACGCCGTCATCGTCGCGGCGCCCACCCATCTCCATCACGCCATCGCGCTGGATTGCATCGAGGCCGGCGTCAATCTCCTGGTCGAGAAGCCGATCGCGCCGACGGTGGAGGAGGGCCGCCAGATCGTCGCCGCCGCCCGCCGCAAGGGCGTGAAGCTGATGGTCGGCCATGTCGAGCGCTTCAATCCGACGGTGCAGGCGATCAAACAGGCGATCGACAACGAAGACATTCTGTCGATCGCGATCACCCGCGTCGGCCCGTTCCCGCCGCGCATGTCGAATGTCGGCGTCGTCATCGATCTCGCCGTGCACGACATCGACCTCATCCGCTGGTTCACCGGCTCGGAGATCATCGAGGTGCAGCCGCAGCTGACGAAAGCGCGCGCCGCGCGCGAGGACATCGCCCTGTTGCAGTTCCGCACGGCTTCGGGCGTGCTCGCCCACATCAACACCAACTGGCTCACGCCCTTCAAGGCGCGCACGGTGCACGTCGCGACGCGCGACAAATACGTGATCGGCGATCTCCTGACGCGGCAAGTGAGCGAGTGCTTCGGCTTCCAGCCCGACGGCAGCTATTCGATGCGGCACCTTTCGGTCGGCCACGCCGAACCGCTGCGCGCCGAGCTTATGGCTTTCGTCAAGTCGATCCGCGACGACGAGAATCCGATCGTCGGCGGCGACGAAGGTGTCGCGAGCTTGGAGATCGCGATCCAGTGCCTGGAGGGCGGGTCCTCCGCCATGCCGCGCCGCGCCCCGCGCAAGGTCGTCGGCTGAATTCTTGCAAGACCCCGCCTCGAGCCATCGAATGAACCGGCACGCCCGCGTCGGAGAGCCGCCGATCCCGTTCATCGACGTCGCCGCCCAGCGCCGCCGCTTGGGCGGCGCCATCGACGCGGCGGTCGCGCGCGTGCTCGCTCACTGCCAGTTCGTCCTCGGCCCGGAAGTGCGCGAGCTCGAAGCGGAGCTCGCCGCGTTCTCGGGCGCGCGCCACGCGGTTTCGTGCGCCAGCGGCACCGACGCGTTGACGCTCATCTTGCTCGCCAAGGGCATCGGCGCGGGCGACGCGGTGTTCTGCCCGTCCTTCACCTTCGCCGCCAGCGTCGAGGCGCCGGCCTTGCTCGGCGCCTCTCCGGTATTCGTCGACGTGGAAGAAGCGACGTTCAACATCGACGCTTTGAGCCTCGAGCGCGCGGTGGCGACGGCGAAAAAGCAGGGGCTGAAACCGAAAGCGGTGATCCCGGTCGATCTCTTCGGCCTGCCGGCCGATCACGATTCGATCGCGGAGGTGGCGGAAGCGGAAGGGTTGTTCGTGCTCGACGACGCCGCGCAAGGTTTCGGCGCCAGCTACAAGGGCAGGAAGCTCGGCACGTTCGGGCTTGCCACCGCGACGAGCTTCTTTCCGGCGAAGCCGCTCGGCTGCTACGGCGACGGCGGGGCGGTGTTCACCGACGACGAGGGGCTGGCGGAGACGGTCAGGGGCCTGCGCGTGCACGGCCAAATGCCGGGAAAGTCGGAATTTTCGCGCCTCGGCGTCACCGGCCGGCTCGACACGATCCAGGCCGCGGTGCTGATCGAGAAGCTGAAAATCTTCCAAGACGAGATCGAGGCGCGCAACCGCATCGCGCGCCGCTACGGCGAAAAACTCGGCAATGTCGCCATCGTCCCGCGCGTGCCGGACGGCTACACTTCGGTATGGGCGCAATACACGATTCGGCTCCCTTCGGGCGCGCGCGACGGCGTCGCCGCGGCGCTGAAGGCCGAAGGGATTCCCACCGCGATCTATTACGCCAAGCCGCCGCATCTGCACGAGGCCTACAAATGCTACCCGGCGGCCGAGGGCGGCTTGCCGGTGACGATGCGGCTTTCGCACGAGGTGATCAGCCTGCCGATGCATGCCTATCTCGACGAGCCGACGCAGGACCGCGTCGTCGACGCGCTGAAGCGCGCGCTCGCGCGCTAGGCATCGACGTCCATTTCTCAAAGTTGCCCACCCCCTCACCCCCGCTCGCACGAGCGGGTGCTCGTGCTCGCTTCTCCCTCTCCCCCTCCCGCAAACGGGAGGGGGAGAGGGAAAAGGGAGCGGCGAAGCCGCGACCGAACTCGGGCCTGCCCGAGTTCGGTTTAAAGGATCAGAAGTCGGGTAAACCCGACTTCTGGCGGGTGAGGGGAAGGGCGCTATGAGTCTATTGCCGAAATGATCCGCAACATCTTCACCGTCGGCGGCTGGACGCTCGTCTCGCGCGTCACCGGATTCGTGCGCGACATCGTGATGGCGGCGGTGCTGGGCGCCGGTCCGGTGGCCGACGCCTTCTTCGTCGCCTTCCGCCTGCCGAACCATTTCCGCGCGATCTTCGCCGAAGGCGCCTTCGCCGCCGCCTTCGTGCCGGCCTATGCGCGGCGATTGCAGCAGGGCGGGCAGGAGGAGGCGCGGCGCTTCGCCGACGGCATCGGTGCCGGGCTCATGCTCGTTCTCGGCGCGGTGCTCGTGCTCGCGCTTCTATTCACGCCCACGGTCGTGCGCGTGCTCGCGCCCGGGCTTGCCGCCGATCCCATGCGCTTCGAGCTTGCGGTCGCGCTCACGCGCATCACGTTTCCCTACCTTGCGCTGATGTCGCTCGAGACGCTGATCGCGGGCACGCTGAACGCCAACCATCGCTTCGCGTCGGCGGCCGGCGCGCCGGTGCTGCTCAATATTTCGATGGTGAGCACGCTGTTGCTCGCGGCTGCCTTCCCGACCGCGGGCCACGCCGCCGCCTGGGGCGTGCTGGCGGCGGGCTTCTTGCAAGCGCTGTTGGTCGGCGGCGACGCCGCGGTCCACGGCTTCGGCCTGCGGTTTCGCTGGCCGACGCTCGACGCGCCGACGAAACAATTTCTCAAGGCGTTGGGGCCCGCCATCATCGGGGCCGGCGGCGTGCAGCTTGCGCTCTTCGCCGACACGGTGATCGCGACGTTTCTGCCGACCGGCGCGCTGTCGGCGCTCTATTACGCCGACCGCATTAATCAATTGCCGATCGGCGTGGTCGGAATCGCGATCGGGATCGTGCTCCTGCCCGAAATGTCGCGCCGCCTCGCCGCCGGCGACGAAGCGGGCGCCGCCGCGGCCCAGGGGCGCGCGATCGAGCTCACGCTGTTGATCGCAATTCCCTTCGTCGCGGCGACGATCGCCATTCCCGATCTCGTCATGCGCGCGTTGTTCGCGCGCGGCGCCTTCACCAACGCCGACGCCGCGGCGGCGGCGGCGACGCTTTCCGCCTACGCGATCGGACTCATTCCCTTCATGTGGATGCGCAGTTTCACCGCCCCCTTTCTCGCGCGCGGCGATACGGCAACGCCGGTGAAGGCGGCGCTCGCCGCGGCGCTCGTCAACATTCTCTTGAAGGTCGCCTTGATGGGCGCGCTGGCGCAGGTGGGCCTTGCGCTCGCGACCTCGGTCGGCGCGTGGCTCAATTGGGCGCTGCTGGTGTGGTTCGCCCGGCGCGCGGGATTTGAGCGGCCCGCCGCGCCGCTCGATCGCGCGCTCCGGCTCGCCGCCGGCGGCCTCCTGCTGGGGCTCGCGTTTTATGCCGGGCAGCGCTTTTTCGCCCCGATGCTTTCCGGGCTTTCACGTTTTCGCGAGGAAACATTGCTGCTGATTTTACTCATCGCCGGCACGATTCTGTATGCCGGGCTGATCCTCGCGCTGCTCGGCCGCAATTGGTTGCGCAATCTGTTGCGCGACGCTGGAACACCGACGGCGGGCGCCGAAATTGTCTCCCCCGAAATCTAGAACCACCCCCTTTGGACCGGGTTTCGCAAATGCGAGATATGCGCTAAGACCTCGCCCCCGTTAGGTTTGGCATGATTCATATCGCGTTCACGGCGCGCATCGCCGCGGTCATTGTCCTTCTCTTCGCGCTCGCAAGTTGCGGCGACAGCGGTCCACAAGCTCCGCCCGGACCGCCGGTCACGGTGGCCAAGCCGGTGAAGCGCGAGATCGTCGACATGGACGAATATGTCGGCCGCTTTCTCGCGGTCGACACGGTCGAGGTGCGCGCGCGTGTCTCGGGCTATCTCGAACAAATCCATTTCAAGGACGGCCAGATCGTGCAGGCCGGCGATCTTCTGTTCTCCATCGACAAGCGGCCGTTCCAAAATACGCTCGATCAGGCGAAGGGCACGCTGGCGCAGGCGCGCGCCAATCTCGCCTTCACCGAATCCGACCTCGTGCGCGCGCAAAAGCTCGTCGGCGACAAGACCATTTCCGAGCAGGCCTTCGAGCAGCGCACGCAGGCCAAGCGCAACGCCGAGGCCTCGGTCGCCTCCAACGAGGCGGCGGTGCGGCAGGCGGAACTCGATCTGCAGTTCACCGAGCTGCGCGCGCCGGTGACGGGCCGCATCGGCGACCGGCGGGTGGCGCCGGGCAATCTCGTGACCGGCGGCACCGCCGGCAACACGACGCTCTTGGCCACCATCGTTTCGATCGATCCCATCCGCTTCGAGTTCACCGCCGACGAGGGCGCCTTCATCCGCTACGAACGGCTCGCCAAGAACGGAAAAGATCCGGAGTCGCGCTACACTTCGACGCCGGTGGAGCTGAAGCTGTTGGACGAGCAGGATTTCGTGCACAAGGGCACCATTGATTTCGTCGACAACGTCATCGATCAGTCGTCCGGCACGATCCGCGGACGCGCGGTGATTCCAAATCCCGACGGCTTCTTCACGCCCGGCATGTTCGCCCGCGTGCGGGTGCCGGGCTCGCCCAAATACGAGGCGCTCTTGGTGCCCGACGCCGCGATCGGCAGCGAGCAGGTGCGCAAATTCGTCTTCGTCGTCGACGGCGACAACACGGTGAAACAGAACTATCTCACGCTCGGCACGCTGCAGGGCAATTTACGCGTGGTGAAATCGGGCCTGCAGGCCGACGACCGCGTCATCGTGAACGGACTCATGCGCGCGCGATCGGGTGCGAAGGTGACGCCGGTGGAGGAGGGTGCGGCGCCTCCCGGCGGCCAGCAGCCCGGCGCGCCGGCGCCCAAGTAAGGTGAGCGGATGCGCATCTCGCATTTTTTCATCGACCGGCCGATCTTCGCCGCGGTGGTTTCGATCGTTTTCGTCATCGTCGGCGCCGTGAGCTTCTCGCGCCTGCCGGTCGCGCAATATCCCGAGATCGCGCCGCCGGTGATCAACGTCACGGGGCAATATCCAGGCGCCAGCGCCGAGATCGTCGCCGCCACCGTGGTCTCGCCGATCGAGGATCAGATCAACGGCGTCGAGAACATGCTCTATATGAGCTCGAACTCGACCGCCGACGGACGTTTCACCATCGCGGTGACGTTCGATCTCGGCACCAACCTCGATACGGCGCAGGTGCAGGTGCAGAACCGCGTCGCGATCGCGCAGCCGCGATTGCCGGCGGACGTGCGCAATATCGGCGTCACCGTCGCCAAGAGTTCGCCCGACCTGATGATGGTGGTGAGCCTCGTTTCGCCGAACAACACGCGCGACGCGCTTTACATCTCGAACTACGCCACGCTCGAGGTCAAGGACGCGCTCGCGCGCCTCTACGGCGTGGGCTCGATCATCGTGTTCGGCAGCCGCGACTATTCGATGCGCGTCTGGCTCGATCCGCCGCGGCTGCAAACGCTCAATCTGACCGCCAACGACGTGGTCGCGGCGCTGCAGGGGCAGAACGTGCAGGTCGCCTCGGGCGTCTTGAACGCGCCGCCGGTCGATAATCCGCGCGCCTTCCAGATCGCGGTGCAAACGCAGGGCCGGCTCACCGACCCGAGCGAATTCGGCAATATCGTCATTAAGCAGACGGCGTCCGCCGTGGTGCGGCTGAGGGACGTGGCGCGGGTCGAACTCTCGGGGCTCGACTATGCGTCCAATTTCTACATCGATCGCGACCCTTCGGTCGGCATCGCGGTTTTCCAGCAGCCCGGCACCAACGCGCTCGATTCCGCCAAGGCGATCTCCAGCACGATGCAGGAGCTTTCCAAGCGATTTCCGTCGGATTTGCGATACGACATCTTCTACAACCCGACCCAGTTCATTCAGGAATCGGTGAAGGCGGTTCAGCAGACGATCGGCGAGGCGATCGTGCTTGTCGTCCTCGTGGTGATCGTGTTCCTGCAGACGTGGCGCGCCGCCGTCATCCCGCTCGTCGCCATCCCGGTGTCGCTGGTCGGCACCTTCTTCTTCATGGCGATCTTCGGCTTCTCGCTGAACAACCTCACTTTGTTCGGCCTGGTGCTTGCGATCGGCATCGTGGTCGACGACGCGATCGTCGTCGTCGAAAACGTCGAGCGCAACATCGAGCGGGGTCTCACGCCGCACGACGCGGCGGTGAAGAGCATGGACGAGGTCGGCGGCGCGCTGATCGCGATCGCGCTCGTGCTCTGCGCGGTGTTCGTGCCTTCGGCGTTCATCACCGGAATTTCCGGCCAGTTCTACCGGCAGTTCGCGCTCACCATCGCCGGCGCGACCGTCATTTCGCTGATCGTGTCGCTGACGCTGTCGCCGGCGATGTGCTCGTTGATCTTGAAGCCGCGCACGGAAAAGGAGGCGCCGCCGAAGCCGTGGGCGCGGCCGATCCGTATATTCTTCGGCTACTTCAACACCTATTTCGACAAGCTGTCGCATTTTTACAGCGGGATTGCGTCGAAGATCGTGCGCCGGGCGTTCGTCATGCTCGCGATCTACGCGGTCATTATTATGCTGGGCCTCATCGAATTTCGCCGCACGCCGGTCGGGTTCATCCCGCAGGTCGATCAAGGCTATCTGATCGGGATCGTGCAGCTGCCGCCGGGCTCGTCGCTCTCGCGCACCGACGCCGTTATGAAACGCGCGGTCGAGAGCGTGCTGCAGATCCCCGGGGTCGCGCATGCGGTGAGCGTCGTCGGCTTTTCCGGCGCCACCTTCACCAACGCGCCGAATTCCGGCGCGATCTTCACGGTGCTGAAGCCCTTTGATGAGCGCGGAAAAGACTCCAAGCAGGCCGCGCCCGCCATTCAAGCGGAGGCCTTGCGCCGGCTGTCGGCGATTCAGGAGGGTTTGATCTTGGTGGTCGCCCCGCCTCCGGTGCGCGGCATCGGCAACGCCGGCGGCTTCCGCATGATGGTCGAGGATCGCTCCGCCGCCGGGTCACAGGCGCTTCTGGGCGCGACCTACGCCATGATGGGTCGCGCCGCGCAGACGCCGGGCCTCAGCCAAGTCTTCTCGCTGTTCGAGACCTCGACGCCGCAACTCTATCTCGATATCGACCGCACCAAGGCGCAGATGCTCGGGATCAACATTCCCGACGTGTTCTCCGCGTTGCAGGTCTATATCGGCTCGGCCTACGTCAACGATTTCAACCTGCTCGGCAAAACCTTCCGCGTCATGGTGCAAGCCGACAATCCCTACCGCAAGAGCTACGAGGATTTGCTCAAGCTGCGCGTGCGCAATATCCGCGGCGATACCGTGCCGCTCGGCTCGTTCTCGACGGTGAGCGATATTGCCGGCCCTTACCGCGTGCCGCGCTACAATCTTTATCCGGCGGCCGAACTCGACGGCAACGCCGCGCCCGGCTACTCGCAGGGCCAGGCCATCGAGATCATGGAGAAACTCGCGCGCGAGACGCTGCCGCAGGGCTTTACCTTCGAATGGACGACGCTCGCGCTGCAGCAGATCCGCGCCGGCAACACCGCGCTCTTTGCGTTCTCGCTCGCGGTCGTGTTCGTGTTCCTCGTGCTCGCCGCGCAATACGAGAGCCTGACGCTGCCGCTCGCGGTCATCCTGATCGTGCCGATGTGCCTGGTGGCGGCGATTTTCGGCGTGGTGCTGCGCGGGCAGGACAACAATATCCTCACCCAGGTCGGCTTCATCGTGCTGATCGGGCTCGCGGCGAAGAACGCGATCCTGATCGTCGAGTTCGCCAAGCAACTCGAGGATCAGGGCATGAAGCGGGTCGAAGCCGCGACGGAAGCCGCGCACCGCCGGCTCAGGCCGATCCTGATGACGTCGCTCGCCTTCATCCTCGGCGTGACGCCGCTGGTGTGGGCGATCGGCGCCGGCGCCGAACTGCGCCAGACGCTCGGCACCGCCGTCTTCTTCGGCATGATCGGCGTCACCCTGTTCGGACTCGTATTCGTGCCCGCCTTCTACATGATCTGCCGCTGGCTCGCCGATCACGCCGAGCGGTTCTGGGCGGGCCAGGCGCCGAAACGGCCGTCGCGCAGGCCGGCGGAATGAGATCATGAACGTCACCCTGCGAGGTATGAAATTCGGCATCGGCCAGCCGCACCGGCGGGTCGAGGACGCCGCGCTGATCAGCGGCCACGGCCGCTACGTCGCCGACGCGGTGCCGGCCGGCGCGCTGCATGCGGCCGTCGTGCGCTCGCCGCATGCGCACGCGCGCTTTCGCATCACCGACCTTAAGGGCGCCAAGAAGAAGCCCGGCGTGCGGCTCGTTCTCGCCGCCGCCGATGTCGCCGAGCTGGCGCCGCTTCCCTGCTTCGGCCAGATCAAGCCGAAGGACGAGGAAAAGATGTGGGTGCCGGCATTCCCGGTGCTCGCCCAGGACGAAGTGCGCTTCGGCGGCGACGCGGTCGCCTTCGTCGTCGCCGATACGCTCGACGCCGCCAAGGACGCCGCCGAGGCGATCGAGATCGAGTGGGAGCCGCTACCCGCGATCGCCGACACCAAGGGGGCGGTCGCCGACGGCGCGCCGCTGGTGTGGAACGAGCGCAAGGGGAACGTCACCTTCAGCGCCGAGCACGGCGACGCGGCGGCGACGGCGCGCGCCTTCGCGGCCGCGGCCAAGGTGGTGAAAATCGAGATCGTCAACCAGCGCATCATCACCAACTTCATGGAGCCGCGCGGCGCGGTCGCGGAACCGGGGCCGCAGTCTGATCAGCCGATCTCGGGTAAACCCGAGATCGGTGGGCGGCTCACGCTCACGGCGAGCACGCAGGGCAGTCACATCGTGCGCGGCGCGATGGCGGGAATTTTGAAGATGGCGCCCGACCAATTGCGCGTCGTGACCCACGATGTCGGCGGCGGCTTCGGCACCAAGGCCGGGCCCTACCGTGAATACGCGCTGGTCGCGATCGCCGCGAAGAAGCTCAATCGCGCGGTCGCCTGGATCGCCGATCGCAGCGAGCATTTCCTCGGCGACTATCAAGGCCGCGACAATGTGACGAGCGCCGAGATGGCGCTGGACGCGGCGGGAAATTTTCTCGCGCTCCGCGTCGACACGCTCGCCAATATGGGAGCGTATCTCTCCTTCTTCGCGCCGTTCATTCCGTGGAACGGCGCCACCATGCTGCCGGGCTGCTACCGTATTCCGGTGATGCACGCGCGCATCCGCGGCGTCTATACCCACACGCCGCCGGTCGACGCCTATCGCGGCGCCGGACGGCCGGAGGCGACCTATGCGATCGAGCGGCTCGTCGACGCGGTGGCGCGCGCCCGCGGCGAGGGGCAGGACGAAGTGCGGCGGCGGAATTTCATTGCGCCCGCCGACATGCCCTACAAGACCGCGACCGGGCGCACCTACGACTCCGGCGAATTTCTCGGCCATATGGAGCGCGCGCAAAAGATCGCCGAATGGAACAGCTTCGACACGCGCGCGGCGGAATCGAAACGGCGCGGCAGGCTGCGCGGCCGGGGGCTCGCGACCTATATCGAGGCGTGCGGCGGCGCCTCGGCGGAGCGCGCGCGTCTGAAGTTGGAGCCCGACGGATCGGTGACGGTGTGGATCGGCACGCAATCGAACGGGCAGGGGCACAAGACCACCTACGCCCAGCTCGTCGCCGAGCAACTCGACATTCCCCTCGATCAGATCAACGTCCGCCAGGGCGATACCGACGAGATCGCGAGCGGCGGCGGCACCATCGGCTCGCGCTCGATGCCGACCGGCGGGGTCTCGGTTTCCAAGGCCACCAAGAACCTCGCCGACAATTTGAAGAAGCTCGCGGCCGACGAGCTTGAGGTCGCCGCCGACGATCTCGAATTCGTCGCGGGCTCCGTGCGCGTCGCCGGCACCAATCACGCGGTTTCGCTGCGGGCGCTGGCCGCGAAACCGGGCGTGGCGCCGGAACAGTTGAGCGCCGAGGATTCCCACGCGCCCTCCGTCGGCACCTATCCGAACGGCACGCATATCTGCGAGGTCGAGGTCGATCCCGCCACCGGCGCGATCAAGATCGTGCGCTACACCGTGGTCGACGATTTCGGCGTCACCCTCAATCCGCTGTTGCTCGAAGGGCAGGTGCAGGGCGGCATCGGGCAGGGCATCGGGCAGGCGATGCTCGAGCGCACGGTGTTCGACGCCGACGGCCAGTTGCTCACCGCGAGCTTCATGGATTACGCGATTCCCCGCGCCGACGACACGCCGCCCTACGCGTTCGAAAGCCGCGACGTGCCGTGCAAGACCAATCCGCTCGGCGTGAAGGGCGCGGGCGAGGCCGGCGCCATCGGCTCCTGTCCCGCCGTCATCAACGCCATCGTCGACGCGCTCGACCGCGGCTTCGGCATCACACACATCGACATGCCGGCGACGCCGGAGCGGGTTTGGCGCGCGATCCGGAGCGCGGCGCGGGAATAACTGCGCCCCTTGGTCGCAGCGTTTGCGGCGACGACCCCTCTTACGCTGTTGCGGTGCGCCACGACGGCGCGAAACGAACGCACTAAGCAGGCTCCGGAAAATTCGATGCGCCAATCCACAACGCCAAACCTGCGATGAACGTCTTTCTCGGCATCGCGCTGCAGCTGGGCGCGACTTTCTCCTTCACCGTGATGGGCGCGCTGGTGCGCTTCATCGGCGAGCGGGTTCCGCTCGGCGAGCAGATTTTCGCCCGCTCCTTCTTCGCGCTGATTCCGCTGGTGGCGATGCTCGTTTGGCGCAAGGAACTGGCGAGTTCCGTGCGCACCAAAAACCCCTTCGGGCACGTGCGGCGCGGACTGACCGGTGTCACCGCCATGGTCTGCATGTTCGCGGCGCTGGCGCGGCTGCCGCTCGTCGACGTGACCGCGATCGGCTTCGCCACCCCGTTGATCAACGTCGCGCTCGCCGCGGTCTTTCTCGGCGAGAAGGTGCGCGCCTTCCGCTGGACCGCCGTCGCGGTCGGCTTCATCGGCGTCATCGTGATGCTGTCGCCGCATCTGTTCGGGGTCGAGCGTCAGGAGACGGGCGCGGCGGGCGCGCTGTTCGCGATCACCGGCGCCTTCCTCACCGCCGCCGCGATGACGCAGGTGCGCCACATGAGCACGACCGAAAGCACCGCCGCGCTCGTCTTTTCGTTCTCGCTGATTTCGACGCTGGCCTCGCTCGCGACGATTCCGTGGGGCTGGATCAAGCCGTCGCCGGTGGATTCGCTGGTACTGTTCCTGACCGGCATCGTCGGCGGCATGGCGCAGATCATGATCACCGAAAGCTACCGCCACGCCGGCGCGAGCACCGTGGCGCCGTTTTCCTATACCTCGATGGTGTGGTCGATCGCGATCGGCTTCGTCTTCTTCGGCGAGGTGCCGGTGCCGGTCGTGCTCTTCGGCGCGGCGCTCGTCATCGCCGCCGGGCTGTTCGTGATCTTCCGCGAGCGCAGCCTCGGCATCGACCGCACGCTCGAGCGGGAAGCCGAGACGCCGCCGGCGGGGCCGGCGGTTTGAGGTTGCAGTCGCATTGCTGTTTCCATTTTTGTCATTACCGGGCCGTTGCGCCCGGCGAGCGAAAGCGAGCCGCGAGGCGCGACGAGACCCGGTAATCCATGATGAGTTTCCGCGCGCTGATAAGTATTATGGATCACCGGGTCTCGCAGCGTCAGCCGCTCGCTGCGCTCGCGGGACGCTGCGGCCCGGTGATGACGAGAAAATGAGGCGCTACTGATGTTGTTCAAAACGCCTTGAAGGTGATGATGGTGTGGGTGTTCTGGATGCCGGGAATGGTCTGCACCTTCTCGTTGATGAAGTGGCCGATGTCGGTGCCGTCATCGACGTAGAACTTCACCAACAGATCGTAATCGCCGGCGGTCGAGTAGATTTCGGAGGCGATCTCGGCGTCGGCGAGGCGGCTGGCGACCTCGTAGGCCTTGCCGAGCTGGCACTTGATCTGAACGAAGAACGGGGCCATCGCGCGCCTCTCCATCGGGCCGATTGATCCGCGAAGCAATCAGAAAGGCCGGGCGGACGCAAGGGCCACACGGATCGCCGAATAGGCTTGCCTCGCTGCGAGTGCACTCCTAGTTTTGCGGCGCGATGAAACTCGATATCTCGCTCTATGTCCTCGTCGATCCCGCCGTGGCGCGCGGCAAGCCGCTCGCGGCGCTCGCCGCCGCGGCGGCGCGAGGCGGCGCCACGCTCGTGCAATTGCGCGACAAGGGCGGAACGACGCAACGGCTGATCGAAGAGGCGGTCGCGATCAAGCGCGCGCTCCGCGGCTTTGGCGTGCCGCTCATCGTCAACGACCGCGCCGATGTCGCCCTCGCCGCTGGCGCCGACGGCATTCATCTCGGCCGCGACGATCTCGATCCCGCCGCGGCGCGGCGGCTCCTGGGCCCGCGCGCGATCATCGGCGTCTCGGTCAAGAACGAATCCGACGTCGGCGGACTTCCGCTCGGCGCCGTCGACTATGCCTGCATCGGCGGCGTGTTTGCCACCGCGAGCAAGGACAATCCCGACCCTCCGATCGGGCTCGCGGGCTTCGGCCGCCTGCACAAACTTTTGCGCGTGCGCGCGCCGCGACTGCCGGTCGGCGCCATCGCCGGCATCAACGAGGAAAACGCCGCCGCGGTGATCCGCGCCGGCGCCGAAGGGATCGCGGTCATCTCCGCGGTGATCGCGGCCGATGACGCGGAGGCGGCGGCGCGGCGCCTGCGCGCGCTCGTCGACGCCGCGCGAACGAAGACCGAGAGCGCCGCATGACGGCGACCGTGCTCACCATCGCCGGCTCCGATTCGAGCGGCGGCGCCGGCGTCCAGGGCGACCTCAAGACCTTTTCCGCGCTCGGCGTCTACGGCGCCTCGGTGATCACCGCGCTCACCGCGCAGAACACGCGCGGCGTGGCGGGGGTGTTCGACGTTCCGGCCGACTTCGTCGCGGCGCAAATCGACGCGGTGTTTTCCGACCTCGCCATTGCCGCGACCAAGATCGGCATGCTGTCGCGCGCGGAAACGATCGAGGCGGTGGCGGCCGGCCTCGACCGCCATGCGGCGACGAACATCGTGCTCGATCCGGTGATGGTGGCGGCCTCGGGCGATTTATTGTTGCGGCCGGATGCGCTCGCAACATTGAAGCGGCTCCTGATCCCGCGCGCGCTTCTGGTGACCCCCAATCTGCCGGAGGCGGCGGCGCTCCTCGGCGCGCCGCTTGCCGCCGACGAGGCGGAGATGCGTGCGCAGGGCGAGGCCATTCTTTCGCTCGGCTGCAAGGCCGTGCTGGTGAAGGGCGGCCATGGCGGCGGGCCGCAATCGGTCGATATCCTCGTCGATGGCGGCAGCGTGCACCGCTATGTGGCGCACCGCTTCGAGACGCAAAACACCCACGGCACCGGCTGCGCGCTTTCCTCGGCGATCGCGGCGGGGCTGGCGAAAGAATTGCCGCTCGCCGATGCCGTCGCCGCGGCGAAGGATTTCATCACCGGCGCGATCGAGGCCGCGCACCGGCTGTCGGTCGGCAAGGGCGGCGGCCCGCTGCATCATTTTCACGCGCGCTGGCCGAAGACGTGAAGCGTGCACAAGCGTCCGGGTTTTCGCCAACCTCAAATATTGAAGCTGCTTTGCCGTTCCGCCGCCACATGGTAAATCCGCAACAGAGGGCGGGCATGGCGAGGGCAAATCACCGCAACCAGAGGGGTTGGCGCCGGCCGACGGGCTGGCTCGCCGCCTATCTGCTCGTTCTCCATGTCGGCTTTGCCGGCGCTTCGACCGGCCATATTTCCACACCGGCCAATGATGCGGGCTATGGCACCGCGCTTTGCCTGAACGGCACGCACGAGCCGACTTCGCCGGCGGGCGCGCCGGCCGATCAAACGCACGGCAAAATTCATTGCGTGCTCTGCGCCGCCGGCGGCAGTCTGGCGCTGTCGTCCGCGGAAGTTCCAGCCGCGCCGCAATCCACGCTCGCTTCGGCGCCCGTTTCCG